>Ga0116227_10015747_pt1 | contig 11112 bp, 9 predicted proteins | sample S1TSphgellanicum_FD_89693 | JGI IMG/M metagenome (GOLD analysis project Ga0116227, IMG submission 89693) | Host-associated microbial communities from peat moss isolated from Minnesota, USA - S1T2_Fb - Sphagnum magellanicum MG | ecosystem: Host-associated > Plants > Peat moss > Unclassified...
GCCTGCGCCAGTGCCGGAGCATCGTTAGTACCGTCACCCATCATAGCTACCAGCTTACCTGTAGCTTGTTCTTTGCGTATGTAGGCCATCTTATCCTCAGGTTTGGCTTCTGCTATGTAGTCATCAACGCCTGCCTTGCCTGCTATGTATTTTGCCGTAAGCGGGTTATCCCCGGTAACCATTACAGTTTTTACGCCCATCTTCCTCAGCCGCTCAAAGCGTTCGTATATACCCGTCTTAATAATGTCCTGTAACTCTACTACCCCCAACACCTTATTATCTTCAATAACCACCAGCGGGGTACCACCATTTTCGGCGATATTATTTACTGTTGAAGTTATTTCATAGTCAAAAATATTCCCTGCTTTTTGAACCATGTTCCGAATAGCATCGCTGGCACCCTTGCGTATTTGTATTCCATTTGTCAGGTTAACACCGCTCGACCTGGTTTCAGCAGTGAAAATGACCTGATGCACTACTTCTGATTGATACTTGCTGGCTTTCACACCAAAAGATGCATTTTCATTCAACATCTTGTCTCCCAGGTCAACTATTGACCTCCCCTCGGGCGTTGTGTCAGATCGTGAACTAAGAACTGCCGCTTGTATGAACTCATTTAGCGGTATTCCCGGGGCATTATAAAAGTTAGTTGCTTTGCGGTTACCTATGGTTATTGTGCCAGTTTTATCCAGCAGTAAAACATCAAGGTCGCCTGCAGTTTCAACCGCTTTACCCGACTTTGCAATTACATTAGCCCTTAGCGCCCTGTCCATACCCGAGATTCCAATAGCCGATAATAGGCCACCTATAGTGGTAGGTATAAGGCACACGAACAACGAAATATATGCCGATATAGTGATCGGTGTTTTAGCATACGATGCAAATGGCTGCAGGGTAACACAAACAATGATAAAAACAAGAGTAAAACCAGCCAACAGGATGGTTAGTGCAATTTCGTTAGGCGTTTTCTGCCTTGATGCCCCTTCTACCAGCGCTATCATCTTGTCCAGAAAACTTTCTCCTGGCTCAGTGGTAACTCTTACTGTTATTTTATCAGACAGTACTTTTGTACCGCCGGTAACCGACGACTTATCGCCACCGGCCTCACGAATAACAGGAGCCGACTCCCCCGTAATAGCTGACTCATCAACTATAGCGATACCCTCGATGATCTCTCCATCGGTAGGAATAATGTCGCCGGTCTCACACACGAACATATCGCCCTTGACCAACTGCGATGAAGGTACTATTTGCGTTTCTGTTGTGAATATTTCACCAGGGATCATCAGCTTTTTTGCCGGGGTCTCCTCACGGGTTTTTCGTAGTGATGCTGCCTGTGCTTTACCCCTTGCTTCAGCTAGTGCTTCGGCAAAATTCGCGAACAGCAAAGTAAGCAGAAGCACAAGGAAGATGATCAGATTGTAGGTGAATGATCCCTGGCTTTTTTCTCCTGCCAGTACCCACGCGCAAACAAATAGCATGATCGCGGTTCCTATTTCTACCGTGAACATTACCGGGTTGCGGAATTGATATTGAGGATTAAGCTTGATGAACGACTGTTTAATAGCCTCCAGAACAAGCTCCCTTTTAAATAGACTTTCTTTATTGTTCGTACTCATTTTTATATTATTTATCGGCTATCGATCGTTAGTGCATTTTCATCCATTCAGCAATTGGTCCTAAAGCCAAGGCGGGGAAAAATGCCAGGGCTGCTATGATCACCTTTACAGCAAATACCAATAGACCAAATGTGCCTGTATCTGTTTTAAGGGTACCGTTACTGGCTGGGATGAACTTCTTTTGGGCTATAAGCCCGGCAATGGCTACAGGACCTATTATGGGCAGGTAGCGCGAGAACAGCAGTACAATACCTGCACTAATGTTCCAGAAAGGATTGTTATCTGCAAGCCCCTCAAAACCGCTACCGTTATTAGCAGAGCAGGAAGTATACTGGTATAGCATTTCGCTGAACCCGTGGTAAGAAGGGTTGTTCAGCCAGCCCGATGCATTGTGCTTACCTGCAGCATCTGCGAACCACCAGCCCATATTAGTATCGTGCGCTGTTAAATAGCTGGCAACGGCTGTACCCGTTAAGATAAGGAATGGGTGAAAAAGTGCAATGATCATAGCTATCTTCATTTCACGTGCCTCTATTTTCTTACCGCCAAATTCCGGCGTACGTCCCACCATCAATCCACCGATAAAAACGGCCAGTATCACATAAATGAAGAAGTTGAGAAAGCCAACTCCAACGCCGCCATAAAAGGAATTGATCATCATGCCCAGCATCATGTTCATACCGCTAACAGGCATAAAGCTATCGTGCATTGCATTGACCGAACCTGTAGATATGACCGTGGTGGCGATACTCCAGAATGCAGAGGCCACAGCACCGAAGCGTACTTCCTTGCCCTCCATATTACCGCCCGGCTGCGCAATACCCATATGTGCTATATTAGGATTGCCTTGTACTTCGGCACTTATAGCCGGCACTACCAGTATTAGGAACCCAACGGTCATAACGCCCCAGAATACCCATGCAAGTCGTTTTTTGTTGGTGTAAAACCCAAATGCGAATACCATAGCGAACGGTATCAATATTTGGACTATCATCTGTACCACATTAGATAGGTATGTAGGGTTTTCCAGCGGATGTGCCGAATTAGCGCCGTAGAAACCGCCGCCATTGGTGCCCACATGTTTTATAGCCACAAAAGCAGCCACAGGTCCGCGGCTCACATGCATAGTATCTCCTTGTACAGTTGTAACTGTGTCCATGCCTTTAAAGGTCATGGGTGTGCCTTCAAAAAGATGGATCGCGGCAACCAATATGCATATGGGCAGCAAGATGCGGGTGCAGCTCTTTAGAAAATAATTATAGAAGTTGCCTAGTTTATCCGTTGTCCTGTCACGTAGTGCATTGAAGACTATTGCCGCAGCAGCCATACCGGTACCTGCCGATGCGAACTGCAGGAACATCAGGCCAAACATCTGTGAGAAATACGACACTCCTGTTTCCCCGCTGTAGTCTTGCAGGTTACAGTTTACCAGGAATGATATAGAAGTGTTCCACGCCAGATCGGGAGACATATTGCCAATGTGGTCTGGATTCATCGGCAACCAGCTTTGGTTCAGCAGGCAGAACATAGCCCAGAAAAACCACACCAGGTTCAGAGTAAGCAGAGCCACCAGGCTTTGTTTCCAGGTCATTTCTTTGGTGGGGTCTATTCCTGATACTTTAAAGAACAACCTTTCTATAGGTTTGAATATCACATCTGTCCAAACCTTATCACCATTGTATACTTTCGATATATATTTCCCGAGCGGTACGGCCAATAGTAATGTTGCTACGAACATTACTACAACACCCAAAATTTGAGGATCCATGTAGAATTAAGTTTATCGATTAAAATTTTTCAGGTTTAATGAGTACATAAACCATGTAAGTGAATGTCAATACTGCTATAATGAATAAGGCTATCATGAGCTTCTCGTTGAATGATGAGTTAAAAAGGCTAAATATTCTCGAACCAGTCTATAGACCTATAGAGCAGCCAGAAGCCTATTAATGTTCCTATTATTAATATTATGGTTACCATCATGATCGTTGAATTATTAAGTGATTTTTTGAAATTGTATCAAACTGACCCATCTAAAGAAAGTGGCTTATGAGACAAAGAGAACTTATTTTGATCTTTTATATATTGATACTAGTCACACATATAAATGACCAGCATCATGCTTATTGCTACAACATGTAAACCCCGATTCTTTATCATTATTGATAATGATAGTTTTATTAACAACCGCGGCCATATACCTGGGTTATATAGATGGTATAAAGAGACATCGGGAGCATGGCAAGTACTGTCGTCTTCTCTTTATTGCAAGTTTGAAAGATGTTAGTAAATGAATAGACAAATACATTCTGCACAGCATTCTTTACTACTGCATTGCCTTTGCTATATAGTTTGTCTGCCAGTTTAAAGCAACGCTTAACCGTTTTATAATCATGTTCTTGGATGTTTTTCCGGGTGAATGCAGTAAGCACATTCATTTGCTGGTAAGCTGTATCGTGAGCCTCTGAATTAAGGGTTGGTGCTATCTCGGGTAGGGCTTCTGTTAGGAACATGGGCACTTCAAACTGGTTGATCATCTTGTATGCGTTTCCCATTATAAGCGAATGATGTACCAAAACACCCCCAAAAGGGCTATAAAGCTAAAAGCCTTTCCCACATTGCATCTCAAATAAATGTGGAAATACGCCAGTTCGCCAGACCTTATCAAAATGAGAAATTCATTATCAAAACCATAGCGGTTAAACAAGCATTGTAATTTTTACATGTTATTTATGTTAAGCCATGCCGTTGATCTGATCGGGTGATTGATAATAGATCTTCTGTGTAGATCTTTTAAGGATTTTTCATTTATAGCAATTATTTGTGTTTAACTTGGTGGAAGCAGCTTATTATCAAATGAAGACCATACGTACATTTCTATTGTTCCTTTTATTACTGGCCAGCATGTTTGCGCGTGCTGGCTCTGTGTATACCTTGCAGCACTCGGAGGTGGAGTTCTTTTCCAAGGCACCGAAAGAATTGATACATGCATCATCGGATCAGCTGCGCGGAGCCGTAAATATTGACAAGAAAACTTTTGCCTTTAAATTAAGTATTGCATCGTTTGTCGGGTTCAATAACGCACTACAACGAGAACATTTTAACGAGAACTATATGGAAACGCCTTTGTTTCCAGAAGCTAGCTTTGTTGGCAAAATAATAGAGGATGCAGACCTGACCAAGAATGGAGACTATTACATTCGGGCTAAAGGCAAATTAATGATACACGGTGTGGTACAGGAGCGCATCATTAAGGTACATCTTACATGCAAGAACGGTACTATCATTATACAGTCTGATTTCATTGTTTCTTTATCGGACCACGGCATTAAAATACCCCGCATTGTATTTGAAAAACTAACAAATGACATACAAGTATCCATAAATGCTACATTTGTTTCGTCTTAATAGTTTTTGATGCGCATTTTTACCTGTTTACTCCTATTATTCATTTCAAACTTGGCCGAGGGGCAAAGGCCATTTAGCCGGGACTTTTGGCTGAATGAAGCATCGACCCCGGTGAAGGTGAATGCTATTTGCCAGGATAATACCGGGTATATATGGTTGGGCACAGATGATGGGTTGATGGTGTTCAACGGTCAAAGTTTCACAAAGATAACCGACAGCTCACGCGTTCCTGTTACTGCTGTAACATCACACAATGGCGGTATCGTTTTGGGATATGCTAATGGCAAGATAGCAGAAGTAAAGAATTTTTCGGTAAAACAGTCTATAGTTAATAACGGTCCGGGTACAGTTATTAATTCCATCTACATAGACAAAGCAAACTTCATTTGGCTTGCAAGCGAAGAGGGTATAAGTATGCTCTTCAACAATAATGCTATTAATATTACTACCCATAATGGCTTATCGGACAACTATACTTATACCATATGCCCGGAGGGACCCTATCGTATGCTTGCCGGGTCAGACAAGGGGATAAACGATATACAATTTACAGACAAGCCTGTCATTGACCATGTCACTACCCTGCAAGGCTTGCCAGACAATATCGTACGTGTCATTAAAAAGATAACTGGAACCTCATATTATTTAATTGGCACACAAGCAGGGGGCATAGCATTGTATAATACAAGGAACAAGAAAATAACTTTGCTCAAATTAAACTGTAGCTGGGTTTGGGGACAAGTAAATGACATACTTCCTATATCAAAAAACAGGGCCTGGATAGCTACTGACGACGGCTACCTTATTGAAGCTACCCTAAGTGATACTTCGGCAACGTTAAAAGATCACTATTTCCCAGGTAAGAAATTCAGAAAACTGGTGCAAGATAGGTCGGGCAATATATGGTGTGCTACCAATCAAGGTGTTACTCTAATTACTTCCGAATATCTATCCTATATAAAACTATCGTTGCCATACCTATTACGCGATGCTACGGCTATGATATGGAAGAACGATACCCTGTGGCTTGCGCAAAAGGAACAGCTGTACGAAATACCACTTGGTACAGAAGAGCCCAAAATGATACCTGTATATAAAACACCGTCGCCCATTACGAGCCTATATTTTGACCAAACTGGCAGGCTATGGATAGGCACATGGGGCGATGGATTGTTTTATAAGAACGGCAATGAAAAAAGCCTTGTAAAAGCTACTCCACCAGAGCTAAATAATAATAGCATCCTGAATATTGCAGGAACGAATAGCGCAATATGGATAGCCGGCTTGAATGGTGTAGATGAACTATGGTTCGTAAAGAACAAACTGACGCTGTATAAACACCATAGTAAACACTCAGGCATAGGTAGCGACTATGTATACCAGCTATACCCAGACCGAAAAGGAAACATGTGGATGGCAACGGACGGCGCAGGAGTATGCATGTACGATGGTGACAAATACCATCACTGGAGCTCTTTTTCGAAGAACAATGTGGCCTACTCTATTACAGAAGATGTGTACGGTGATATATGGGCAGGAACTCTTTATAAGAACCTATACCACCTGCACAACAATAACTGGCAAAATTACAGAGCACATGAAACGCAATACCCTGATATTAATATATCGACCGTTATTGCCAATGCTACAGGGCAGGTAATATCGGTATACCAGAAATGCATAGATGAATGGTACCCGGAAAGCAATTATTATCGGCACTTTAACAGCGCCCTTGGTGTGGGGATAGATAGCACTTCGAATGTGCTGAATTGCGCGGCAAAAGATAAGTATGGCAACGTATATATTCCTTCTCAGAAAGGTATACTGATGTTCAGGAACCAGGACAAGGTATATGACATACGGCCCGCTGTACATATCAGCCACATATTTGCGGACCTGAAACCGGTAATTGAAGGCCAAAATAAATTTACTTACGACGAGAATTATATCAGCTTCTATTTTGACGGGATCAATTTTACCAACCGGGAGCGGCTGAACTACAGGTATATATTAGAGGGGTACAATAACGACTGGACCAAAACGAGTGACGTAGTAGTGAACTTTACCAAATTACCTCCGGGGCAGTATAAGTTCAGGGTACAGTCATCCCTTAATCCTTTTTTTGACCATGCTAATGAAGACCGCTATTCATTCACCATCAGTGCGCCTTTCTGGAGAACGATATGGTTTTATGCACTCGTCATTTTACTCTTCGTATCGTTGGTATATTTATACATTAGCGTAAGAGAAAAAAGGATATTAAAGCTATCTACACTGAAGCAGGATCGTATCATGTTTGAATATGAACATTTAAAAAGCCAGGTAAATCCACATTTCCTGTTCAACAGTTTGAATACGCTCACGGATCTGATAGAAGAGAATAAAGAGAACGCTATCGATTATACCATCCACCTTTCAGACCTCTACCGCAATACCTTATCGTACATCAATAAAGACCTGATATTGCTGGCCGAAGAAAATGAGATACTGACCAATTATATACACATACAAAAAAGCAGGTTTGGCAACGCTGTCCATGTAAATGTGAACATACCCCAGTCCATTATGGAGACCAAACGCATAGTCCCCCTGGCACTACAACTACTAGTAGAGAATGCTATAAAACATAATGTGGTATCAGTAGCACTACCGTTGACCATACATATCGACATCAACGAAAAAGAAATTACTGTACGGAACCAAATACATGCCAAAATAAGTAGGGAAAAAAGAACAGGGCTAGGACTAATAAACATAAAAAACAGGTATGCCTTGGTAACCAAACGGCCCGTAGTTTTTGGGATATGCGAAAATGAGTATATTGTAACACTACCGTTATTATGAATATAGTTATAATAGAGGATGAACTGCCCGCCTACAACAGGATGGCAAAAATGCTGAAGGAGATCAATCCCATTGCCCAGGTCATTGCTCATCATGACAGTGTGCAAAGTGCCTGGAAATGGTTCATGCAGAACCCTCTGCCCGACCTCTTATTGCTTGACATACAACTGGCAGACGGCACTGCTTTTGACCTGTTGAAACTTGTAAAGATAGACTGCCCCATCATCTTCACTACAGCGTTTGACCAATATGCTATAGAAGCATTTAAAACTACCAGTATAGATTACCTATTAAAACCTATCAAAAAAGCTGACCTCGAGCAGGCCTTCCAGAAATTAAAGGAATTTCAGCATGTATTCCGCCTTACAGATACCACGTTACAAAAAATAGCCACGGCAACACAAGAGTATAAAAAGCGCTTTATCGTACGCTTTGGCGAGCATATAAAAACCATATCTGTAGATAATGTAGCCTACTTCTGCAGTGAGAATAAAGCCACTTTTGCCCGCACATTGGACAACCACAACTTTCCGATGGACCATAACCTGGATACGCTTGAAAAGCTACTTGACCCGAAAGATTTCTTTAGGGTAAACCGACAGTACCTCATCAGCCTAAAAAGCATCGAAGAGATGAGAACCTACAGCAAAGCCCGTGTCATTATTAAGTTGGCACCCGCTGTTAAGGAGCCACCCGTAGTAAGTTCCAAAAGAGCTGCCGACTTTAAGCTATGGCTTGCTGGTGACCTTTAGTCATACCCGTGCCTGTAACCTGTAGAACATTTCACCCACTTCATTAGCGGTTTTTCTCATTTCATCTACATAGCTTGTTGAAGCTATTGAGAGATCTATACTTTTAATTAGGAAAAGTATAGATCATGTCAATGAAGATGTTGCTGATATCCTTTGTAGTTGCGGTAGCTATAGCTGGCATTTTTGCGCTTACAATTTTTTTAAAACCCCATCGCAAAGTAGAAAATGAGATCTCGATCGCCATTTCATCAGCGGACCTGTGCAACGCCTATGCTGCCAATGAACAGGCGGCAAACGCCAAGTATCTGAACAAAGCCGTGGCAGTGACCGGAAAGATAAAGGAGACAAGCAACAACCAGGACGGCACGCTGGTTGCGGTGCTGGATGGTGACAACCCAACAATAGTTGTACAATGCACCATGCGCGACAAAGGCCAAACCTTACAGGCAGGCAAGGAAGTGACCATAAACGGTATATGTACAAGTAATACCATGTTCGACATATTGCTTACAGATTGCGTTATAAAATAGACCCTATGAAAAAGATGATACCGGTTGCTCTACTGACCTTGCTGGGAAGCAGTTGCTACAACCGAAATAGCACAGACCTATACCCGGCAGCAGTAGGCGCAAGCAATACCTGCGACACAACAAACGTGACCTACACGGCAACCATAGTACCTATAATAAAACAGAACTGTGCTATAGCGGGGTGCCATACCGGCCCCTCCCCAGCAAATGGCATGTCTTACGACACGTATGCAGGTTTATTGACAACCATACAGAATGGTCAGTTCCTACTTGCTATCAGGCACCAGGGAAATATCCCTGCAATGCCACAAAACACTGCAATGCTGGATGACTGCACGATAAACAAATTAGCACATTGGATCAACGTAGGATATCCCAACAACTAACTTGTTCAACTCTACCACCATTTATATCATCAAAAACTATCACTATGAAACACCTCTTTTTATCAACATTGCTGCTCCTGGGTACAAACTGCTTGTTTGCCCAGAAATATATGACACGTACCGGTAAGGTTTCTTTTTTCTCTACAACACCTATAGAAAACATTGAAGCCTTTAACAATGAGACCGCGAACGTCATAGATATAAAGACCGGCGACGTCATCTTCCAGGTGCCTATCAAAAGTTTCAAGTTTGAAAAGGAGCAGATGCAGGAGCACTTCAACGAGGACTACATGGAAAGCGATAAATATCCCAAAGCTGAATTCAAAGGAAAAATAATCAATATCAGCGCTCTTGACCTTTCGAAGGATGGAACATACAATGTAAAAGTCGGCGGCAAATTAACTATACATGGGGTAACACGAGAGATCACTACCGCAGGCACCATCCTGGTGAAGAACAATAGCCTGACATCAAACAGCAAATTTCCGGTAAAGCTTGCTGAATATGGAGTAAAGGTCCCATCCATAGTATCGTCTAAGATCGCAGAACAAGTAGAGATAACCGTAAATAGCATTCTTTCTCCTTTGAAATAAGCACAAACTCATAAAAAATACAGCATGCGCATACGCCTTACTACGTATATCTTCCTAACAACTATCTCTCTGATAACATTCAGCACAAAGGGGTTCGCGCAAACTGACGTGTCATCTAAGAACGACACCACAGATAACACCGAAGATGCGGAGTTGATGAAGATAGTGGACAATCCGGACCATGCTACTGTAAAAAAGAGTGGATACCTCTCTGCGACCTTTAAAGCAACACGGATCATCAACGGGCATAGCGTGGAGACATTAGGAAAAGGCATACTCGACTTTCGTATCACACACAGGTTCGGAGAACTGAATGAAGGTGTAAAAGACCTTTATGGCCTGGATAATGCGACAACGAAGCTGGGCTTTGATTATGGAGTTACCAATTGGCTGATGATAGGGGTTGGCCGTAGTACTTATGACAAGGAGTATGATGGATTTGTAAAAATAAAATTGCTACGCCAGAGGTATAATAATACTAAACCAATGACTGTAGATTATGTAGGCGGCATGTCTGTTCAAACATTAACTGCCCCTGTTGAGCCACAAGGCAAGGAATACTATTTCAGCAATCGTCTTTATTATTTTAACCAGGTTCTGATTGCAAGAAAGATAAGCCAATCATTATCGCTGCAATTAATGCCAACTATAGTTCATTACAACCTGGTACCTACCCCTCAAGACCATAACAATGTGGTAGCTATAGGCGCTGGTGGCCGACTGAAACTGAGCAAAAGAATAGCAATAACTGGTGAGTATTATTATACAGTGCCCGGCACCCAGCTCACCGGGTATCATAATGCATTATCTGTGGGTATTGATATAGAAACAGGAGGACACGTATTCCAACTGATATTTACTAACTCAACAAGTACATCAGAACGATCATTCATTGGGCAGACAACCGGCGATTGGGGCAAGGGGGATATACATTTTGGCTTCAACATATCAAGGATATTTACGGTAGTACGCCCTAAGGA
>Ga0116227_10015748_pt1 | contig 11111 bp, 4 predicted proteins | sample S1TSphgellanicum_FD_89693 | JGI IMG/M metagenome (GOLD analysis project Ga0116227, IMG submission 89693) | Host-associated microbial communities from peat moss isolated from Minnesota, USA - S1T2_Fb - Sphagnum magellanicum MG | ecosystem: Host-associated > Plants > Peat moss > Unclassified...
ACCGGCGCTTGATCAAATACACCAGGCGCAGCGATGGCATGTTTGTATTGTCGGTGACCTTTGCGGGAGCGGACCGCGCCATCAAACTGCACACCCGTCGGGGCCGTGCGGATCTCTGGTACCGCGAGCACAAAGAAGGCGCACTCGGCATCGCCATCACCGCGCTCGTCTCCTTGCTTACGGCGTTGACCACCGTGCTGGTGCTGGGATTGTTTTTGCGCCGCTGAGCCTTCAGTGATCGCGCCGCAACGCGTGCTTTGTGCGTTGCGCTGGCAGGCGCTTTTACATATCAATACCACGTCCGTTTTTTGCGACACGGATCACTAGAGTTATGGTCACTGTCGCTATTTTTAGATGAGTTGCCTGACAGAAGATATCCGCCACGACATTGTAAGAGAAAGCGGATCAATCATGGCAATCAAAACCGGTCGAAGCGGGTGGCTCGGCGCCTCTGCAATCCTTGGCATCACTCTGGGCATCGCCGTGGCGGGTCGCCTCGGTGCTTCGAAGGATGCGCCCAAGCCGTTGCTGCCGGATCCGACCAAGGCCACCGCTGCGGTAACCAATCCTCCGCCGGCGCCGCTGGGCACGACCGCGCACGACTCGCCGCGCCACTACATCGTGCAGGCGCAAAGTGCCGATCTGGCGCGCGAAGCGGTCACTCATGCCGGTGGCGTGGTGACGGGCGATCTTTCCATCATTCGAGCCGTCGCCGCCGTGCTGGATCCGCAGCAACTGGACGCCGTGCGCGCAGCGCACGTTGCGCAGTTGCAGATTTTTGATGACACGCCGGTGGCCGCTTCCTCGGTCGGAGCGGCGCCGCAAACCTATTACCCCAGCGAGCTTGACGCAGCCAATCTGCACCTCGGCGGTATGACCGGGCGTGGCGTGACCGTGGCCGTGCTCGATTCAGGCCTGTGGAACCAGGAGGGGCCGTTGTATAGCGCGCCGGGCGAAACCAACAGCCGTGTGCTCGCGCAATACGATGTGATCACGGCGCGCCAATCGCCCGGCTACTATCAGCCCCCCTTGCTGGAGAAGTACGCCCGCGATATCAGCGATCCATTTGGTCACGGCACGCATGTCACTTCCATCATCGCCAGCAGCGCCGTTGACACGGTGGGCAAGTATCAAGGCGTCGCTCCCGGTGTCAATCTGGTGGCGGTTCGAGCGCTCGACAGCAATGGTCAAGGCCTGTATTCCGATGTGATCAGCGGATTGCAGTGGATCGTTTCGCAGAAGCTGCGTTACAACATCCGGGTGCTGAATCTCTCCTTGGGAGCGCCGCCGTCTGGGCCGTATTGGCAGGATCCGCTCAATCAGGCGGTGATGTCTGCCTGGGCTTCCGGGATCGTGGTCGTGACGGCAGCCGGCAATCGGGGTCCTGATCCGTTGACCATCAACGCGCCCGGCAACGTTCCCTATGTCATTACGGTGGGCGCGGTGACGGATAGCTATCAGCCCATGCAGATCAAGCAATACAAGCTGGCATCCTTTTCATCGGCCGGTCCGACGCTCGAGGGCTTCGTCAAGCCTGAAGTTTTGGGCATGGGCGGCCATATCTTGGCTTACGCGCCCAACAACGGCACCTTGGCGCAGGAATTTCCTTCGTGGATGACGGAACCGGCCAGCGACATGACGATGTCGGGGACCTCGCAGGCGGCGGCGACGGTTAGCGGGGTGGTTGCGCTGATGCTGCAGATCAATCCGTTTCTCACCCCCGACCAAGTGAAATGTCATTTGATGTCCGGTGCCCATCCTGCGGTCGACGCCAATGGCAACCTGGCCTACACGGTGTTCCAGCAGGGCTCAGGCTTGGTTGATGCCCATGATGCGGCGTATAGCACCGCGTCGAATTGCGCCAATCAAGGTTTGAACATCCAGTTGGATCTCGCCGGTCTGCAGCACTATGGCGGCCGCGCCAATGAGACCTCGGGTGGCCAGTTCTACATCATGCAGGCGGCTGCGGTTGCGCCTGCGCCGGCCGCACAAGCGCTCGTCAGCGCGTCTTCGGCGGCCTCGACAGTCCCCGTGTTGGGTGCGTTGCTGGCTGGCTTGCCCGTGCTGAACGATGGCTGGCTGTGGAACGGCAACTACACGACCTCCAGCAGCGGTTACACCTGGAGCAGCGGCTACACCTGGAGCAGCGGCTACACCTGGAGCAGCGGCACTACGTATAGCAGCGGCTACACCTGGAGCAGCGGCTATACCTGGAGCAGCGGCTACACCGGCACCGATGTGCCTGCGCCTGAATAGCGGTCGCTGACGTGAACTTTCGCGGCCGTCGTCTCGCGGGCCTCATCTCAGGCATATTGATACTGACGATGCTCTGCGATGCGGCGCAAGCGGTGGCGCCCGAACCTGCGGTGCGGCCGATGTATTTCGAGCATCTGACCACCCGTGACGGTCTTTCGCAAAGCACGGTGAATGCCATCCTGCAAGATTCGCAGGGCTACGTGTGGCTGGCTACCGAAAGCGGACTGGATCGCTACGACGGATATTCGATCCGGGAATTCCGCCGGGAACGCGGCAACCCACATGCGCTGGCCAATGATTATGTCTGGGCATTGGCGGAGGATGCGCAAAGCGATCTATGGATCGCCACCGAGGGCGGCGGGGTTGCCCGTTGGCAGCGTCGCACCGAACAATTCCAACAATACAGACACGATGCCCATGACCCGAACTCGCTCGCCAGTGACGCGGTACGGACGCTGCTGATCGATGCCGAAGGACGCGTCTGGGTGGGCACGCTGGATCAAGGCTTGGACGTGCTGGATCCAAAAACTGGCAAAGTGCGGCACTTCCGCCATCGTGATGGCGATCCGCATTCGCTCCCCGCCGATGCCATCGGCGCGCTGTATGCCGACCATCACGGCAACATCTGGGTCGGAACGGACGCGGGCCTCTGCCGCTTTGAATCTGCGCTCGACGGTTTCGTCGCTTACGCGGCGGCATCCAGCGGTGCGAATTTCAGCGATCAACGGATTCGCGCCATCCGCGAGGATCACGCGGGCATTCTCTGGGTGGGGACTTATGGCGGTGGCCTTGATCGACTGCAGCCGGACACCGGAGGTCTCGCGGTTTTCCGACATGATGCAAAGGACTCGCATTCGTTGAGTAGCGACCGTGTGTTGGCGGTGCTGGAGGATGACGCACACCGCCTATGGGTGGCGACCGCCGATGGACTCGATCTGCTCGATCGAAAAACCGGCACCTTCGCACGCTATGGACGGCAGGCCGATGATCCGCAGAGCTTGCGCGACAGCGATGTCATGTCGCTGTATCAAGATCGCGGCGGCGTGTTGTGGGTCGGCACTCGTAACAGCGGCGTCAGCCACTGGAATCCGCGCAGCTGGCTGTTGGGCCACTATGTCGACGAGGCATTGCGAGACAAACCCGTCGGGGCTTTCGCCGATGACGGTTCGGGCAAGGTGTGGGTGGGTACCATCGGTGGCGGCCTGCTTGAAATCGACACGTTGCAGCGCCGCGAAAAGCACTATGGCTCGAGCGGCGAGGGCGCGGCTCATCTGAGCGACGATCGTGTGATGTCGTTGTTGTACGATTCCCGCGGTGCCTTATGGATCGGCACCATGGCCGGAGGTCTGAATCGCCTCGACACCGCCTCCGGGAAGATCAGCGTTATGCGTTCGGTCCCCGCGGACCCCGCGACACTGCCCGCCAACGGCATCATGAGCTTGTATCGCGATCGCGGCGGTACCTTGTGGGTGGGTACCTACGGGGGCGGTCTCGCCAGTATCGATGATGCGACGGGCAAGGTGTCCCGCTATCCTTACGGAGCTTCATCGCCGTGGTCCCTCAGCAGTTCTCGCGCCAGTGTCATCGTCGAAGACCTGGTCGGCAACTTATGGGTTGGCACGGAGGGCGGCGGCCTCGATGTTCTCGACCGCAAGAGCGGCCTTTTTCATGTTTATCGGCGCGACGACAAGGATTCGAACAGTCTCAGCGACGACACGGTGTATTCGCTGCACGTAGACCCGCACGGCGATCTGTGGGTGGGTACGGCGGGCGGTGGGCTGGACCATATGATCGGCAGTTCCGCGGCGCCGGACGCGGTGCGCTTCGAGAGCGAAACTCGCTATATCGGCACTTCCAATCAGGTCGTCTACGGCATCGAATCAGACCAGGAGGATCGCCTTTGGCTCAGCACCAACAACGGCTTGGTGAGATTCGACCCCAACTCCCGGACTGCCAAGCAATTTCATCGAGTGCACGGCCTGCAGGATGAAGAATTCAACTTCAATGCGCACTATCGAAGCACGGATGGGACTGTCTTCTTCGGCGGCAACAATGGCTTCAACGCTTTCTCCTCCGAGCAAAGCGCCCCCGAAGCGCCGGCGCCTCGGGTTGTACTGTCCAGCGCGGCCAAGTTAAACCGCTCCGTGCCGCCGCAGGAGCTGCCGGCGGCGGGCAAGCCGCTGGCGCTGGCTTATGACGATAAGCTCATCACCTTGGATTTCTCGGCGCTCGATTTCACCTCGCCGAGTAACAATCACTACGTCTACACGCTCGAGGGATTCGACAGCGGCTGGATCGATGCCGGGCCTTTGCACCGAGCTACTTATACCAATCTGGATGCCGGCGACTATCTGTTCAAGGTCCGGGCCGCGAACGCCGATGGGATCTGGAGCGATGCACCGCTGAGCGTGCCGGTGCATGTGGCGCCCGCGCCGTGGAACACCCGGATGGCTCGCAGCGCCTACTGCGTGGCGGCGCTCGGGCTGCTGCTGTACCTGTGGCGCCGTCAGCGCCGCCGTCGCGCCAAACAGCTGCGCTACCGCAGGGAGCTGGAAGACACGGTGCGAAAGCGTACCCACGAGTTGCAAGAGCGCAATCAGGAATTGCAGGTGCTGAGCAGGGCGAAAAGCGACTTCGTCGCGCGCATGAGTCATGAGTTGCGCACGCCGATGAATGGCGTGCTTGGCATGACCAGTCTGCTGCTCGACACCCGTATCGATCCCGCACAGCGCCGCTTTGCGGAGGCCATCCATCGCTCGGCCGATTCATTGCTGGCCATTGTCGATGACGTGCTCGACTTCTCGAAAATCGAGGCCGGCCGCTTGCAACTCGATCCGGTGGAATGCGATCTCGCCGAATTGGTGGAGCAGACGGTGGAGATGCTGGCGGCGCGCGCCGCCACCAAGGGAATCGAATTGCTGTGCGATACGCCGCCGGTGCCTCTGCCGCGCCTGAAAGTGGATGCGGTTCGACTGCGGCAAGTGTTGGTCAATCTCGGCGGCAACGCCGTGAAATTCACCGAGCGCGGCGAAGTCACCTTGCGGCTGCGTTCGCTCAGCGTGGATGGCGCGAATCTGCAGGTGCGTCTGGAGGTCGTTGACACCGGAGTTGGCATCGCGCAGGAAGCCCAAGCCCGAATCTTCGAGGAGTTCGCTCAGGAAGACGCCTCGACCACCCGTCGTTTTGGCGGCACCGGTTTGGGCTTGTCCATCTCGCGTCAATTGGTGGAGCTCATGGGCGGGCGCCTGAACTTGGTCAGCACGCTCGGGGTGGGGTCGACGTTCTCCTTCGATCTGTGGTTGCCGTTGGCCCAGCCCAACGCGGCCGCGCCAACCCCGCCGCGCGGCTTGAATGGACTGCGGGTGCTCATCGTGCACGACAATGCGGCAGCTCGCGCCATGCTTGGCGCGGCCCTGCAGGCTTGGTCGGCACGGCCCGTCGAGGCGCCTTCTCTTGTGGAAGCCAAACGAGTTTCCGCCGAGGCCACTTTCGATGCAGTCATCATCGATGACTGGCTGATCGCGGAGTCACCGGGCCTGTGGAAGGAATTGCGCTTCCGCCAGTCTGTCAGCTTGCGCACCGTGCGACTGCTGAGCTTCGTCAGCTTGGGCGCCGAAACGTTGACCGGCCAGGCGCTGTTCGATACCGAACTGACCAAGCCGCTGCGTCTGCGCGATCTGCATCGAGTCTTGATCGGCTGCGCCGACGAGGAAGCCGAGGGACGCGAGCGCACACTGATACAGCCGCGGCCGATGGGCTTGCTCGAGCCGCTTCGCGGGCGCGTGTTGGTGGTCGAGGATCAGCCCCTGAATCGTGAAGTGGCCATCGGCATTCTTTCCTCGCTTGGGCTACAAGTGGAGACGGCCCATGACGGAAGACACGCACTTGACATAATGAAGCAGCAGCATTTCGACATCGTATTAATGGACTGCGAGATGCCGGTCATGGATGGTTTTTCGGCGACGACTGCGATACGCACGCGCGAAGCAGCGGGTGAGCACGTGCCCATCATCGCTCTGACCGCCGACGCCACTGCCGCCGGGCGCGCCGCATGTCTGGCTGCCGGCATGGATGACTATCTGGCCAAGCCGTTTCGACGCGAGGCGCTGCATGCCCTGTTGAGTCGCTGGCTGCAGCCTCCCGAAACAGAGTTCGAACCGCAAAGTCCAGAGATCGAAAACCCCGTAGCTCGCACCGCTGCCGATGAACCCGCCTTGGACGGCGCCACGCTGAATGCGCTGCGCGCATTGCCCCGCAGCGGACCGAAGGACATGCTCAGCCACATCGGCGAGATGTATCTGCTCGATTCCCGCGGTTTGATAGTCTCCATCGAGGAATCGTTGGGTGCGGGCAATGCGGCGGATTTGGCGCGCGCCGCCCATGCCTGGCGATCGTACAATGGCAACGTCGGCGCGCATGGCTTGGCGCGTCTGTGCCGCGACCTCGAGGATACCGCGCGTCAAGGCAACTTCGCGGCCGCACGCGAGATCTATTCACAGATCCAGACTCTGCATCTGCGCGTCTGCGACGAATTGCAATCAGAAATGCGCAAGTCCGCATGAGCGCCTCGGCCGCGCCGCTGCGAGTCTTGGTTGCCGATGATGACGCAATTTTGCGAGAGATTGCAGCAGCCACGCTCAAGGAGGCCGGCTTCACGGTGCAAACGGTGGCGAGCGGAGATGCCGCAGTCGCCGCCTGCGCATTGCACTTGCCTGACATTGCCCTGCTTGATGTCGAGATGCCGGCAGGCAACGGCTACCAGGCTTGCACCAACATCCGCGCGCTGCCCGGCGGCGCCGACCTTCCGATCGTCATGGTCACGGGCTGCGACGACACCGAGTCGATCGATCGCGCTTATGAAGCCGGAGCGACGGACTTCGTCGTCAAACCCATCAATTGGTCCCTGTTCATACATCGCATCCGTTATGTGCTGCGCGGCGCGCGCACCATCGAGGCCCTGCGTTTCAGCGAGCAGAAGAATGCGGCGCTGCTGAAAGCGCTGCCTGACGGTATTTTCCTGATTGGCGGCGACGGACTGGTCGGTCACTGCTTCAGCCCGATCCAGGGTTTGCTAAATTCGCCGGCGCCGGTCGACGGGGGTCGGTTTTTGGATTGGATCCCGCAACCCGCGCAAGCGCGCGCGACGGAACAATTCCAATCCGCGTTGCGCGGCGAATCCGCTGCATTCGAATTCTCTCAAGACAGTAAGCCGAAAGGGATGCGACATTTCGAGTGCCGTTACCTGCCCAATGGCGGCGGCCAAGTCCTGGGTCTGGTGCGCGACATCACCGCACGCAAGGAAACCGAGGCGCGAATTCACCGCCTCGCTTATTTCGATTCACTGACGGGACTGCCGAATCGGGAGTGGCTGCGTGAATATCTGGCGCAATCCCTGCAAGAGGCGCGGCGCAAGAGCCGGCGGCTGGCTGTGATGTACGTGGATCTGGATCAGTTCAAGCGCATCAACGACACCTTGGGCCACGAAACCGGCGACGGATTGCTGCGCCAGGTGGCGGAACGATTGCAGCTTGCCCTGAATTTGGAAGGCGACGCCGACCAGCACAGCGGCCCGATGCGGGCTGACTCGCGCGGTCAGCTGGTGCGGCTCGGCGGCGACGAGTTTGTCGTGGTGCTGACGGGGCGAACCGACGTGAAGCAGGCGGAACAGGCGGCTCGGCGGCTGTTGTCGATGCATGCGGCCCCCTTCCTGCAGACCAGCTACGAACTCGTGATCACTCCCAGCATCGGTATCGCGATGTTTCCGGAACATGGCGATGATGTCTTGAGCTTGCTCAAGAATTCCGAAAGCGCCATGTACGAGGCCAAATCCAGCGGCCGCAACCAACTCCGCGTGTATGACAGCGCGGTCAATGCGCGCGCACTGAAACGCCTGTCATTGGAAATGGAGCTGCGGCGCGCGGTGGAGAATTCGGCCCTCGAGATGTTTTACCAGCCGAAGTACGACGCACGTGGACTGAATTTGACCGGCGGCGAAGCCCTGTTGCGCTGGTTTCATCCGGATCGCGGCCAGATTCCCACGGCGGACTTCATCGCCATCGCCGAGGAGACCGGCTTGATCGGCGATATCGGGCGCTGGGCCCTGCAGCGCGTGTGCCGGGACATTTCGCGATGGCGCGAGTCTGGGTTGACGCCGCCGTCGATCGCCGTGAATGTCTCCGGCCGCGATTTTTCCCATCCGGAATTTCTGCTGCGCTTGAGCGATACCGTCAGCCAGGCCGGCTTGTCGCCGTCGCTGTTCGAATTGGAGCTGACTGAAGGGGTGTTGATGCGCGATGCGGAGGCAGGCAGACGTTCACTCTCGGCGTTGAAGGAATTCGGCTTCGCGCTCGCCGTGGATGACTTCGGCACCGGCTATTGTTCGCTGAATTATCTGAAGCGTTTTCCGCTCGACACCCTGAAGATCGACCGGTCCTTCGTTGCCGACATCAATACGGATACCGACGATGAGGCCATCGTGCGCGCCATCATCGCCCTCGGTCATAGTCTGGATTTGAAGATCGTGGCCGAAGGCGTCGAGACCGTGGCGCAGTTGCAGTTTCTACAGGCCGAATCCTGCGATTCAGTACAAGGCCATCTGATGAGCGCAGCCGTGCCGGCAGCGGCGTTCGCCGATCTGCTGCGGGTGCCGCATGCAGAGGCGGCTGCGATGTTCGCGGGCGTCCTGCGTTACGCCGGGTGAACACGACCTGCGCTTGTTAGCGCTTCTTCGCCGCGCCGACCGCACACGCCCATTGATAAATAGAATCGGCCTGAGTTCCGGGCACGATGGCATCCCAACCCGTCTGCTTGGGATCATTCTCTTCCGATTGCTGCGCGCCGCTGATGTTGTTCTCGGTAAAGTAAATCACCAGCATCGGCCGGCCGCGCTCCTTGACGCAGTCATACTCCATTTTTTCGACATTGCTGAAGTAAAGGTCGCCGCTGTTGCTGCGCTGAGGTTCGGGGTATTCCTGTCGCAGCCACACCGTCACCACATGTCCGGAACGCTTCAACTGATGCTCGGTGCTAAAGGCGGCCCAGGAGCCGTCGGGTGCAACCGCCCGAAATTGCCAGCCGCCTTCGACCAAAGGGTTCAAGGTCTTGACCCAAGCCATCGGGTCGGCTTTACGGGCCTCGCGTTGCCTTAAGATCTGCTCGGCCTTGGCCTTCTCGTCGGCTTGACGTTGCAGACGCTGCGCCTCCCAGAGTTTCTCCTGCTCGGGCGTCTGAGCGGATACCCCACCCGCCAGCAGGAAACAGCTGATGGCCAAGCAGCCATAGGCCGCACCATTATTTTTTTTCTTCAACCACATCTCGATAATTGTAGGCCATGCGATGGTAATAGTATCGAATGAAACGGCCTTCTCGCCGCAGCACTTCCTGCTCGATAGGACCCAGGCGCTGTACTTGCGGTTCCAATATTCGGTTGCTGATTTCGCCGGGATCCCAAGCTACCAACAATAAATTGCGCCCCGTCTGCGCTGCGGGCGGTGTCCAGCGCTGGTACATCAAACCGATCCCGCCAAATAACACGCTGTTGGAGGTCTCCCAGGTGGCGCTCTCGCGGCGCTGGCCATAGAAGGCGATTTCGCTGGCGATCGCATAGCGATCCATGCCGACGATCAGCGGTAGTGCTCCATCGGCGCCGCGTTCCTGGGCGGCAACGTCGAGCATGCGGTTGCTGAGCTCGCGCCACCCCACGGGCGTGGTTTCGATGTGCTTGCTATACGCCACGCCCGGCAGGCCCAAGACCAAGTAGTGCAGCAGGCCCGCGTACAGCAGCGTCATGGCTACCGCGGTAGGCGGCCATGCCGCGCGCACCCCGTCGCGCCAAGGCCTGTCGATGCTGCCGACTCCCAGTACCGAGCATGCCAAGGCGGGTAATGCGGCTGCCCAACAAGGACCGGTCCAATCGAGCTTCACCTCGTGACGCAGACTGAAGAGGGCGAACACGCAAAGCGGGATCAGCAAGGCAAGGGTCAAGAAGCGTGACTGACGCACATCGGCGCCCATCCGGCGCGTCAGAGCCATGGCCAAGAGGCCAGTGGGGGTGATCAGAGCCAGCATCGACCCGAGAAACTTGTGCAGGGCAAACTGCGGCGGCTCCGCCAATCGGCGCGAGGTCTGAAAGGCGAAGGAGGCCCACTCATGCTGGGCGTTCCAGATCACCACCGGCGAGAAAATGGCGGCCGCCAACACCGCTGCGACGTAAGGCTCGCGGCGCTGAAACCAGCGTCTTGAAGGAGCATCCCATAGCATGAAGGCCAACGTAGCGATGCCCAGCAATGCGATGGAGTATTTGGAGAACAGACCGAGGCCAAGCGCAATGCCGGCGCGCCACCAGGCGCCTTGGCTCCCAGACAGCAGCGCGCGCTGCAAATAGTAAAGCGACGCAGCCCATGCCGCCGTGAGCGGGGAGTCCGGCGTGAGCAGCAGACCCGACGATAGAAAAAACGGCAGCGTCGAAGTCAGCAGCAAGGACGCGAGCGCGGCGCCGCTGCCGAACACGTCCCGAGTCAGTTTGTACACATACAGCGCAGTGATCAGGCCGCACGCGAGCGCGCCGGCGCGTACGCCGAATTCGTTCAGGCCGAAGGCCCAGGTTCCCGCGCTGATCAGCCACGCCACCATGGGAGGATGATCGAGATAGCCGAAATCCAAGTGCCGTGCATAGCTCCAGTAGTAGGTTTCCTCCGGGAGCAGCTCTACCGCAGCGGCGAACACCAGGCGCAATGCCAGCGCATAGGCAAACAGGCCCAACGCCAGCGAACGGAGTCGCTCATCGGACGAACCTGTCGATCGCGCAAGCGCATTGGCGGGCAGGCTCACTGCCAACCCCACGGCAATCACCGGGA
>Ga0116227_10015749_pt1 | contig 11111 bp, 7 predicted proteins | sample S1TSphgellanicum_FD_89693 | JGI IMG/M metagenome (GOLD analysis project Ga0116227, IMG submission 89693) | Host-associated microbial communities from peat moss isolated from Minnesota, USA - S1T2_Fb - Sphagnum magellanicum MG | ecosystem: Host-associated > Plants > Peat moss > Unclassified...
GGGATAGCACCTGCTGATAAGGGAGCATCAACCCGGGTTATCACCATCGATAAAAGCAAAACTTACCAGCAAATGGATGGCTTTGGATATACCTTAACGGGCGGTAGCGCTATGCTGATCAACAGCATGAGCCCGGCCAAACAAGCTATTTTACTAAAGGAGCTTTTCGGTACAGGCAACGGCTCTATAGGCGTGAGTTACCTGCGCATCAGTATCGGTGCATCCGATCTGGACGACCATGTGTTTTCGTATGATGACCTGCTTGCCGGTGAAACCGATGTTACACTAAAGAAATTTAATCTTGGTAACGATCACAAAGCGTTGATCCCGGTGTTGAAAAAGATTCTGGCTATCAATCCGTCCATCAAAATACTGGGATCGCCATGGAGCCCGCCAACCTGGATGAAAACCAACGATAGTACCAAGGGGGGGCATTTAAAACCGGAATACTACCACGCTTACGCACAGTATTTTATAAGATACATAAAGGGCATGGCTGCCAACGGTATTAAAATTGACGCCATCACCACCCAAAACGAGCCACTGAACCCCAAAAACAACCCGAGCATGGTAATGGAAGCCGCAGAACAAAGTGATTTTATTGCCAAAAATTTAGGTCCGGAATTTAAAGCTGCGGGTATTAAAACCAAAATTGTATTGTACGATCACAATGCCGATAGGCCTGATTACCCTATTACGGTTTTAAATAACCCGGATGCAAGGAAATATATTGATGGCTCTGCATTCCACTTATACGGAGGCGAGATAGGCGCTTTAACCCAGGTACACGATGCGTATCCCGATAAAAACCTGTACTTTACCGAGGAATGGGTAGGCGCACCTGGAAATTTAAAGGACGACATGCGTTTCCATATGACGCAGATCATTATCGGTGCCCCCCGCAACTGGTGCCGCAATGTAATAGAGTGGAACCTTGCTGCAGATCAGAACCAAAACCCGCACACTCCCGGCGGTTGCGACCAATGCCTGGGAGCAATCACTATAGCAGGCGATCAAATTACCCGTAACCCGGCTTATTATATTATAGCGCATGCTGCAAAATTTGTACGGCCCGGGTCAAAGCGAATAGCTTCCAATACGCTAAAAGATTTGCCGAACGTGGCCTACCTAACACCTTCAGGAAAAATTGTGCTGATTGTTTTTAATGACAGCGATACTTCACAAAAGTTTAATATCACTGTAAACCACAAACAGGTATCATCAACATTGAACAGTAAGGCATCAGGCACATACGTTTTTTAATTTTTCTTTTTCCGGGGGTAAGGCTTACGAAGTTTTCAAAACTTCAAAGTCTTTCTCGATACTTTACAAACAAACAACAATCCAAACCCTCAAACCAATGTTCAAACGCGTATTTTTGCAGTTATAACGCAAATCAACTGCAGAATAAATAATAGACATTGAATAAAAAATTAATCCCGCTTGCGCTCGGCGGGCTCGGCATAGGAACTACAGAATTTGTGATGATGGGGCTCTTGCCCGATATTGCAAAAGACTTCAACATCAGCATTCCCGTTGCGGGGCATTTGATCTCGGCCTATGCACTCGGCGTGGTAATCGGCGCTCCGTTGCTTGTCGCGATAAGCAGCAATTTCGAACCAAAGAAGGTATTGCTTGCGCTGATGACCATGTTTACCGTTTTTAACGCATTTTCGGCTTTTTCGCCAAATAACACCACCTTGCTTTTTGGGCGTTTATTATCAGGCTTGCCGCATGGCGCGTTCTTCGGCGTGGGTTCGGTAGTGGCAAGCCGCCTGGCCGAGAAAGGCAAACAGGCACAGGCCATCTCCATTATGTTTGCCGGGCTAACCATCGCCAACCTGGCGATAACACCGCTGGGTACCTTTGTTGGTCATCATTATTCGTGGCGATACACGTTCGGTATCGTAACCCTCATCGGGCTTATAACCATTCTCGCTATCCAATTCTGGCTGCCGAAATTACCGGTTAGCCGCGAAGGAAATATCAAATCGGAATTGCAGTTATTTAAGCGACAGGAGCCCTGGTTGATCATCCTGATCACCGCTATAGGCACCGGCGGTCTTTTTGCCTGGATCAGCTATATAGCGCCCCTGATGACCGATGTTTCTCATTTTTCGGCCAATACAGTCTCATACATCATGGTGCTTGCCGGACTGGGCATGGTGGTAGGTAACGTAATAGGCGGAAGACTGGCCGATAAAATGGAACCTGCCAAAGCCTGTATCTTACTGTTATTTGCTATGGCCGCTACCCTGGTCTTCATCTTCCTGTTTTCGCAATACCAGGTATTATCGCTTATCTTAACCTTTATTGCCGGTGCGCTTTCCATCGCTTTAGCCACACCTATCCAGATCCTGATGATCCGGACATCAAGCGAGGCGGAAATGCTTGGCGCGGCAGCTACCCAGGCAGCGTTTAATATAGGCAATGCACTGGGTGCTTTCTTTGGCGGGCTACCCATTGCAGCAGGTTTGGGCTATAATTCCCCTGCGTTGGTAGGCGCCATAATGGCAATTGGGGGCACACTTTTCGCCTCGATTTTGATCAAACGACAAAAAAGTCAGTCCAATTTGGTTCCGGTTGTCGACGTTGCTTAATTTTTACAACAAACAACAAGTGCTGCCTTTGCTTTAAAAACACTGGTAACAAGCCTGTTACATAAACCCGACACCTGTCGCAGTACAGGCAACATTAATTATTCATTAGAATTGAGTTAAATTCAGAATAAATTCAGAATTCCAGTGCATCTTTAAGGTTATGAATTCCCTTAATTTATTTGCAGTTCTTCAAAATTTCATCTCACAACACGAGGATCTTTCACAGATCATATTTTATGCTTTTATAATAATTTCCCTTTGGATTTTAGAATGCTTTATAGGCCTTATTAAACCAGGGCAAAAGCTGCTGCATACTTTTCTAAACGCTAAATTCATTTTCACTGCATTGCCTATCCAGTTGATGCTCACTATTTTCGTTCTTATGATCCTTAAATGGACAGAGATTCACCACTGGGGGTTAATCTATTTTATTCCGCATCATACCAATCCCTGGATCAACATTATTCTGCTGTTTATCCTGCTCGATCTGGGCGAATACATTTATCATGTGATCATGCATAAAACCGACCTGTTATGGCGGTTTCACCTGGTGCATCACAGCGATTTAAAAGTAGATGTTTCCACAACCGTGAGGGAACATCCGGTAGAAACCAGTATCCGCACTTGTTTTTTAATGTTATGGGTGTTTTTGCTGGGCCCGGGGATCATTGTGTTGATGATAAGGCAGGTTTTTCAGTCGTTTTTTAATGTTTTGGCCCATACAGAATTTCGCCTGCCATCGGGGCTTAATACCGCTTTGGGTTTGGTATTCATCACGCCTAACCTCCACCACGTTCATCATCATTACAAACTGCCTTACACCGACTGTAATTACGGTGATGTTTTATCGATATGGGACCGCCTATTCGGTACCTATTGTGAATTAGACGAATCGGAAACAAAGTTTGGAATCGACACCCATATGGACCCTGCAATGAATGGAAGATTCTTCAATATCCTGAAAATGCCTTTCGGGAAGATAATAAGAAAGTGACCATGCGATCTGTTTTAAGCGGCTTGCTGTTAATCAACATCCTGTTATTTCCGCAGCTGCTGCGTGCGCAAGATAAGGCACCCAAAACAGATACCGTAAAACAACAAGATCTGTACAAAATTATTGGCGCGCTGTTCGGCGAAAAACGTACGACAGAAAACGACGAAGTAAAAACAAAGCCCGTTTTTTCGGTTGTGCCCGCGCTGGGTTATACACTGCAATCTAAACTCGCTTTAACGCTGGCTGGTAATGTGGCATTCAGATGGAATGCGGATGCCAAAATATCTACTATTACCATTAATACGGCTTATACTCAAACAAAACAGATCATTGTTCCCATCCAGTCCAACATCTGGACAAAAAATAACGGGTACGAATTTGTAGGCGATATCCGCTTTCTTAAATACCCGCAAAGTACATACGGTCTGGGCAGTAATTCCAATATTAAGGATGAAGACCCGATGAATTACGATTTTTTTCGTTTTAGCGAGATCGCGCTTAAGCGGATAGGCCCTGATTTTTATGCAGGCATAGGTTATATAACCGATGTGCATTGGAATGTTACTCATAAAGGCCCGTTGGACGGCGCGTCTTCCGACTATGTAAAATATGGTGCCCAGTCGCATTCGATATCTTCGGGCATAACACTAAATACGCTTTTTGATAGCAGGGACAATTCAATCAACCCTTACCGCGGCTTTTATGCCTCGCTGCAATATAAGGATGCTGGGAATTTCCTTGGCAATTTGCACAACTGGCAGTCTATGGTGATTGATGTACGCAAATACTTTAAGTTTCCGGCAAGTTCTGACAATGTGCTCGCCTTGTGGTCGTACGATTGGCTGGTGCTGGAGGGTAATCCGCCCTATCTCGATCTCCCCGCCAATACCTGGGATACTTATAGCGGAACTGGGCGTGGTTATATCCAGGGCCGGTTTCGTGGTGCACAAATGATTTACCTGGAATCAGAATACCGGTTTAAGATCACCGCAAACGGCTTGCTGGGTGGCGTGGTATTCGTAAATGCGCAATCCTTTTCAGCCGCACAGGGAACAGCCCTGCAGTCCGTTCAACCTGCATTCGGACCCGGACTGCGCCTTAAACTTAACAGAGTATCCCGCACAAATATCGCAATTGACTATGGTATCGGTCGCGAAGGCTCAAGAGGGGTGTTTATTAATGTAGGTGAGATATTTTAGCGGATGTTAAGAGATACCAAAAAATAAAAAAATTAAAACCTGGTAGACCCGACCTTCATTAAATTTTTATGAACTCTTTTTTCCAAAGCTATTGGCCAACATTGTAATTGTACAGGTGTTCTGTCACCAGTTCTTCGCTGTTAACCATATCTACAATACTTGTGGTTGATAAAATATCGAGTTCACGCTGGTGAATTTTAAGGTAAACCTTCCGGATGCTGCAGGTTGCCTCGTCAATGCATTCGGCGCAATTGTGGTAGTGAAAAATGCTGACGCACGACACCCGGGCCACAGGCCCGTCCATTAACCTTACTATCCCCGCAAGGAACATTTCTTCGGGCGGCTTGCTTAATACATAGCCCCCTCCTACTCCCTTTTTGCTGAAAACGTAGCCGGCATTTCTTAATTCAAGAAAGATAACTTCCAGGTATTTCTTCGGGATCCTTTCAAGTTCAGAAATTTTTGAAATGGGCAATGGCGGCTTGTCCTGGTTTCTTGCTAAATATATAAGTGCCTTTATAGCGTATTTCGCTTTTTTGGATAGCATATGAATTAAAATTAGATAGAATAAGTCGAAATGCAAACTCCATGCTTTCGCCATTATCTGTTCCGCAAACTTAATTATAAATTACATAATATCTATAGGATTTATATACTATAATTAATATCCACCAAATGTTAATTATAATCCGCTATTAAATAGTACGCGCTACGTCCGAAAAATTAAATAATACCATAAAAAATGACTTTTAAATGAATATTTACTATAATATCTATAGAAATAGTAGAAATAATTTATAATTTTGCGCCATCAATAAACAGCAGATAGAAATAGTTTTTTCTGCTATCAAATAATCATTGTTATGCAAACATTATTACGCAACCCAATCCCTAGAGTCATCCCGAAAACCGATTCGGAAAAATCCTTAAAAACCTTCGGGACAACTACAAGCCGAATGTGCTGTTGTTACTAGCCACTCTTAAGCTGAAGGCTGAACAACCTGTTTAGCGCTTTAGCATATAAACATAAGCTTTTGTTACACAATTAATTGGTTAAGCCCTTTTTGGCTTCTCCGTGCCATTGGCATGGCAATTTTTAAATAATCAAAATAGATAAATGATGAAACCAATACTTTTTAAATGGCTCGCGCTGTTTACTTTTTTATGCCCGTTTATAACGCTTGCGCAACAGCAGGTTGTACACGGAAATGTGGGTGACCAGCAAGGCGGCCTGCCCGGTGTAAGTGTAAAAATTAAAAACACTACACGCGGAACTATTACCGACGGTAAGGGCGACTACGCCATCAAAGCATCAAATGGTGAAATACTTGTTTTTTCGTTTGTTGGCTATAACAACCTCGAAATTGAGGTCGACCGGGTTACTATCAATGCTACTTTAACTCATAATGATAAACAGTTAGGTGAAGTAGTTGTGGTTGCGCTCGGCTTATCGCGAAATAAAAATGAGCTGCCTTATTCAGCGCAGACAATCAGCGGGGCCGAGGTAAACACCAACCGGAATACCAACGTGTTGGAAGAACTTTCGGGGAAGATCGCAGGCGCGCAAATCAAGCAGTCTAACGATATAGGCGGATCAACCAATATCGTTTTGCGGGGCCCAAAATCATTATCAGGAAGTAACCAGCCATTGTTTGTTGTAGATGGTGTGCCGGTTGATAACTCTAGCGACCTTGAACTGGGCGGTACCAGCAACGTAACCCAAAATCAGCGTAACGGTAAAGGGGGCTACGATTACGGCAGCCCCGGTGCAGATGTGAATCCCGACGATATCGCCAGTATTACCGTTTTAAAGGGCGCGGCCTCAACAGCGCTTTACGGATCGCGGGCGGCGAACGGTGCCATCATCATCACCACAAAAAAAGGAAGCAAGGGGCTTAACGTTACCTTAAATACAGGTGTGCAGTTTGGTTCTGTAGATAAAAGTACATTCGCTAAATATCAAAAGGAATATGGTGCAGGTTACGGCCCTTACTATGATCCGAACACGCCGGGAAGTCACTTCGACTATACCGATATCCTCGGTAACGGTGTTAAACAGTTGGTTGTACCCACCTATGATGATGCATCATACGGGCAAAAATTCGACCCAAGCCTTTTAGTTTACGACTGGCGTTCTTTAGACCCTACATCGCCATACTATCATAAACAAACGCCCTGGGTGGCCGCAAAAAATGATCCTTCTACCTTTTTTGTACACCCATATACTTTGAATAACAGTTTGTTTATTGATGGCGGAACTGATAAGGGGAATTATAAATTAGGCTACACCCGGTCTGACGACTATGGTATTTTACCAAACAGCAGTGTTGGCAAAAACCTCTTCAATTTTGGCGGCTCATACAAACTCACCGATAAATTAACCGCGCAAGCCAGTGTTAACTATACGCAAACCGCCGGTAAAGGCCGGGGCGGAACTGGGTTCGGCGGGCAGAATGGCGAGCCGATGAACCTTCTGCAAAACTTTCGCGAGTTCTGGCAGGTAAACGTGGACGTGAAAGATTTGAAAGATGCTTACTTCAGAACGCAAAGCAATGATAACTGGAATGTGAAAAGCCCGACCGATTTAAGCTCTGCTTATTGGGACAACCCGTATTTCGTACAATATCAGAATTATGAGACCGATAGCCGCGACCGTTTTTTTGGCAACGTAAGCCTGGATTATAAACTATTTAGCTGGCTGGACATTTTAGGACGTGCATCTGAAGATTATTACAATGAGTTCCAGGAGCAGCGTATTAACGTAGGGAGCGTGGTTACACCGTCGTCATATTACCGGCTTAACCGTACCTACAAAGAAAACAACTACGACCTGTTGCTGAACTTCAACAAAGCCATTACCAGCGATATCAGTTTTAAAGGCGTGTTAGGTTTAAATGCGAGGAGGCAAAATATCAACTCCATCAGTGCATCTACAAACGGAGGCCTGGTTATACCGGGATTATTCGCGTTAAGCAACTCGGTAAACCCTATAGATTACCCTGTTGAAGAAGTTGATCAAAAGGTTGTTACCGGTATTTTTGGCGGTGCTACTTTCGGCTACAAAGACCTGTTTTTCCTTGACGGAACGCTAAGAAGAGATCAATCCACTACACTTCCCGAAAAAAACAATACGTATTACTATCCGTCAATTGCCGGCAGCTTTGTATTCTCCAGCTTGTTGAAAGATTATACATGGCTGTCGAACGGCAAGGTAAAACTTAATTACGCCGAGGTGGGTAACGATGCCCTCGCCCATCGCATTAACGAAGTTTACGACAAATCGACCAACTTTGGTTCAGAGCCGTTGTATTACGTATCAACCGTGCGGAACAACGCCGATCTGAAACCCGAGCGTACAAAAAGTTTCGAAGCAGGCCTGGAGGCTTCCTTCCTCAAAAACCGTTTAGGTTTTGATTTTACCTACTATAAGAACAATACCATTAACCAGATCTTGCCGGTATCCGTTTCAACCGCAACCGGTTACAGCGGGCTGTACGTAAACTCCGGTAATGTACAAAACAAAGGTGTCGAAGTTTCGGTAAACGGTACGCCGCTCAAAAGCAACGACTTTTCGTGGAACATCAACGTAAACTTTGCTAAAAACACCAACGAGGTACTGGCACTGTACAACGGTGTAAACAACTACCAGTTGGCTGCTTATAAAGGCGGTGTAACCACCAACGCCACCGTAGGCGAAGCATATGGAACGCTGCGAGGCACTGATTTTGTTTATGTGAACGGCCAAAAGGAAGTGGATGCAACCGGCCACTACGTGTTCACCAACAACTCGAACAACAACATAGGTAATGCCAACCCCGATTGGACAGGCGGCGTTTACAACGCTTTCAGGTATAAGAACTTCACACTGAGCTTCCTTGTGGACTTTAGCCATGGTGGAAGTATTTATGATGTGGATATGGTATTCGGCTTATGGACAGGTTTATATCCTGAAACAGCCGGATTGAACGATCTTGGCAACCCTAAAAGAAACTCGCTGGCAACAGGCGGCGGCGTAATATTGCCGGGTGTACATGCCGATGGTACCCCTAATACTACCAGGATAGATGCATCACAAAACCAGTCGGCTTACGGATACCAAACAGCGCCGAATAAGGCCTTTGTATATGACGCTTCTTACATCAAACTGAGAGAAGCCGCATTGACTTACAGCGTTCCGGCATCCTTCGTGCAAAGGATCGGCGCAGTAAAAGCAATCGACATTTCGCTTAACGGCCGCAACCTCTGGATCATTCATAAAAACATCCCTTATGCCGACCCTGAAGACGGCCTTGGCGCCGGAAGCGCTTACCAGGGAGTTCAGCTTGGCTCATACCCCAACGTGCGCAGATATGGTTTCAATTTAAAATTTAGCTTCTAACAACTGATGAAAAAAATATTAATTACACTGCTGGGTACCATCGTGCTAAGCAGTTGTGTAAAGAAAAATGAGTACCTGAACAATGATACCAAGAGCGCTACCACCGTTCCGGCATCGGCCCTGTTTTCATACGCTGAAAAACAACTTGCTGATGTGCTCGCCACCAGCGCTTATAACGTAAATATTTTCAGGCTTACCGCCCAGCAATGGACACAGACCACTGCTATTTCCGAAAGTGATTACGACCTGAAACTCCGCAACGTTCCGGATGGCTTCTGGAATGCTATTTATATAAATGTGCTCCGAAATTTATACGAGGCCAATAAACTTACATTGGCAGATGCAACTTTATCCACCGCGCAACGGAATAACCAGCTTGCGCAGATCAATATCCTCGAGGTGTACGCCTACTCTGTATTAGTTAATACGTTTGGCAACATCCCCTATACACAGGCCATTGATTATACCAACACCACGCCCAAATATGACGATGCCAGCCAGATCTACGACAGCTTGTTAAGCCGTTTGGATGATGCCTTATCAAAACTAAACGCCAACGCAACCGGCTTTAATACAGCCGACCTGCTTTTTAATGGTGTAAATGAGATCACTTCATGGCAAAAGTTCGGCAATACTGTAAAGCTAAAACTCGGTATTACGCTGGCCGATGTGGAACCCGATAAAGCAAAAACAGCTGTAGAAGCCGCCGCTGCCAATGCGCTGCAGTCCAACGCCGATAACGTGAGCTTTAAATACCAGACTACTACCCCCAACACCAACCCCTTATGGGTTGACCAGGTGCAAGGCCATTTGATAGATTATGTGGCAGGTGCAACACTTGTAGATTTGATGAATAGCTTAAATGACCCGCGCAGGCCGGCATATTACACCGCTATTGATACCAACTCGAACCCCAAAGCAGGCGATGTACTGGTGTACAAAGGAGGTGTAATTGGCAAGGTGAATACGTATAACAAATATTCCACTTTTAGCAACACAATTGCCGCCCCCGATCTGCCGTCAGTATTAGCGGATTATTCGGAAGTTGAATTCGACCTGGCAGAGGCAGTGGAGCGTGGCTACAATGTAGGCGGCACCGCCGCCGGCCATTACAACAATGCCGTAACGGCGTCTATCTTGTCCTGGGGCGGCAGCGACGCCGATGTGAGCACTTATTTACTTAACCCAAAAGTTGCATATACAACAGCTACAGGTTCTTACAAATTAAAGATCGGTAATCAAAAATATATCGCACTATACAACCGGGGGTACGAAGCCTGGACTGAGATCCGAAGATTAGGGCTTGTATTGCCGTTACCGCCGAATCAAACCTCGTACCTTAACAGGTTTACCTACCCTATTACCGAGCAGAACGTAAACCAGGCCAACTACAGCCAGGCTGCTGCCGCAATCGGTGGCGATAACATCGCAACTAAATTATTCTGGGATAAAAACTAATCACTAAACAAATAAATATTATGAAAAAGTTAAGCAAAACCATTGTTAAAATAAGCGCGATTGCAGCAATTGCCTTGCTTTCACTAACAATCAGTAACAGCGCGTCGGCACAGAAAGCCAACCCTGCCGAGTATTTTAAAATAGAGGATTATTATAAGATAAAGTGGGGCTATGCCGATGAATTTATAGCATTATGGAAGAAGAACCACTACCCTTTGCTGAAGAAATTACAGGAAAAAGGGGATGTGATCAGCATCGAAGCCGAAACACCCAGGTTACACGCCAGTGAAGAAAGCCGCTGGGATTTAAAGGTCAGCGTGGTATTTAAAACTGCTCAATTGGGCTTTGATTACAGTATCGTTGATCCTTATAAACTGCAGTTGTTTCCAGACCAGGCGACCTATAAAAAAGAAGAGCAACGCCGCTGGGAAATTGTGCTGGCCCATTGGGATGTAACTGTTGAAAACCTTCCGTTAAACTAA
>Ga0116227_10015750_pt1 | contig 11111 bp, 10 predicted proteins | sample S1TSphgellanicum_FD_89693 | JGI IMG/M metagenome (GOLD analysis project Ga0116227, IMG submission 89693) | Host-associated microbial communities from peat moss isolated from Minnesota, USA - S1T2_Fb - Sphagnum magellanicum MG | ecosystem: Host-associated > Plants > Peat moss > Unclassified...
CGAATCGAACGCGCGGGCCAGGTGCGCCACGGTCAGATCGGGGCCCAGCGGTTCTGGCCCGAGCGCCGCAAACTGCGGCCATGCGGCCAACAGGGCCGTATCGACCAGATCCACCGACCCGAATCGGCGCGCATCGTTCAGCGCCAGCACGTGGCCCTTGGCGGTTTCGAGCACGAGATGATCATGTTTCCCGATTTCGCCCGGATCGATTCGCCAGCGGCCCGACATGCCCAGGTGAAACACCATGGTCTGGCCGCGGTCGGTGTGGACCAGCCCGTATTTTGCGCGCCGCCCCAGCGTATCGACGCGCGCACCCGTCATCGCCTGCACCAGATCGAGCGGAAACGGCCGGCGCAGATCGGCCCGATTGACCGCAACCCGCACCAGCCGGTCGCCGGCCAGCACGGTGGCAAGGCCACGGACAGTGGTTTCGACTTCGGGCAGTTCGGGCATGGGATTCCTGGTGCTTGGTGCGCTGGGCGGCACTCTTAGGCGAAAAACGTTGATTGGCGAATTTTGAAACAAACACTAAAGCCAATGGATGACTATCGATGACGCTTCGGCAGAAACCGCCTCCTTCGGGTATGAAGACATCCCCGCCGAGGACAAAATCGCGCGCGTGGGCGCGATCTTTTCCAATGTGGCCAAACGCTATGACGTGATGAACGACGCGATGTCGGGCGGGATGCACCGCTTGTGGAAGGACCGCTTTGTCGCGCGCGTGCGCCCGCAACCGGGCGAAGCGATCCTGGACATGGCGGGCGGTACCGGCGACATCGCATTCCGGATGGCCAAACATCATGCCGATGTGACCGTGTCCGACATCAACCAGGATATGCTCGATGTCGGGATGGAACGCGCGGAAAAGCGCGGGATCAGCGGGCTGACCTGGTCGTGCCAGAACGCGGAAACGCTCGATTTCGCCGACCGCCAGTTCGACGCCTATACGATCGCGTTCGGCATTCGCAATGTCACGCATATCGATCGCGCACTGGCAGAGGCGCACCGCGTGCTGAAATTCGGCGGACGCTTTTTCTGCCTGGAATTTTCGACCACGCAATGGCCCGGTTTTGCCCAAGTCTATGACGCGTATTCGCACCATATCGTGCCGCAGATCGGCAAAATCATTGCCGATGATGCCGACTCGTACCGCTATCTGATCGAATCGATCCGCCGCTTTCCGCCAATGCCGGCTTTCGCGGCGATGATCCGCGAGGCCGGGTTCGTCCGCGTGAAAGTCGAACCGATCCTGGGCGGCCTGGTCGCGATCCATTCCGGCTGGAAAGTTTAAAGATCACCGGCGTGGCACTGTCCGACCTCGTTCATATCCGCCGATTGCTGGGCTGGGGCCGGATCCTGGCCCGCCATGGCGCGCTGCGCGGGATCGAGCGCGATCGCAACACGCCTGCGCCTGTGCGCCGGCTATGCCGCATCGCGCGATTGGGCGCGATCCAGCCCGCGCAACCCGATTACGCCGGCGCATTCCGCGCGATCGGCCCGGCCGCGATCAAGCTGGGCCAGACTCTGGCGACGCGGCCCGACATTGTTGGCGATGTAGCGGCGCGCAATCTGTTGAGTTTGCAGGATCAACTGCCGCCGGTGGAATTCGCCGCGATCCGTCGCGAAATCGAGGCGAGTTTTGCGCAACCGCTCGAAACCCTGTTTGCGACGTTTGATCCCGAACCGGTCGGCGCCGCGTCGATTGCGCAAGTCCACCGCGCCACCACGATCGATGGGCGCGAAGTCGCGGTCAAAGTATTGCGGCCCGGGGTGCGTGAAAAATTCGCCCGCGATATCGCCACGTACGAATGGGCGGCCGCGCATCTGGAGGGGCTCGACAGCGAAGCGCGGCGGTTGCGCCCGCGCATGGTCATCGCCAATTTTCGCCGCTGGACGATGCGCGAACTGGATTTTCGGCGCGAGGCGGCCTCTGCCTCCGAACTTGCCGAATTGATGCACGCCTTTCCTGGCTATCGCGTGCCGACGATCGATTGGGACCGCACCAATGGCCGGGTGATGACGCTCGACTGGGTCGATGGCATCAAGATCAGCGATGTCGCCGCGCTCGATGCCGCAGGCCACGATCGCAAGGAACTGGCCGCGCGGCTGGTGCTGGCATTCCTGACCCAGGCGATCAGCGGCGGATATTTCCACGCCGACATGCACCAGGGCAATCTGTTCGTGGCCGCAGATGGCACGATCGTCGCGATCGATTTTGGCATCATGGGCCGGATCGATCGGCGCGCGCGGCAATGGCTGGCCGAAATCCTGTACGGCCTGACCACCGGCAACTACCGCCGCGTCGCCGAAATCCATTTCGAAGCGCAATACGTGCCCAGTTACCATTCGGTGGAAGAATTCGCGACCGCCTTGCGCGCGGTTGGCGAACCGATGCGCGGCAAACCGGTCAGCGAATTGTCGGTCGGCCAGATGCTCGACAGCCTGTTTGCGATCACCCGCGATTTCGACATGGCGACGCAACCGCATCTGCTGCTGCTGCAAAAAACCATGGTCATGGTCGAAGGCATCGCCACGCAACTGGATCCCGCGATCAATATGTGGGAAACGGCCGCGCCGTTCGTGCGCGACTGGATCCGCGACGAATTGGGGCCAGAGGCGGCAATTGCCGAACGGCTGCGCGAAGACGGCGCGACGCTGTTGCGCATTCCCGAACTGATTCGGCGGATCGAGGACCGGTTTCCGGCCAAAGGCGGCGCACCCGAAGCGCCACCGCTGCCCGAAATCGCGCTGATGTGGGACGAACGCAAGGATCGGCAGGGGCGCGGGCTGTTTGCCACTATTGTCACGCACGCCGCCGCCGCAGGTCTGGGCGTGGGGGTTTATCTGCTGGGGATTGCGTCAGGCTGGTGGGGCTGACATGTCCCGTGTGAATGCTGCACTGCGGCTGCCAAAGCGGCATTTCAACGCGCTCGATTTTTCCCGCTTGCTGGCGGCTTGCGCGGTCCTGTTCTGGCATTACCAACATTTTTTCGTGCCGCCGGTGGCCTATGAATTCCACGTCCGCCGATCGATTTCGCCGTTTTATCATCAGATTGCGTGGCTGTATGACTATGGCCATGTCGCGGTGGAATATTTCTGGGCGGTGTCGGGGTTTGTCTTCGCCCATGTCTATCTGGCCGACATCGGCGGGCGTGGGCGGTTCTGGCTGGCACGGCTGGCGCGGCTGTGGCCGCTGCATCTGCTGACCCTGGTGATCGTGGCGGCGATGCAGGCGGTCTATACCGGCACCCACGGCACGGCCTTTATCTACCACTACCAGGATTTGCGCCATTTCGTGCTCAATCTGGCCATGGCGCAATATTGGGGCATTCAGGACAACCAGTCATACAACGGCCCGACGTGGTCGCTGTCGACCGAAATGGTTGCCTATCTGGCGTTCTGGTTGCTGCTGCCGGCGTTGCGCCGGGTGCCGCTGGCGCTGGCTTTGCCGGTTGCGTGCGCGATGTTTGTCGTGGTGTTTGCCAATTTTCTGCCGCCCAATGCCCCGCCACAGGCTTTGGCCGCAAAGCTGATCCCGGTGGTCAATTGTGTCGGCTATTTCTTTGCCGGGGCGGCGATCTATGGCGCGGTGTTGAAGGGGTGGCTGACCGTGCGCCGCCTGATTGCGCTGGCGCCGTTGCTGGCGATCGCCGCTTGGGGGCTGTCGGGGGTCAAAGTCCATGGGCATGACGCCGCAATACTGCTGGGCACATTTGCGGTGCTGTGCGCTGCGCTGGCAATCGACCTGAGCGACCCGCACGACAGGCTGCGCCTCGGCCGGAAACTCGGCGATGCCTCGTACGGCATTTATTTGTGGCATTTCCCGCTGCAACTGGCGATCGTGCTGCTGGTCGATGCGACGCTGCACACGCGTCTGGTGTTTCGCGAGCCGGTGTTTCTGGCGGTGTTTGTCGCCGGATCGATCATGGCCGGCTTTGCGTCGCACCGCTGGATCGAGCGGCCTGCGCAACGCGTTGTCTTGCGTTGGGCAGAGCGCTTGAAACAGCCAACGGGATAATCAAAGCCCCTCGGTCAATTCGGCGATGCGATGGTGCGGCAGGAACCGCCAGCCCGCGAACACCAGCACGACTTCCACCGCTTCGACCGACATCGGCACCGGCCAGCCGGGATAAGGCCCGATCACCACCAGATTGAACGCGCGGCCAAGGAAAGACGCCGCAAACAACAGCATCGGCACGAGCATCAGATCGGCGTTACGGCGCCACGCACCCCACATCATCGCAATCCCGGCCACGCCGAAAAACGACGTGAAATCGGCCCGGATGGTCGAGATTCCCGCATTCGTGATCGGCACCACGCCCAACGCTTGCGCCATTTCGAGCGGGGTCAACAGGAACGAAACGGCCATGAACACGTCAAACAGGCCGATCAGGAAAATGAGGGCAGTGAGGGCCAGGCGCATCGGAGTTTCCGTTCAGTTTGGGTGAGGGCTGCCAAAGGGATTGCGCCTGCCGCCGCGCCAATGCAAGAAGCAGCCATGTTGCCATCCCCCACGCGCATCCTGCTGGTTATCGGCGGCGGAATTGCTGCCTACAAAGCGGCTGAACTCATCCGCCTGATCCGGCGCGATGGCGGCAGTGTCACATGCGTGCTGACCGATGCCGGATCGCGCTTTGTCACCCCGCTGACGCTCGCCGCGTTGAGCGAAAACGCGGTGCACACCACGCTGTGGGACCTGAAAAACGAAGTCGAAATGGGGCATATCCGCCTGTCGCGAGAGGCGGACCTGGTCGTGGTATGCCCCGCAACGGCGGACCTGATGGCGCGCATGGCGGCGGGCATGGCCGACGATCTGGCCACCACGCTGCTGCTCGCCACCGACAAACCGGTCATGGCCGTGCCCGCGATGAATGTGCGGATGTGGCAGCATGCGGCCACTGTGGCCAATGTCGCGACATTGCGCGCGCGCGGGGTCGATGTGATGGACCCAGACGAAGGCGCGATGGCCTGCGGCGAATTCGGCCCGGGCCGCCTGCCCGAACCTGACGCGATTTTGGCTGCGATTCGCGAAAAGCTCGCAGTGCCCCGTCTGCTGGCCGGAAAGCACGTGCTGATCACCGCCGGGCCGACCCATGAACCGATCGATCCGGTGCGTTACATCGCCAACCGGTCGAGCGGACGCCAGGGCTTTGCGCTGGCGGCAGCCGCAGCACAGGCGGGCGCGCGCGTCACGCTGATCGCCGGGCCGGTTGCCCTGCCCACACCGCCGGGTGTGAATCGCATCGATGTCGAAACCGCGCGGCAAATGGCGCGTGCGGTCGATACCGCACTGCCATGCGATGTCGCGATCATGGTCGCCGCCGTGGCCGACTGGCGCGCGCAGGACGCATCCCCGCAAAAGCGCAAAAAGGATGGCAGCGGGCGCATCGCCCCGCTCGAACTCGTTGAAAACCCGGACATTCTCGCCGGCCTGGGTCAGGCGGTTTTGCGCCCGCGCCTGCTGATCGGGTTTGCTGCAGAAACCGAGAACGTGCTCGCCCATGCCCAGGCAAAGTTGGCGCGCAAAGGCGCCGACTGGATCATTGCCAACGACGTGTCGGGCGATGTGATGGGCGGCACGGACAACACGGTCCACATCATCTCTGCCGCGGGCGTCGAAAGCCTGCCGCGCATGGCCAAAGCGGACGTCGCCCGCGCCATCATGACAAAGGTCGCCAATGCACTCGTCTGAAACAATCCCCGTTCGCATCCGCCGCCTGCCCGGCAATGACGATCTGCCGCTGCCCGATTACGCCACCCAGGGCGCGGCAGGCATGGACGTGGTCGCGGCCGAAGACGCCGCGATCGCGCCGGGGATGCGCCACGCGGTGGCCACCGGGCTGGCGCTGGCGATCCCGTCGGGTTTCGAAATCCAGGTGCGTCCGCGCTCGGGCCTGGCGCTGAAACACGGGGTGACGGTACCCAACGCGCCGGGCACGATCGACAGCGACTATCGCGGCGAACTGAAAGTGATCCTGATCAACCTGGGCGATACGACCTTTGTCGTGCAACGCGGCGACCGGATCGCGCAACTGGTGCTGGCCCCGGTCACGCGCGCATCTTGGCTTGAAGTCGATGAGCTGGACTCGACCGCACGCGGTGAAGGCGGGTTCGGGTCGACCGGGGTCGCCGCAGCAACCCCGATCGCCTAGTCAGCCCACCGGGAGGGGGCTTATTTCTTCTTTTCGGGCGCGATCGAGATCCGCACGGTTTCGCCCGAGTGACCGGGGAAGCCCGAGAACAGCGCTTCGATCAGGTTGGGCAGGACATAGGCCAGCCGGTTTGATGGCGATACCGCCTGCGCTTTGCCTTCGAACACGCGCTGGCCGTCGCTCCGTCGCTTGATCACCAGGTTGATCCCACTGGTATAGACGGTGGTCACGCTGACATCGTTGAACCAGGGATCATACAATCCATAGCCCCAGCGATGCCCGCCATAGAAACCGCCACCATAGCCGCCAAACCGGCCATAGCCATAACCGCGCCATGGGCCCCAGAACGGATCGGGGCCAAACATGCTGATCCGGTCGCGGCCTTTGTCGACGCCATAATCGAATTCGACCACCAGGTCCGACGTCGCCGGATCGCCCGCAACGTAGCCCTGTTTGCGCAACTGGTCGGCGACCATCGCTGCGTATTGCCCGAATTCGAGCCCGCCGGCATTGCGCGGATCTTCGGCAACAATCGCAAAAGTCTGCCCCTGCGGCGCGGGCAGTTCATGCTGAAACCGCGAAACATTGGCGTTGAACGGTTCGGCGCAGCCCGACAGCCCCGTGCCCAGCGTGGCGACAAGCGCCAGAGGCAATGCGATCGATGCGACCGAACGAAACCCGAAATTCCTATTCATCGGCATTTTTCCACTCCTGAACCACCCGATCTCCCCTGCCAGACCGGGTACACCTGCTATACCGCCCCGCAATGATCACATATTGAACGTGGCGCACCGGCCAAATCCTTTGCGCCTTGTTCGAAAAGCAGATTTGCCTCAGTTAAGCTCGCTTGACCAGCGCCATGACGCCCCAGACATCCCGATTACGCAGATGTAACCAGACCCAGCGCGGCATAGGCAGCATCGAGCGTCGGTCGCGCCAGAACCCGCGCCTTTTGCGCGCCGCGCGCCAGGATCGCATCGAGCGCGGTCTGGTCATCGCGCAAGGCGCGATAGCGCGCGGCGATCGGCGCCAGCTTGTCGACCAGCAGATCGCCCAGCGCAGGTTTGAACGTGCCGAACCCCTGCCCACCAAATTCGGCCAGGACCGAGGAGACATCGCGTCCCGCCATCACCGCATAGATGCCCACCAGATTGCGCGCCTCTGCCCGATCAGCCAGGCCGGCCGCTTCGCCCGGCAGCGGCTCTGGATCGGTGCGGGCCTTTTTCACCTTTTGCATGATCGTGTCGGCATCATCGGTCAGGTTGATGCGGCTCTGGTCCGACGGATCGGACTTGCTCATTTTGGCGGTGCCATCGCGCAGCGACATGATCCGTGCCGCTTCTGGCGGGATGATCGGATCGGGCAAGGTAAACACCGGAGACGCCTCGCTGGCGAAATCGTTGTTGAATTTCTGCGCAATGTCGCGCGCGAGTTCCAGATGCTGTTTCTGATCCTCGCCCACCGGCACGTGTGTTGCCTGATACAACAGCACGTCGGCGGCCTGCAGCACCGGATAGGTGTACAGCGCCACCGATGCGCCTTCGCGGTTTTTGCCGGCCTTGTCCTTCCACTGCGTCATGCGGTTCAACCAGCCGGTGCGCGCGGTGCCATTCAACAACCATTGCAATTCGGCATGCGCGGGCACTTGCGCCTGGTTGAACAGCACCGACCGATCGGGATCAATGCCGCAGGCGACGAGCGCTGCGACCATGTCGCGCGTGCTGGCGCGCAAGTCGGCCGGCACATGCGGCATCGAAATCGCGTGCAGATCGGCCAGGAAATACAGGCACGTCGCGCCTTTCGCGCTCCATTCGTCCTGCATCGCCACCCAATTGCGGATCGCCCCCAGATAATTGCCGAGGTGGAGATCGCCGGTCGGTTGAATGCCGGAAACAATACGCATCGAAGTCAGACCCTTAGATTATAACGCGCGGGCCATCGTCAGGCCTTGGCGCGCCGCCGCATCAACATCGCGATGTCATCGCGCGAAAACGCGCCCATGATCATCGTGGCCAGGCCATAGACGACCATGCCGCCGGTAACCAGCGCCCCCAATGCGGCAAAGCGCATCACCCACGACCCGTGGACATAGGGCATGATCAGGATCTGCCCGCGCCACAACACCGCGCCCATCGCCAGCGCCGCCAGCAGCAGGCGTGGCGCCCGCCGCCGCAACCGCCGATCGGCGATGAAATGCCCGCGCCGCACCAGCCGGTGGTACAACATCCACACATTGACCGTCGAGGCGATCGCGGTCGCCAGCGGCGGCCCGACATGTTGCAACGGCACGATCAGCACCAGATTGCCCACCAGATTGACCGCCATCGAAATCAGCGCAAAGCGCAGCGGCGTGCGCGTATCCTGCCGCGCATAAAATCCGGGAGTCAGCACTTTGACCAGGATATAGCTCGGCAATCCGATCGAAAATGCGGCCAGCGCCTGGGCGGTAAAATGCGTGTCGGCAGGCGAATACCGGCCATAGCCAAACAGCGCCGCCGCGATCGGTTCGCCGCACACCACCAGCGCCGCAGTGGCGGGCAAAGTCAGCAGCAGCGCCAGCTCCATCCCCCGGTTTTGCGTATCGAGCGCCGCCAGATCTTCGCCTGCCGCCAGCTGGCGCGAAATCGTCGGCAGCAGCACGGTGCCAAGGCCGATCCCGATCAGCCCCAGCGGCAACTGGTTCAACCGGTCGGCCATATAAATATACGTGACCGAGCCATGCGCCAGCAGCGAGGCCGCAAGCGCGGTCGAAATCACCAGGTTGATCTGCGCCGCACCTGCGCCCGCTGCTGCCGGCAGGATCAGCACCATCAGGCGTTTGACTTGCGGGTTCAGCCGGGGCCAGCGCAGCCGCAATTTCACGCCGTTTTGGCGGCAGGCCCAGCCGAGCCACGCCAGTTGCAGCGCGCCCGAAACCGACACCGCAATCGCCTGGTTGCGCGAAGTCACCATCGGATCGTGGTTGTGAAATGCCACAAGCGCAAAGATCAGCGTCAGGTTCAGCAGGATCGGCGCGGCAGCGTTGACCCAGAATTTGTGCAGCGAATTGAGTATGCCACCAAACAGCGACACCAGGCTGATCAGCATCAGATACGGGATCGTCATCCGCGACAGCGACACCGCGAAGTCGAAGTCGCGCGGCGAAACCCCGTTGAATTTGCCCGACAGCATCAGCGTGACCGGCCAGGCACACACTTCCAGCAGCACGGTCATGAACACCAGCACGGGCAGCAGCACCGCCAGCGCCTGCTCGGCAAAGACCAGTCCTTCAGCCAGTCCGCTGCCTTTGGGGCCACCTTCTCGGGCAGCGCGCCCTTCGGCATCCCCGACTGTCTGGTTGAACATCGGAATAAACGCCGATGAAAACGCGCCTTCGGCAAACAGCGCGCGAAACATGTTGGGCAAGCGGAACGCGACCAGAAACGCATCGGACGCAAAGCTCGCGCCGACATAGCGCGCAAACAGGCTGTCACGCACCAGCCCCAGAACGCGGCTGATCAGGGTGAGCCCGCCGATCGTGCCGGTGGCTTTGAGCAGATTCATGCGCGGTGGCTTGGTCGATGCTGCGGGGACCCGGCCATGATCCGGGCCCCCCGCATGATCAGGCCTCACCCATCGGGTTGGCGACGGCCGCTTCGGCCTGCGCTTGCAATTGCGCGAAATACAGCCCGTTGAAATCGATCGGTTCGAGCATCAGCGGGGCAAACCCGGCATCGCGCACCGCATCGGCAATGACGCGGCGGGCAAACGGGAACAGCATGCGCGGCGCTTCGGCAAACAGGAACGGGTGCGCCTGATCATCGGGGATATTGCGCATCGCGACCAGGCCGCCAAAGGCCAGTTCGACGATATAGACCGTGCCCTGCGGCGTTTTGGCCGTGGCTTTGATCTTCAATTCGACTTCGTGCACATCGGGACCGACATTGCGCGCGGCAATGTTGAAATCAATCGCCATTTCGGGCGCATCCGGCCATTGAAAGCTGTCGGGCGCATTGGGGTTTTCGACCGACAGGTCTTTCACATATTGCGAAATAAATCCGATCGCCGGGCTGGTGTCTTCGCCATTGGCAACTGGCTGACCGAGATTGAGATTGCTGATGATGTTGCCTTCGTCGGCCATGGATCGTGCTTTCGTCATAGCAGTGAATTTTGTGCCGGGCGTGTCGCCCGCCTCTGACCGGCGCGCCTAGCACCTGCGCCCGATATCGGCAACTGTCAGGCCTGCGTGCAATCCCCTGGCCCATTCTTGCCCAAACGGGCTTTTTTGCCACGGAATTGCAACAAAGCTTCGTCCATCGGTTGTTCATTTGTAAATCGTATCTATCTCGGGCACACTGTGTTTCGAATGTTTCGGCAAGCGCGTGATTCTTTGCGTTCTTGTCGCCCCCCCGGGCCCTGAAGCGGGAATTGGCGCGTGATTGTTGAAATTGTCATCCTGGCGATGATCGCCGTGTTTCTGGGCCTACGGCTTTACGCCGTGCTCGGTCGTCGCCCGGAAGATAGCGATGAACCGCTGCGCCGCCGGCTGAATCAGGCCGATCCCCAGGCAACCCCGCGTCCGATGCCGTCAAAGCTGGCGGACAAGACCCCGATCGCACCGCGTGCCGCAGGGCCAGCGCCCGAACCGGCCGGGTTTGACGCAGGTGCCGAGGGCGGCATTCGCGCGATCATTTCGGCCGACCGCCGGTTCGATGTCACGCTGTTCCTGACCGGCGCAAAGGCCGCCTATGGCATGGTGCTCGATACCTACTGGCGCGGCGACAAAGATGCGCTGGCGCAATTGTGCGAACGGGCGGTCTATGAAGGCTTTGCTGCCGCAATCGATGCGCGCGGCGAAGCGGGTGAAGCCATCGATGCCCGCCTGATCCGTATCAACGACGCACGCATCGTTTCGGCCGATTACGAAGCGCCGGTTGCGCGCATCGCGGTCCGCTTTGTCGCCGACATCGCCTCGGTCAC
>Ga0116227_10015751_pt1 | contig 11111 bp, 6 predicted proteins | sample S1TSphgellanicum_FD_89693 | JGI IMG/M metagenome (GOLD analysis project Ga0116227, IMG submission 89693) | Host-associated microbial communities from peat moss isolated from Minnesota, USA - S1T2_Fb - Sphagnum magellanicum MG | ecosystem: Host-associated > Plants > Peat moss > Unclassified...
GAGACAATCTTGTGAGCAGATGCATGCATGATGTTGCTAGTGTCATCTCAACAGGAACTGCAACAAAGTATGTCATGCTTGGTTATGACTCTTTGAGAGGTTGATTTAACACTGGACTGCTGGAGAACTGTTTAGGCAAGAGTGTTGGGATGGCTTGTGAATGGAGGACAGAATGGGGAAATGGAGGACATGAGAGAGGGAGGTGGTCTCAAGCCTGACAGGCAACCACATGTCTTGCTTGTTGTATGGAAATAGCTTTGAAGATTTTCCACATTGAATTCTGACAAATTTCTGGTAACCACATTCTCATTGTCCAAAAGATTCACACTTGGCAGAAATGATACAATTTTGAATTTAGAAATGATGCTGGTTGAAAGAATTTTTGAGGTGGATATTTTTATGAACAGTGACAAAACTGTAAAGGGTTCGACTGTAAAAGTATATTTCTGTTGTTTTATTAGGTTCTAATCCTTGATACAAGATATTATTTAATATTATTTAATTATTTAAGAATTAATACTACAATGAACTTATCACTGTAATGGTTTCAAGGAATCTTTTTGTTATGCCAATTTAGCAGAAACCTGTTCTCCAGTGGGTCATTAAACTCCTCATTTCCTTAAGTTTGAAAATGTGAATTTCTGACTCTAAAAACTTTTTTGGAAAAAATTTGTGTCAAAATGAAAGTGTCGGTACACTTAACAGAGAGTCAGAGTTTGTGTATGTTCAATTTTTCATGTTCATTTGTGGGTATGGGTATAATTCATACACTTTGATGAATGTAGTAAACACTAGTAGATGCCCAAATAGGGGGGTGTAGGTGGAGGTCAGTGTGGGTGTGTTTGCATGATTTTTTTAATAATAGCCAGTTTTGGGTATTTCAAAACCCTCAAAGAACCATCAGGTTTCATGAAAGAACCAGCAAATTATTGTCAAGTTTGTAATGTGAATTTAAAATATTTTGCTGGGTAGGAGTCAAGTGCAGGTACCACAAAAATTCTATTTGCTGGGGTGGGGGTAGGGGGCAAGTGTTTCAAATTTTGGCCTCTGCCAGTTATATATGCCTATATACCATGTCTAACCCTCCGGTGGGTGTTTGATCCAAAATCAAAGAACCGCCCAACACTGGTGGAGAGTGGAGACTTCCTGTAGTGTGAGGCAGGTTAGCGATGGGGTTTGCATTGCACCCTGCATGTTGCCCTTTCTGATGCTTGTAGATATCTTTCTCCTTTCCAAAAAGAAGAAAAGAAGGCATTGAAAAACTCTCAACAGTGGTGTGTTCCTGTGCACACTGGCTTTTGAGGTGCAGCCTGCAGGGATGTTCATTGACCATAAAAGCAGGTTGAGCAGGGTTTTTTTTTGGCAATGTCTATGCTCCTTCCAGAAAAGTGTGTCATGAGACTGCTGCAATAAAATAGCAACTACAGGGAATTCTTTGTTTTGGGTCTGTCTGTCATCCAATGTTATTAACGTATAGGGGTAAAGCTTGAGATTGTGGGCTTTACATGGCATGAAATGAAGTTTGTTTTTTTTGTTTCTGTAATAGCTGGTGGGTACACAGGTACCCTGCAAATGTCTGGGGGGAAAAAAATGATGTGAGGCATTATGAAAAACGGAATTCTCAAAATAAAAAGCATCTTATATCCATGAATATCTCTCTTAGAAAAAGGAGGGATCAAGTTTCACCGATTCGTTAAGGGTGGGAGGGAAATTATTCTTACATATAGTTGTAAGATCCTTCCCATTCTTCAGGGGTAGGTGTAAAAGTCTCCCCATCCTATGTTTATTAAGTTCATGATAACATTTGTTTCATGCTTTACAATGGGTAAAGTCCACAAGGTGGGGGACATTCCCAAAATGAATGGCAAATGAATGGCCAAACTAATTGGCTATCGCTTCATCTTAAGCCCCTTTTTTCGGGAATGCCCCCAACACTAGGGCTTTACCATACAATGAACTTACCCATTCAACTTAAATAACAAATTTTGGATCTCAAACCCACAATCCTATAATATCAAGCCAAATTAAAATTACAACAAATACTCAACATTTAAATGTGTACCTTTGAAGATTTTGGTATAACACAGAGATGGCATAGACCAAGTTGTTGAAACAAAGCATAAGCTTTGGCAAATGACATGGTTTCCACCACTCTATAGGGTGAAGTATTTGTGATTGGATGCAAATCCAAAAACATTTTCTCCTTACCAATGTCCAATTGAATATCATGGATTTTCACCCCCTTCCTAAATTCCAATTTGGCAAATTTTGTTGATGACAAAGATCAAGGACGCGTGGGAAATTATTATGTTTCCAAGTTCTCTACTCTTTGTGAATTGCTTTTTCTTCTACAATACCAATAGATGTGATCTTAGGGCAAGGCCACAAAACACCAATTGTTGTTGTTCATCTTTTCCATCCTTGAAAGTATTATCTATGATAGGGAAACCATTATGTTTTGTGGAATGAAGCACTTCCAAAATTATACCAACACATTGTATCCCATAAAACTATACCCAAAAGCCCATAATGACATCATAGACTATCAAATGTTGCATAAAGGATAGTGGGTGTTCTTCTAGGAATGGGATCTCTTTAATTTGGACATGCAATTGGTATATTACATCGTTAAATCCATCCCCAACTATCTTTAATACCAACAACACAAGCATGATAACTTGGGGGAGCAATGACAAATTGTTGGTTATCTCAAAAATAATGATGCAAAGAGAAAAAGTCATATTCATGAAACCCTTAAAAAATGAGGCAACTCCTAAAAGAACATTGAACTCATCATTGAACTCGACCCATATATTATTCTAGTTGCCATGCTCATGATGGGTTTGTAAGTTGCCCCACATAAAATTGCCAAGACAAGTAGACCCAATGGCATCGCTATTCCATATATCAACAATGCAAGTGAATAAGTTGTCATAAAATATGAGGAGCAAAGAGAATGCAAACTCCCCATTCATTCCTTTGCTAAATAAGTTATCAATTGTGTCATGATTGGTGTTAAAAATAGGCTAACGAAGTCATTGTAGGTGTTGGTAGGGCAATTATATGCTTTGAAATTGGGAGTGTAGCCATGTGTAGGGCACTTTGGTTCATCAAGGAATCCAACAATTGTTGGACAAGGTTGGCATGTTGCCAACCACAATAAACCAAAACTACAAATCAATGTAGTCAAAGCTTCCACAACAATCTCATGTGCAATTTTGGCACACTTCCCTTTCCAAATACAACAATAGAACCACCACTTTGTCATTCATTGGATACTTGCAGCTCAACTTTTAAGGGTAGGTATAATGGCATATATGTTTGACAGAAGAAAGTTTTTCAAATGCAAAGTTATAAACATTTGTCCCATCATATCAATCACATCAATTTGGATGCTAATAAGGTCAGCACAATTAGGTATGGTGGGCTTCAATTCCCAAAATTGGTTCCAACATGAAACTACTAGGTTAAGTTTTTAAAATTCCCAAAATTGGTTCCAACATGAACCAATGCAAGTTCATAAGTTTCCATGAAGGGTATGGCAACCACCAAATTAAAAAATTCCCAAAATTCCCAACATAATTGGTTAGAACATGAACCAATCCAATCCTTTAAGTTTCCATTAAATGCTCTCCATAATACAAGACCTTGCCACTTGCTACATATTAACATCCACCACCTCATTTCCATGAACCCCTTTCGTGTGCCATAAGTTTATATCTTATGACCCTTATTGAAAACATGGGATTGTAGCAACTTAAGAAATCAAGCAAATAATAAAACATTAAATTTTTTTGATTTTTTGGGTGTGATCATAATTAAATGAGCCCAAAAGCTTGTCAAACGATTGAAAAAAATCACAATTTTGTCACAAATATTTATGTGGTGCCACTTTAACGTCATGTTGATCATGGGAAATTGTGACGAATGAATAATATGAATGTTTAGAAATTCATTTAATCTATCCCATTGAATGCCATGCGCACATTCTCTACTAATTTCAACGCAAAATGGGTTTGGCAAAAAAAAACACTAGAGCTCTAAACATTAGAGAACTTTGCAGCATGAGCAAAGAAGCCAAGCCATGACCAATTAGGACTACACAAAATTTTAACATATTTGTTGTGAAAATGTACATTAGGAAATGAAGTTTGAAACAAGTGAGTTGGAGAAAAATTGTTGGTATTTAAACTAAGAATTGTTACAATTCAATTGCATTTGCAGCAACCAAGATCTAAGTTTTTTAAACAACAAAATCCAAATTGTAATGTGTGCTTTTAGAAAAACCAAGTAAGTGCTAGAAAGTGAGAGAAAGAGGAACCATGGCTTTTCTTTTTCTTTTTATGACTTTTCAAAGATCCATATGAAGGAATTAATGATTTTATTAGAGTCAAAAGTCTAAGCTAACTTGCAATGCTTTTTGTGGCAAATTTTTTGTAATGATTGTAGAAACTATATGCATGTGTGCATATTACCTAGGCTAATCTTGAGCCACACTATTAGGCATAGATTCATGAGTTGGAGGTTTTGCAGTTGAAGTTATATTGATCAATTATAACATTTTGTTCTGCCCATTCCATCTTCCCATCCTCTTCTTGATTTGATTGATAATCATCATCTTGTTCTTGTCTAGTTTGATTCATTGTTGTATATAAGCTATTAGGCCTAGTTTTAAAAGGTTTCATAAGTGATTAACACTAAAATAGTCAAAGATTACAGAAATGAAAACCTTAGGAATTGAAATCATATCCATATGGATTATTTATAAAAATTTGTTTGTGACTTTTGTGAGAGTTGTATTACCAAAAATGAGCCACTAGATTGTGCACTTACCCATTGTTGTGTTCTTTTTTTTCTAAAAGGAATCTTGAAAGGTTTGCAGCAAGCTACGTCCAAAGGTTGCAATGCATGGAATGTATGTGAAAGTAATGTAACCATATCTAGCTTGAATGCTTGTGCTTGCTCAATTGCCTCTAAGGTGATAAGAGATCCATGGCCACTAAAGGTGAGGAGATATTTATTTGCGAGAGAATACCACTTGGTTTTGACCTTTTGAAGAAAAAGAGGAATTATTTGAAAAGAAATACATTTATCCATGCTTTTGATTGCATGGCCATACATGTCCTTGTTTTACAAAGTTAAATGTAATCATTTTGTATCATCTTTCTTTTGGAAATGTAAAGCCCTGCCAATGTTGTCATAATTATATTAACGACATAATTAATAGTCAACCATTCCTTGGATTGGGGAATGGTGTTATACACTTGTCGAGAACCTTGTCCTACCAAAAGCTTAACTTTTGCTTTTCTTCCTGCTTGGATGCTTGTTTCATTAGATTTCCAAATATGACATATATGGTTTGGAACATAGTTATGCTTATTGTACAAGGCTTGTAAGTTTTGGTAGAAAATCTGGCATGATTTGATTGTCAATCCTTGAGCTTTATTGATATCAAGTCCTTTAGTTTGACAAATGTTAAATTCAAGATGTCTACATTCAAACCATTATTATCAAGAGGTCCTTAGTATTCTTCCTTAGAAAGTTGTTGGCCTTATTTGGGTCAATTCTACCATTTTCATCTTCAATTGTTGCACGCTTATTGATAGCCCAACATCCTGCATAATCAAAACCCAAGAAACCACCATCTAATCTTCTTTTGCTATTAATACACTTGTTGGTCCTATTTTTTTAGATCTTATTTTTCCATACAAATGATTAGACAACAAGGTTAATGGTATGTTCTAGTGCCTACTTGTCTTCCTTAATGAAGTTGTCCCTCTTTCAATTGCATCCATGGCCTCCTCTAATGCATGGGTGCTGTATTTGCCTCTAGTGATGATAGGATTGGATCTGTTGACTTATCACTGTCTTGTTGCTGGTTCTTGTGATCCAGAAAATGGTGGGACATTCTCCTTTTCTTGGCTGGGTTGGTCATCCAATCCATTTCACTTCCTACGAAGCACATTAAACAACATCATGATTTAGGGCCTACGGGCCCCAACCTCCAACAAATTGGGTGTGTTTGGTTTAACCTTACAAGAGGTCCAAACCTAAATCTTTTTATTTTGACCAATTTTGAAGAAAATGTGAAGGATCAAAGTAAATGTGAAGTGCATATGCCTCTAGTTGTTTGGAACTTGTCATCAATGCATAAATTTTTTCAAAGTTTGACCATATTAAATCCTGATTAGTTGTTTCTATGCATGAAATAAATGTGTATAACAAACTATGACTACTTGGAGTTTGAAGAAATCTACCTTTTTTATGGCTACTTATAATGTACTTAGGAATTATAGAACTTTGTATCTAGTGGTAGTACTAAAACTTCTTGAATTTTTAATTGTGAAATTCATCTATTACATCCCTTTCAAGATGCCCCCTTGCATCCACCCTTGAATTTTAATTTTCTTTTTATTCTTTCACAACACTAGGATCTTATTGTTCAAGATCATGCTTTTGTAGTGTCACAACCTTAACCTTGAGCTCATGACCATGGTAAGGGCATGCAAAAGTGCGGGCTGAGAGTGAAGCCCGGGAGTCACATTTCATGTTTTTAGGAGTGTAGGAAAGTGTGAAGGAACGAATTCACACACTTCCAAATGGGCTCCCACTTCGGGAGTTGGACTTCCAATGGACTCCCAAATTTTCAAAAAGCAATGTCAAGAGTTGAAATTCATTATATTGAAGAGCTCCTTATACGATTGGGAAGCTCTTGAAACGTAAATGTCTAAAATGGGTTCGCATGACCCATTTGAGTAGTTAAAACACAAGTTATGGCCAAAAGAAGGGTTAAGAATCAAATTGTCAATTTGATTCCCAACCATTAAAAGTTTGGAATCGCCGTGATTTACTTAGGTGTATGTGGCGTGCCATATATTGTTGGAAAGCTCTTGACAAGGGCTACAAGTTTTTTTTTAAACTTCACCTCAATCGGATGTATAACAAGAAGTTATAGGCCTCCAAAGTTGCAAAAGTCCTAACTTTGGGAATTTTGGGATTCCCAATTTGGAAGTGTTTGGACAAAATGACATTTGGATGTAACCCCCATGGTTAATCATAGAGAATACTATAAAGGGGAAGGTGGTGGCTTCCCCCAAGTCTGGGCCATGTTGAGTCTTGTGAGTTTGTGTGTGTTCGTGGTTCGTCCGTGCACCAAAAATGTTTTAACTATGCATTAACCAACTTGTTTATTGTGTGCAGGTTCATGTGACTAATTGACCCACTTGTCATTCGTCCTAATCTTCGTCCCGAAATTCCAACACGCCTTTCTACCTCTGAAATGCTACGAGTTAGGGAACGTATTCCCACTCTTTCTTCTGGTGTCTTCATCTTCGGACTTGCATTTGAATTTTAAGAGGAGTTTGGGGGTGCATCATGTAGCTCCTCTTTGGCTAGCTTGGTGTGTGCAATTTCCTGATTTAGCTTTAAAGGCTCTTCTTTGGCTATTGTAAGTTGCAAAGTTTATTCATGTTAATCTATTAGGACTTGTGTTTTGAATCTAAAGTTCTTTAATCCTTCTATGTTGTTTAGCCTCTACTGATCTAGCCCATATGCTTTCAAAACCTTGATGAATGACTTGAAAGTAGTTCTTTCACAAATTAAAAATTCTAACATATTATTTAAATTTTGCTAGTATTTTTGTAAAAATGAATTGTGTATGCAAATTTAAAACATTACCTTGTGAATTTGGTGGTTGTAATTTTTGGGAGGAATGGGATGTGCAAAAAATTAGGGGGAATTAAAAAGGTTTCCTTAATTAATGTAAAGGATTTGTGTATCCTTTGGATTCATGTAAACCCTAATCCTTGTATGTGGATAGTTGTGTGTTATTTACCATGAATTGTAGACCCCATCACTAAACTTCTTCTCCTTGTATTGTTTAATCAAATTGCTTATCACCAAGTTTTTATTTCCACACCAAACATGGGGCCCTTCCAAAACTGGCCCAAATTTTCCTTATAACTAAACATTGAAAATATTTTATGTTTCCCCTTTTCGTTAATGAAATTTAGCTAATCACCCATCACCAAACGGGTCCCTTGTAAATTTTTTCAAACTCTTTACAAAGATGGCCAACAAAATCCCTAATATTGAACACTAAAACTTGATGGATGGTCAACAATATGAAAAATTTTAAATAAAATTATTTTGAACCAAATGTTTGGTGATAGGCTAAAGGGTGAACGCCCATAAGAACTATTTTGTTTGGGTCAAAACTTGTAATTAAGAACCAAAAAGATTACTTTGGAAAAGGACTATAAGTCTTTTTTTTTAAAAACAATTTACATGCAAATGAATTTTTGAATGAAATTTTTTGTAACTTCTTGTAAAACATATTTAAATGTTCCCCAATGCATCACATTTTTTTGTTAGTTATTATTCAATAAATATGAATTTTTAAAAGTGTATAGATTTCTTATAGATTTTATGTTTTATCTTGAAAAATGATCAAAATTTTAAGTCATCATCAAAATTAAAATTTCATATTGTTTAGTTTTATTATACTTCAAGTTATAACTTTTCTTCATGCATCATGTACATTATAACCCATTTATATGTGGTAAAGAATTCTTGAAGCTCTAAAATTCTAAAACAATTTTGAAACGTTCTTTGAATTTTTTAAGTTTTAGAATTCCACATTTAAAAAAAGTATGAGTGATTTTTGAATGTGGCTAATATGTTCTTATCAGCTATATTTTTTTCAATGAAAATTCTTTTATTATATGAGTCCTTTTGATAGTCCTTTGCAAAATTGATTCCATATGACGCAGTAGGTGTACATTTTCAAATGTTTTAAATTAAAACAAAACTTAAAATTCAATCAAATGAATTTTTAGTCTAAATTCATTAACATTCATAGGAGAGAAAAATGATTAACCTTTCATGGTTATTATGGTTTTAAATGGTAATAAAAAATAAATATTTGATTTTGACTAATTATGTTTAACATTTCATGTTTTTTTGGGTTCCTAATTATGTATTTTGACCCATTTGCACATAGGCCCACTGCCGCACTAGATGGATGTTTAGTGATTGGCCTATGTTTGGTGATGGGCCTTTCTACCCTACCCTTATGGCATGTTCAAAGAGATGTGGAAACTAGCAACAATTTAAATAGGAAATTTTCATAAAGTTTTCCAAAAAAGAAAAAAATTCAACATTTCACAATAATACACTTGGTGAACATCCTTTAAAATGTGGGGACGAAATGAAAACTACTTAAGTTACACATCATTCGCATATTCTCTTTTTCTCAAAAGGCAACAAGTTCAAAAGTTGAAATTTTATATGGACCTATGCAAACCCATCCATGGGTCGACTAGTACTTAGTGACTTGCTCCCAACTAAAACAAAAGAAGGTGTGATGAGAAAGTAAGAAGAGTAACAGATGATGACCCATTTATGATATTTTTATGGTCAATACCACGCAAGGGGTTATTTGAAGATATTGGCAAACAAAACATGACTAAGGAAATGCATAGAGAATAGGATTTAAAGGACCCAAATTTCTAGAACATGAGTAAAAACCAATGTTGTGAAATTCTTAGGTTTTAGGATGAACCTTCAGTTTCAATTCCAAAAATTTATGAGGTCAATTTCAATTATGGTTAGTTTTTTAAAAATAAAATTAGGAATTGGTTTTAGATCCAATTTTAAAGTGTAAGGATCAATTCAAATTCAATTTTTTTTTAATTTCAAAATTAAACCAGATCCTAGTTTTAAGGTTGGTTGAGGTGGGTTTTAAATAACTTTCTGATTAGGTCTCACGACATCAAACATCCTCAAAAAAGTACAAAAACCAATTTATGTATAAAATATTTCAGATTGTTACAAAGCTTCAACAAGGTCAATAAACACAATTAATCCACTTTGAAGTTCTAAAATTATATTAATAATTTCTAAAGGACAAGTACCAATTTTTTAATGTCCATTGGTTTCATGTTTTCATGTCTCATGCATTTGTGTGCCTACTTTGAAAGGTGCATCTTGCCAATATTGAATTCAATTTTCAAAACCCCAAAACAACCCTCAAGTTTGCCCTCCAAATAATCTCTCGATCATAAACCCCCAAATGCATTGCCTTTTGCCTCAAAACAATTGTCCAATCTATCCTCCATATCACCCCTTCAAAAACCCTCAATTGCACCCGTCATTTTTTTCGGCCTCAAAACAATCCCCAAATCTCCCCCAATTCAAACCTTAAATTTTTTTCTCAAATACTCTCCAATTCATACTTGAAATTGCTTTATTTGTGCCCTCCAACCTCCCACTCCAAAACTCCCAAAATTTGACCCAATTTTTGCCCCAAAAGACCCAAAATATTTGCCCCAACTTTGTTAAATTCAGGAGACCAAGCAAGCTCCATTGCAAAGTGGCATAACAAGGAAGAACCAAAAAAAGTTTGAAATCTAACAAATTTTTAGATTACATCACATGTAATTCCTAAGGTTTGGGCCATAAAGTGACAACCTTGTTCTAGACATCATTTCAAAAACCTATGACAATTAAAAACAACAAATTGATTACATCAAATTTGACAAATACAACAATCAAACTTGAACAAAGAAAAAACTTGAAAATGCAAGAAACAAAAAAAAAATCACCTTAATCCTATTGTTGCTTTCATTGAACTTCATTAACCCAAGTGATGCAATTACATCCTCATTTTTGTCCATTAAGGTTTTTTTCATGTCCAAGAATTTATCCATGGATAAAAACCACCAACATGAACATCATTGGGCCAATTCTTGTATATGTTTATATCTCTATATATAAAAGAATCAGTGTGTGTCCGTCCGTTCGATATCCTATTGGCTGGAACTCAGTCCAATATCCTATTGGCTGGAAAACTCAGGGTAATGGGTATCACTCAGTGTCAGGAAAAATCACTCAGTGTATGGGTATCACTCAGTGTCAGGAAAAATCACTCAGTGTGATGGGTATCACTCCGTGTCAGGAAAAATCACTCAGTGTGATGGGTATCACTTAGTGTCTGGTTTGTTTGTGAGGAAAACAGGGTCCCTCAGTGCAATGGGTAAACTCTTGGGTGGGTTGTGAGAACTTTCGGTGAGAGGAAAAGTCACTCCGGGTATCGGTATCACTCAGTGTAA
>Ga0116227_10015752_pt1 | contig 11110 bp, 10 predicted proteins | sample S1TSphgellanicum_FD_89693 | JGI IMG/M metagenome (GOLD analysis project Ga0116227, IMG submission 89693) | Host-associated microbial communities from peat moss isolated from Minnesota, USA - S1T2_Fb - Sphagnum magellanicum MG | ecosystem: Host-associated > Plants > Peat moss > Unclassified...
CCCACCTCTCGGCCACAGCTTCGTCGCCGAGCTTGCCTTACGACCGTAGTGGCGGAAGGCGCTTCGCTTTTCCGCCCTACGGCTTTTGCTGGCTTTCGGCCACCGGGCGCCACGCTGATTTGCCGTAAGTTAGCACCTAATGGGCTTCAGCCCTCCATCGCGTGCGTCGCGCGGGGGTGGTGGGCTGAAGCCCACCCTACGGTGCTGCATGATCCCGCATCGCCCAAGCGCGATACGGGATCATGCTGTTATGTCGCCTACGCCATCGGGTCGTTCGGCCCGCCGATCCCGCTCGTATTGCCGCCTGTCTTCTGCTGCTTCTTCGTCGAGGCGATGTTCCAGATCAGCACGCCGATGATCAGGGCAAAGGTCGCAAACGCCAGTATGAAGACGGGATGCATTGCGCAAACTCCTGCGTTGATTTGCAGGAGAAAAGGCGATTGCCGCGCGACGGTTTTTCGCTAGCGGGGGTTTGATCGAGAGGACCTGTAGGATGGGTCTTGACCCATCATTTTGGCCTCACCGCGCGTTCCTGGGAAAGATGATGGGTCAAGACCCATCCTACGCTGTCAGGGCTGAGCCAGGCCGGCGAAGCGCACCGCCTCCTCGGCCGCGCGAAAGAGGGCGCGGCTCTTCTGCCTTGTCTCCTCGTACTCGGCCTCGGGGATGCTGTCGGCGACCACGCCACAGCCGGCTTGCACATACATCGTGCCGTTCTGCACCACCGCCGTGCGCAGGCCGATGCAGGTGTCCATCGTGCCGTCAGGCGCAAAATAGCCGATGCAGCCGGCATAGATGCCGCGGCGGGTCGGCTCCAGCTCCTCGATGATTTGCATGGCGCGGATTTTCGGCGCGCCCGTCAGCGTGCCGGCGGGGAAGCCGGCGATCAGCGCGTCCAGCGCGTCCACCTCGTCGCGGGCGCGGCCTTCCACGGTGGAGGAAATGTGCATCACGTGGCTGAACCGCTCGACCGCGAAACTCGCGGTGACCTGAACGCTGCCCGGCTGGGCCACACGCCCCACATCGTTGCGGCCAAGATCGACCAGCATCAGATGTTCGGCGAGCTCCTTCGGGTCGGCGAGCAGCTCCGCTTCGAGTTGCGAATCCTCGGCCGGGGTGGCGCCGCGGGGGCGGGTGCCGGCGAGCGGGCGGATGGTGATTTTGCGGTCGCGCAGACGCACGAGGATTTCGGGGCTGCTGCCAACCACGGCAAATCCGCCGAAATCGAGGAAGAACAGGAAGGGTGCCGGGTTGATGCGCCGCAGCGCCCGATAGAGTGCGAAGGGCGGCAGGGCGAAGGGGGCGGAAAACCGCTGGCTGGGCACCACCTGAAACACGTCGCCGGCCGCGATGTAGGTTTTGCCGCGTTCGACCGCTTCCATGAATCCGGCGCGCGTGAAATTGGAGACGGGGTCCGGCTGGGGCGGAAGGGAGACGGGCGGTGCGGGCAAGGGCAGGGGGCGCTGCAATTTGGCGCGTGCCTCGGCCACACGTGCTTCGGCCAGGCGCAGCGCCTCGGCCATATCCGTAGCTTCAGAAGCGTAGGCAGGGGCGGCCAGGGTCAGCTCGTCCTTCACATGGTCGAACACGGCAAAAATTGTCGGCCGCAGCAGGATCGCGTCGGGCAGGCCCAGCCCGTCGGCCGCCTTGTCGGGCAGGCGCTCCATCAGCCGCACCATGTCGTAGCCCAGGTAGCCAACCAGGCCGCCGATCATCGGCGGCATGCCGGGCGGCAGGGCCAGGCGCGTCTCGGCCAGCAGGGCGCGCAGCGACTCGAGCGGCGGCCGCTCATCGGGCGCGAAAGCGTGCGGCGCGGAGAGCGCGTGGCGGTTGATCTCGGCCCGGCCGGCGCGGCAGCGCCATATCAGGTCCGGCGCCATGCCGATCACCGAATAGCGGCCGCGGGCGCTGCCGCCCTCGATCGATTCGAGCAGGAAGGCGTTTGCCTGATTCTGCGCCAGTTTGAGAAAGGCGCCCACCGGGGTTTCGAGGTCGGCCACCCCGATCCAGAACGCCAGCCGCGCCGTGCCGCCAGCCTCCGTCATTCGGAATCTTGCGAAATCAGGCGTTCGAGCGCCTGGGCATTCACCGTCGGCTTCGCCTGAGTGCGCAAAGCCTGGGCGTAGCTGAGGAACACGTCGTCGCGCAGGGCGCTGGTCAGGCCGGTTTTGGCGCGCGCCAGCTCGTCGGGATCGCGCTTCGGGTCGGGCTTGATGATGCTGGCGACGCTGGCGACGACGAAACCGGCGTTCGTCTCCACCATGGTTGCCTGGCCTGAGGGCAGGGTGAAAATCTTCTGGATCAGTTCGGCGGGAATGCCGGGCTGCGGCTTGTTGCGCTCCAGCGGCGGGGTGCGCGTCACGGTCAGGCCCGAACCCCAGGCGGCGCTGGTCAGAGTCTGGCCGTTTTTGACCAGGGTGAGCAGCCTGGCCGCCTCCGTCTCCTGGGCGTGGCGGATCTGATCATGCTGCCAGTCGGCCAGCACCTGGGCGCGGACCTGGTCGAACGGTTTGCGCGCCGGTTTGGTGATGCTGTCCACGGCGACGGCATACCAGGCGTGCTGCGGACCCTCGGTCGGCTGGATCGGATCGCCTGGGTTGGTTTTGAACGCCGCGGCGATGATCTGCTGGCGCAAATCGCCCTTGGCCGGCAGCGGCGCCGGTGTGCCGTCCAGCGTGTTGCCTTGCGCATCGAGCGTGCCTTCGGCGCCGGCCGCCCCTAGGTCGGACGGCACTTCGTCGATCTTGGCGCCACCGGCAAAAATATCCTGGAGTTTTTGGGCGCGGGCATCGATCACATCGGCCGCTTTCTCGGCGCCCAGGCGCTCTCGGATCGTGTCGGCCAGATCCGTAACACTGGGGTTGCGGGCGGGGTCGATCTTGGTCACCCGCACAAGCTGGAAGCCCAGCGGTTCCTTGATCGGGCCGGTGACGGTGTCCAGAGGTGCCGCGAAGGAGGCCTTGGCGAGTTCGGGCGAGGGCACGCCGGTGCGGGTGGACTCGTCGAGGCTGGCGGCGCTGGCGCCGGCCGCTTTGGCGGCCGCCTGCATCGCGTCCCAGGAGGCGCCGGCGCTCCATTGCGCCGCGAGCGCCTTGGCCGATGCCTCGGTCGATGTGGTGATGACCTGCAGGCTGCGTTTTTCGGGCGCCTTGAACTCGGCCTGATGCTGGGCGAACCACGCCTTCATATCCGCGTCCGAGATCGTCAGGCCGCGGCCGATCGTCTCCGGGGAGAGTACGACGGCCTTGATGTGCCGGTATTCGGGGGCGGTGTAGCGGGGGGCGTTATTGTCATAGAAGCGGCGCAGGGCGGCATCGCCGGGATCGGCCGGCGGGGTCTGGCCGGCGAAGGGCAGAAGCACCGTGTCGGCTTCCCGCTTCTCACCCATGTAGCTGAAAATGAGATTCGTCAGCAGGTTGGACGGGGCGGCGCTGGCTTGCACCGCGCCAAGTAACTGGTTCTGCGCGAGGTCCTGGCGGACCAGGTCGAGATAGCCTGCCTCCGTCAGCCCGTTGCTTTGCAGCACTTGCAGGAAGATCGGCCGGCTGAAACTGCCGTCCGGCCCCTGGAAACCCTGGGTCGAGAACACCGACTGGCGAACCGCCGAATCCGGCACCGTCAGCGACAGGCGCTTCACCTCATCGGCCAGCGCCTGCTGGGTGACCATTTTGTCCAGCGTCTGCTGGGCCACGCTGTGGCGCATCTCGGGCGGGATCTGCGACGGGTCGGGGAAGCGCTCCATCACCCGGCGCCAGCCGAGCTGAAACTCCTGCTGGAACTCGGTGGGGGTGATCTCATGCCCGCCCACGGTCGCCACCGCGCCGCTGCCGGCACCGATGTTGCGTACGACGTCGGCGATACCCCAGGACGCAAAACTGGCGCCCAGGATGAGAAAAAATATCCTCGCGGGCCAGGTGCCGGAGAAGTGACGTAAGGTGGAGAGCATGGTGCCATCGGTTTGTTTGGGCGCAACATAGGGGGCGCGATACAACGAAGGAAGGCCAGGCGCTCTGCCCCTGGACCCCGCTGGGGCCTGGAGGCCCCAGACCCCCATTCATTAGGATAACCATATGCGTCCTTTGGTGGCCGGAAATTGGAAGATGAACGGGCTGCACAAGCAGGCCCAGGCACTGTCGGCGCAAATTCTGGCAGGCTCCGGCGACCTCGATTGCGACCTGCTCATCTGCCCGCCCTTCACGGCACTCAGCGCGGCGGCGGCGATCCTCTCCGGCACAAACATCGCGCTCGGCGCGCAGGATTGCCATGCCGCGCCATCGGGCGCCCACACCGGCGACATCTCTGCATCCATGCTCGCCGACATCGGCTGCCAATCCGTGATCCTGGGCCATTCCGAGCGACGCGCCGCCCACCACGAAAGCGACCATATGGTCCGCGCCAAGGTCGAAGCCGCCCAGCGCGCCGGCCTGCGGCCCATCGTCTGCGTTGGCGAAACCGACGATGAGCGCGACTCCGGACAGCAGATGGCGGTCGTCGGCAGCCAGGTGGCCGGCAGCCTGCCGGACGGTTTCGCCGGCGACGTCGCCTATGAGCCGATCTGGGCGATCGGCACCGGGCGAACCCCGTCCATCGACGATGTGGCCGCCATGCACCGCCATATACGTGCGGCTCTGGTGTCGCGGCTGGGCCACGCCGGGCGCGATGTGCGCATCCTCTATGGCGGCTCGGTCAAGGCGGAGAACGCGGCCACGCTGCTCTCGGCGCCGGAGGTGGGCGGCGCGCTGGTGGGCGGGGCCTCGCTGGATGCGGCGTCTTTCCTCGCCATCGCCAGGGCCGCCGGCCGCGTCTGTGGCCGGCGTTTGCAGGCGGCGGCTGCTTCGGCCTAAAAGCCCGCTTCCAGTCAAAGAGTAGAGTTGATGATCGCCTTGTCCGCCCTGACCGAAGTGCTGCGGGTTCTGCATTTTTTCGTCACCTTGGCCATGATCGGCGTGGTGCTGATCCAGCGCAGCGAGGGCGGCGGCCTGGGTATCGGCTCCACGCAGGGGATGGGCGCGTTCATGAGCGGGCGCGGCACCGCCAACCTGCTCACCCGCACCACGGCGATCCTCGGCACGCTGTTTTTCGGCATTTCGCTCGCCCTGGCGCTGATCAACCGCGGCACCGGCGGGGTCGGTCACGATCTGCTCGCCAACCCGCCGCCGCCGGCTGCGTCCTCCACGGCGCTGCCCGCCATCAAGCCGGCGAAACCCGCAGCCCCGCAGCCGCCGCCGGTGCCGACGCGGTGACGCTGTAACGCACGGGTTCCCGTGCGCCATCAAACCGGTGTAGAAGGGGCGCCCATGACCCGGTTCGTATTCATCACCGGAGGCGTGGTCTCCTCGCTTGGCAAGGGTATCGCCTCCGCGGCTCTGGCGGCCTTGCTTCAGGCGCGCGGCTACCGCGTGCGTCTGCGCAAGCTTGACCCGTACCTCAACGTCGATCCCGGCACCATGAGCCCGTATCAGCACGGCGAGGTTTTCGTCACTGACGACGGGGCGGAGACCGACCTCGACCTCGGCCATTACGAACGTTTTACCGGCGTGTCGGCGACGAAGGCGGATAATGCCACCACCGGCCGCATCTATGCCGAAGTGATCGCCCGCGAACGCCGCGGCGACTATCTGGGCGCCACGGTGCAGGTGATTCCGCACATCACCGACGCGATCAAGGAAGCCATTACGCGCGAGACATGTGACCTCGATTTCTGCCTGGTCGAAATCGGCGGCACGGTGGGCGACATCGAAAGCCTGCCGTTTCTGGAAGCGATTCGCCAGCTCGGCAACGATCTGGGGCCGGCGCGGACCATGTTCGTGCATCTGACGCTGGTGCCCTATATATCGAGCGCCGGTGAGCTGAAAACCAAGCCGACGCAGCACTCGGTCAAAGAGTTGCTGAATGTCGGTATCCAGCCGCAGATGCTTTTGTGCCGCTGCGACAGGCCGATACCTGAGAACGAACGCCGCAAGATCGCGTCCTTTTGCAACGTCCGGCCGTCCGCCGTGATTCCGGCACTGGATGTCGATACGATTTACGCCGTGCCGATACGTTACCATGAAGAGGGCATGGACAGCGAAGTGCTGCGGCATTTTGCCTTGCCGGCCGATGACAAACCCGATCTGTCGCGCTGGAGGCGCATTGCCGATGTGGTGCGCGCGCCGGAGGGTGAGGTGCGTATCGCTATCGTCGGCAAATACATCAATCTGCTCGACAGCTATAAGTCGCTGGCCGAGGCCTTGGCGCATGGCGGCATTGCCAACCGCGTGCATGTGCGGCTCGACTGGGTGGATAGCCAGATTTTCGAATCCCCGGACACGGTGCAGCGGCTCGAGGACGTGCATGGCATCCTGGTGCCAGGCGGTTTCGGCGAGCGCGGCACAGAGGGCAAGATCGCGGCCGTGCGTTTCGCAAGGGAGCGCAAAATTCCGTTCCTCGGTATATGTTTCGGTATGCAAATGGCCGTTATCGAATGTGCCCGCAACCTGGCCGGATTGAGCGAAGCCTCAACCACCGAATTCGGCCCGACGCCGGAGCCGGTCGTGGGTCTGCTGACCGAGTGGGCGCGGGGCAATGATATCGAACGCCGCACCGAAGGTGGCGATCTGGGCGGCACCATGCGCCTCGGGTCATATCCGGCCAGGTTGGCGGAGGGTTCACTTGTGCGCGCCATGTATGATGGTGCCGCCAGCATCAACGAGCGCCATCGGCACCGTTACGAGGTGAATGTGCATTACCGTGAACGGCTGGAGGCGGAAGGCATGATGTTTTCCGGCCTGTCACCGGATGGCGTGCTGCCTGAGATCATCGAATATCCTGGGCACCCATGGTTCATTGGCGTGCAGTACCATCCTGAGCTGAAATCCAAGCCTTTTGCCCCGCATCCTTTGTTCGCCGGGTTCATTGCCGCGTCGGTGAAGCAGGCACGCCTTGTCTGATATCGTGGTGCGGATGGGTGATGTTTCGGTAGGCAATCACCTCCCCTTCACGCTGATATCCGGCCCGTGCCAGATTGAGAGCGAGACGCACGCTTTTGAAGTGGCCGATGCGCTCTGCACCATGACTCGCTCGCTGGGCGTTGGCCTGATTTACAAGAGCAGTTTTGACAAGGCCAACCGCACGAGCGCGTCGGCGGCGCGCGGCGTGGGCATGTCCAGGGGGCTCGATATTCTCGCTGGCATTCGCGAGCGGTTCGGCATTCCGGTGCTGACCGATGTGCATGCGGCCGATCAATGCAAGCCGGCCGCCGACGCCTGCGATGTGCTGCAAATTCCGGCATTCCTGTGCCGCCAGACTGATCTTTTGATTGCGGCGGCCGAGACCGGGGCTGCGATCAATGTCAAAAAAGGTCAGTTTCTGGCGCCCTGGGACATGAAAAATGTCGCCGCAAAACTCGAGTCGGCGGGCAACCGGCGTATTTTGCTGACGGAGCGCGGCGCAAGCTTTGGCTATAACACGCTCGTGACCGATTTCCGTTCGTTGCCGATCATGGCGAGAACCGGCTATCCGGTCGTGTTCGACGCGACGCACTCGGTTCAGCAGCCTGGTGGTCAGGGCACATCCTCCGGTGGCGAGCGCGAATTTGCGCCGGTTCTGGCGCGGGCGGCGCTTGCGGTGGGTGTTGCGGCCGTGTTTATCGAGTGTCATCCGGATCCGGATCACGCGCCGAGCGACGGGCCAACCATGATTCCGCTGCGCGACATGCCGCGCCTGATCCGCCGGCTGAAGCAGATCGACGAACTGACCAAATCCGCAGGAGACGAGCCATGAGCACCATAGCCGATATCATTGCGCGTGAAATTCTCGACAGCCGCGGCAACCCCACGGTGGAGGTGGATGTCATTCTTGATAGCGGCGCTGTGGGCCGCGCCTGCGTGCCGTCGGGCGCTTCGACAGGCGCGCACGAGGCCGTGGAATTGCGCGATGGCGAGGCAGACCGCTACGGCGGCAAGGGTGTTCTGCGCGCGGTCGAGAATATCGAGGGTGAAATCTTCGATGCCATCAGCGGCATGGATCCGTCTGAGCAATTGCGCATCGACGAAATGATGATCGATCTCGATGGCACGCCCAACAAGGCGCGTCTCGGTGCCAATGCTATTCTGGCGGTCTCTTTGGGCATAGCCAAGGCTGCGGCGGCCGACATTGGACAGCCACTCTATCGCTACGTCGGCGGCGTGTTCGCGCGCACGCTGCCGGTGCCGATGATGAATATCGTCAATGGCGGGCAGCATGCCGATAATCCGATCGATATTCAGGAATTCATGGTCCAGCCCGTCGGTGCCGGCACGATCGCGGACGCAGTACGTATCGGCTCGGAGATTTTCGCTGCCCTCAAAAAAGGGCTCAAGGAAGCCGGCCATAACACCAACGTGGGCGATGAGGGCGGTTTCGCACCCAATCTCAAATCGGCCGATGAAGCTTTAGCCTTCATCACCAAGGCTTGTGAGAAAGCCGGCTACCGGCCTGGCGAGGATGTGATGTTCGCGCTGGATTGCGCGAGCACGGAGTTTTACGTGGATGGCCACTACCGCATGGACGGTGAAGGCAAGAATTTCGATGCGGCCGGCATGGTTGCCTATCTCGATGATTTATGCCGCCGGTATCCGATTGCGTCCGTCGAGGATGGGTGTGCCGAGGATGATTGGGACGGCTGGAAGCATCTGACCGAGGTGCTGGGCAGCCGCGTGCAACTCGTCGGTGATGATCTTTTCGTGACAAACCCCGAGCGTTTGCGCCGTGGCATCGAGAGCGGCACGGCGAACGCCATTCTCGTCAAGGTGAACCAGATCGGCACCTTGAGCGAGACGCTGGAGGCGGTCGAGCTGGCGCACCGGGCCGGCTACCGCGCGGTGATGAGCCACCGGTCGGGCGAGACCGAGGATTCGATCATTGCTGATCTCGCCGTGGCGACGAACTGCGGGCAGATCAAGACCGGCTCGCTCTCGCGCAGCGACCGCACGGCCAAATATAATCAGCTCATCCGAATCGAGATGGAACTGGGATCGACGAGCATGTATGCCGGCCGCTCCATTCTGCGATAGGCGCCCTGCGGCAAAAAAACTCGGGAACCGGGCGCGCCTGGCCTCGTTTTGCCCTCACCCAACACAGGAGGGCTCACATCATGGACAATGATCGCGTTGAAGGCATCGGCCATCAGATCAAGGGTTCGGTCAAGGAAGGCGTCGGCCATCTGACCGGTGACAAGAAAACCGAGGCCGAAGGTGCGGCCGAGAAGGCTGCCGGCAAGGTGCAAAACACCGTAGGCGGCGCCAAAGACAGTATCCGAGAGGCGATCGATAAGGTCTGATCTTTTTCGAAAAAAGAACCAAAAACTTTTGGAAATTGGGCCAAGCCCATCCGACGGCGCGCACCAATATTCAAAAGTTTTTTGGTTCTTTTTTTCAAAAAAGAACTGCTTTCTTACCTAAAAATGCGCAATGATATCACCGCCGCCAAACACCGTATGATTCTTGTTCGGGGCAATAAAATGCGTCGGATTACCGTTGAAGGCAAGACCGTTGATGGAGCGGTAATAGCCAACCTCCGGCCGCAGCTCGAATTGCGGTGACAGCCAATGTTGCCAGCCGAAGGAGAACTCGATGTAATCGGCCGGCGTGCCGGTGCGCTGACCTTGCTCATCGGCGTAATATTCAGGCCGGAACGAGAAATTATTCAGCGGGTCCGGTGAGTAGTTGATGTAGCTGGTGGCGCCGATGCCGGTTGCCCGGCAGCGCAGCACGGTGGCGTTGGCACAATGCGCCAGGTCAGGGCCGTTCACAGGCGTGAATTTTGGTGAAAACGGTGTGCCGTTATTGGCATAGATCGTCTGCACCAGAGGATTGTTGGCGTTAGGCACGCCCTCCTGATGCTCGTCGTAAAACTCGAAATCGACGTGCCAATGGTCGTTGAATTTATGGTAGTAGGTGAATCCGTACCATTGCAGATTGTTATAGCCCCATTGGCCGTTGTTGATGCCGTTGGCGCAGGGCTGGAGATTGTCGCTCCCGTTGTTCCAGCCGATCCTCAGGCATGCTGTGAAGGTGGGTTGCGCGCCTGGGTCCTTGTCGAACGTGCGTCCCGGATAGAGCGGGTTCGGCGTTGATGGCGTGTTCGGATAGGGGTTCGTGATCTTGTTGTTCAGATGCCACAGCGGTGCTTCGGTGCCGTCGCTGATGCCGAGCTGAAGGATGATGTTCTTGGTCAGCGCAGTGGATGTGACGATACCGGTGTTGGTGTAGTTGTCCACCGCGTAAGTCAGCGAGTGGGTGTACATATAGTTGTTCGGCGCCAGTTGCGCCTCGATGTCGGGCAGCGATATGTAGCGGCCGATACGGATCATCATGCCGTGCAGCACTTGCGGAATATAGAGTTCCCCATAGACCATGGGGAAATCATAGCCGTTCTGGTTATTGTGCTTGAGCAACTGGTAGCTCGCCAGCCCGTACGACGTCGTGAAGCGGTAGTTCTCGCCATAGATCGCTGAGAGGCGCATGCCCCAGTCGATATGATCGGTCTGCACCGTGTCAGGGAAACGGTCCAGATAGACCACGGCCTGGTCGAGTTGCACCGTGTTCGGCGTGTAGGCATAGGCGATGGGCGCATTGCCGCCAGGGCGTTGCGTGTTGCTGCTGACGTTGAAGCCGGGATCGACCCAGCCGTAGATCTGGAAATGATTGTCGCTGAGGAATTTGCCGACCGATGTGTTGGCAATGGCAACCATGAGCGGACTGTCAACCGAGCCTGGCCGCGTCACGCCGATGGCGGTGGTGCCGCCATACGGCCATTCGGTGAATGGCATGGGGGGAATTGTCTCCGGCGTCGCCGGCCAGTCGGCGATCCGGCCGGCCGGCGCCGTCGGGTCCGAGGGCGGGCCGGATTGACCCATTTCCAGCTTGTAGTAGTTCAGCAGCCTGGTGCCGACGTCGGTGCCGAGATAGGCGTCCAGACAAGAATAATTCTTGTAAGGATCAGGGTCTTTTGAGCAATCGACGCTGGGCGGCGCGAGTTGCACGCTGGGCACTGGCGCCGGTGTCGTGGCTTGTGTCGTTTGGGCAAGAGCCGGCAAGGCCGACAGCGCCAGAACCAGGCTGCTGCCACCCAAAAGCGTCTTCTTCATTCA
>Ga0116227_10015753_pt1 | contig 11110 bp, 7 predicted proteins | sample S1TSphgellanicum_FD_89693 | JGI IMG/M metagenome (GOLD analysis project Ga0116227, IMG submission 89693) | Host-associated microbial communities from peat moss isolated from Minnesota, USA - S1T2_Fb - Sphagnum magellanicum MG | ecosystem: Host-associated > Plants > Peat moss > Unclassified...
AAAAAAAAAAATGGTGAAAAAAAAATTTGTTTGGCAACCAATAGAAAAACCAATTAAATATCTAAAGGAAAAAAAAAAAAAAAACAGCACAAAAAGTCATTTAGCAGGGTCTTGAGAATACACATTTGTCAATTCATCATCACCATTGCCAATGCCTTTAATTGTTCAATCTTCTTTGTTGCTTGAAACTAGCATGGCACTCAAAGCACACACCAGTAGTTACAAACACAAGTAGCCATGGGAGTTTGTAAAAAATGTGACCAATCAAACTCCAAAACACCTTTTGGAGTTTAAGATTGGTTCAAAGAACTGAAGTTGGAACCATCAAGGTAAAAGGTTGGGTGCATAACAAGCCTTGCCGAAATACAATCATGTAAAAATTAGGAACATATATTTGCCACATAAACATACCAACTGTACAGGACACTTCACAAATGGCATGTGGTCACAATATGACATAAAACCTTTTTTTTCTCAGATAGCAATTTGTCTACACATTTGCGAGGTCAAAGCACTATTGTAATTCCCTTAAATTGACAATGTTTTACAAGAATGGTGTGCTCTGCAGATGAATGGTATGATCCTTTACTGTGCATTATCATGGGCCCTTGCCCTTATGGATATCCCATTAAGTCTGTAAAGCCCTCACAGGTTTTTTGTGTTAATGGAGGCATCTGTATTTTTCATAATTAAACTGCACCCTGTATAGAAGGTTATTGCACTGGTGGGATGGAGGGCAAAACATAATGCCCTCCGGACAGCCAGAAGAACCCACCGTAAACATATCCCTCTTGCATCATGCTTCTTGGAGCCCCAGGCCCAGGGTTTCTTTTAAGGATTTTGTGATGTAGCTAAAGTGACCTTCATTCACAGAATAATTTTGCCAAATTTGGTTACATACTAGATATGAAAGTAGGAAAAAAAAAAACAGAATCCTTCTATATTCTTAGCTACCTCATGGAACTTATCTTCAAAATTTGGCGAAGTTAGGTCGTTTTTTTCCATGAAAAATTCGTTGTAAAGGTCGAAGTCATATTTTTCGAGTCGAAATTTGACGAAAATTCAGCAGTAAAAGAAACACTGCGAGCTGGGCCAGGCCCCCAGAGGTCAGGAACAGTGTTTTATTTAGTGGCGAAGATCATGAGATCTTGATATCAGCTTTTGTAGTTGAAAATCAGGTTGCAGCCTTGGTCCCAGAGTGTATTGCACTGAGAACCTGGCCTTCCCCTACAAATAATTTTCTCTGTTACTTTTCCCTATCCTAGTCATCTTCGATCACAAGCTTTTTAGGACGTACTCCAAGGCACCACAGAAACAGCAAATTCCACCTTTGGTCTTGAACCATGTGGAATTATATATAGGTTGGTGCCACTATGTAGATTTGACAGCTAGCTATTAAGGAGGTTTCCCCCCACCTTTTTTGCTTTGCTTTATTGACATTTGGCAGGTTTTCACCATCAGCAAGGTACCAAGTTGGCTAGCACGTTTGACAAAAGTTGTATTATATTTAGACATGCTGAAATAATATTAAAAAATTGTTTCCAAGGAAAACAAAGCATCCTGTAGAGCGTTTGAGAATGTTCTATTCATCAAATAAAATCTTCTCAAAGATTTGGCTTTGCCATGCAGAAGAGCCATAATGGACATAATGTTTTGACTGGAACTTGATCCAATAGAGATATCCATAAAGTGCCGCGGTTTTGGGCCCTTCTTTCATCCTAACCCCTCTTTCAACCTCTCAACACCGTTATCTGCAAAGTAATGAAAATTTATTATATGGGTATAAAATGCTGGAACTCAGGATTAAATGCATGAGGTTTGAGAGTATTTATTTGCAGTAGCTGGTAGCCACCTGGTTATGGTGCTAATACAGATATCTGTAAACAAGAAATCTAAGGATGAACTCCACATAACTAGAGACTAAACACAAAATTCTAATGAACTTTGAGAATTTTATTGTAGATGGGTTTTCGAGGTGTAGGGTAATAGGGTTCAAGTTGTAGTCTTCACATTTAACACATTAGGGTTGAGGTTCACAAAGTTCTGTAGAGATAGAAGGAATAAAAGAAGAAATGACTCAATATCATTATTATTTTTCAGGTTTGGCAGTAATTAAATTGTTTTTGGATTGGAAATGTCAATATTTCTAAACATTATCTGCAAAGTAATGAAATCCTATTAAATCTCAGCATGGGCAAGAGTAATTATAGTAGTTGTACATGTAGGATCAGTGAAAATATATGTAGCAAGTGAAGGCTTTCAGGAAAAAAGAAAGACAAGATGAAACTCAATTTACACAAAAATTGATGTTCTTCTGAGTTTCAACCCTCCCTTGAATGCTAATGTAATTGTTGCAGGTTTTTTATGGAATCTCATCATGCTTATGACCAAACTCAGGGTTCTGGTTCTGAGTTTTCATTTCTTTACAGATAACTCTATTATGTCTCCACATTTTTGCAAAAAGAAATAGTAAATTTTTTTGTGAAAGGTCTCATTATGTTAGAGGTTCGGAGTCCAAAAAACTTACCAAGGGAGTTGGCTATATTTATTGTCAAATTTCATAAAACCATACTTTTACTACTGAAGAGGATTCTCAAAAAATATATATATATTTGGCACCCATGTGTCAAACCTGAAAAGTACTACTGTATACTTTTTATGTACTTCTTATGTTCATCAGGCACAAAACTCATATTGAATTTTCAGAAAAGGCAGTACAGAAAGTGGTCTGCAGTCTGCATAGTGGCACACCCACTCATTTCCCTCTCCTGATCAGAGGTTTTTTAAGGGCAAAATTTCACAAGAAAGTAGTGATTTTTTTAAATCTCGAAAAAAAAGTATTTTTTGGCATTCTCTGTCGCCAGATTTCTCCCACTTTCCCCTCTCTCATCATCAGACATTTACATTAATTTGTGACCAATAATATAGGCAGATCGTTTATATCAACTTGCAGTACATTAGCAATAATATAGAAAGGTTCTTTAATTTTGTTCGCTTTGTCATAATTCAGTTATAAACAAATGTGGCTGAATATTTTTATGGATCATTGTGACTTTACCACTATTTTAAAATCGTTTCCAAAAACACTGCCCCTCACAGTACAGTTTATTGTTTACTACAAGGTCTGAGAGTCAGACCGAGTACCGCACAACTTCATCTTTAGAACAACACTTTTGTCAGTGAAAGCAAATGGCAGGCTGCAAGTAGGAGCACACATTAAAATTATTATGTACTAACTGAATGCCTCGCACTTGCAACCCAGCCACTTGACCTGTAATGATAGAGGTAACTTTGTTGCAGAGGTCTGATGGAGGTGCCAATGTACTTAGCTAGCCCTCTCCCAAGTTTAGTGAACAACAGCTAAGCTATTTGAAAAATAAATAAACTTTTTTACAAGCTGACAGAATGTACTATGTCCCACAGTTTGTGCCCCAGCCATTAGCCCGCGCCGAAAATGGTGACAAACAGTTTTCAACTTGAAAATAAAGTTTCATTATCCCCCTGGCTCCTCTGTGTACTAGTTCGTTTCTGCAATGAATTTCTTACATTTGTGGAAATAAAGAAATCAGAAGGCTCAGCATGCAGTCATGAGAGGTCCAGTTTTTTCCGTTTAGGGAGGAAAGGAGGGAGGGGGATTTTTTTGTATTTTCCCTTGTTCCCAATGTGTTCCCATAGGGGTCACCAAGTTCTTAAGTTGTTCCTCAATATTATTCAAACAGCAGCTCAGTTTTATCCCATACAGTTTGCCCAAAATTCAACTCTCATGTATATAAACTGGAAAGGTGGACCTAGCACATCTATTTATGAAGCAAGGTAGTTTGCTTTGTTTTGTTTGGTCAAGCTGAGATCTCCCAAACCACTGTTCCTCCCTTCTCCTTATCTGACATGCTCCTTTCAACTTGGGGGGGGGTGGGTTTTGAGTACTTGATTCATTCATGTTCCCCTTGCAATCCACCCTGGTTGGTGGTTTCTTCTATTTGCTTGGACTTGGGTTCTTCCCTCATGTACCTTTCTCTCCCCCTTATTGTGGGTGCTTTGTTTTATTGACATTGGCAAGTTTTCATCACATTGTGTTTGGTGTCACACTCTTGATATTTTCGGAAAGCTCTCGATGAGTAGGGGTGTAGCCACTTGGTTTGAGACTGTTCTGAGCTCTGGTGTGGAAGCTATTGATTATTGAACCATTTTTTCAATGAAAATTAAATGAAATTGAAACGCAAAACTGTATTGGAATTTGAGGGTGTTCTTGGTGTTGTTGGAAAGCCCTAGGCAAGATAGATTAAATGGAGTTTATTTCACAATTTTCAGAGCTAAGGTGTGAAAGAAATTTATTTTGGAGTGGATTTTCTTGCTGGATATTCAAACAAATTGCAAAAATTGGGTTTGAAAGGAAAATTCAGTTGAGCGCTCAATGCGTTCACACTTGGGGCCAACAGCACAGGCTACACTAGTTTGATTCTATTTTACAATCGACATTCCAAAGAGGTGCTTCTATTGGAAGTGCCATATGTTCCAAAAAAGTTGGTGATGAGCCAATCAATTTGGCTGAAATGACCATGTACATTAGGTAGAACATAATTTCCAGAACTTCTGGCTTGTGGGCAGATAGTTTTGAAAAAATATTACAATTACTGAAAAAATATCATTGCTGGAATGCTAAAGATACTACTGTATATATGTATGCACCATGTTAGCCAGGGGCATTAGCCCAGGCCAAAAATGGTGACAATCAGTTTTAGGACCATAATTTTCATACAACTAATGAGAAGGTTCAAATGCAGTCAGGAGAACTCAGTTTTTTTTCTTTTTGGTTTTTGGGGAAGGGATGGGGGTTTAGGGAGAGGGATTTGTTTTGCTATCCTCAATTTGTTCTCACTGTTTTCCCATCAAGTTTGCAAGGGGTTCCCTCCAAGTTCCCAAACTCTTCTCAATACATTTCCAATAGCACCACACTTTCATCCCATATGCTTTGGCCAAAGTTGAACTTTCATAAATATAGACTTCAGAGGCAGGCCAATGGGAAGCACCTATGTGCTTTTATTTTGGAGAGAAACCAATGTTTTTCAAAAACTCTGGTGATGGTCAATCAAATGTGGTTCGATAAAAAAGAAATATATATATTTGGTGTCCTTTGTCCCTCACTAATTAATAGAGGCAACAATGCTCTTAAGAAGAGACATCAGCCCAGGCCAAAAAATGGCAATTAACAGTCTTATGAATAGAAATTTCACATAGCCAGCCAATGAGACAGCTCAACATGCACTGGAGAGGTCCAAGCCTCAACACCATACTACCTTCACAACTTACTAATTATGTAAATATGTTGAAATTTTCAAAATTACTTTTTTCAAGAAAAAAAATTTGCAAAGGAAAAATAGGAATCTATTGAAATACTTTACTTTGCACCATGGATTCTTGAAAGTTAATTAATTATTCAATGGATATGTGTTGAAGCTGCCCTAGTGCTCATAGAAGAATACAGGTGGGCAAAAGAAATTCTTGCAGCAGATCAGGTGAGCCAGAATGCACCCAGGGTGCCCAGGTTTTTTCCCTTTTGGGGGAGGGTGGAGGTGTTGGATTTTTGAATTTATCCCATTGTGTTCCTGTCAAGTTCACAATGGGTTCCCAACATGTTCCCAATAGCTCCTCACTTTATCCCATATCCTTTGCAATAAGTTTTACTCTTGTGACCTATATAACCAGCCCAAAGGAGGAGCATACAACATATCTATTTCGGGACTATCCAAAGGTTGATTTGTTCTTTTGTGACAGTCCAATCAAAGATGCCCATCACGCAAGGTGGGGTCGCCACAACTATTTAAATTGAGTCACAGTATAAATAAGTACCCCCAGTTTATAATGTGGGTATTAGCCCAGGCCAAAAATGGTGATGAACAGTTTTGGAAAGAGAAATTTCATGCAGCCAATGGGAAGGCTCAGCATGCACTCAAAGTGCCTCAATTTTTTTTTCTTTTAAGTTTTGGGTTGTGGGGAGGATTTTTTTCGTTTTTCCTTTGTTCCCTTCAAGTTCCCAATGGGTTCCCAATATGTTCCCCAAGGGTGTTCTCAATAGCACCTCGCTTTAATCTCATATGTTTTGCCCAAAGTCCTTCCCTTCTCACCTACATAGGTGGGCCAAAGGGGGAGGCACTTGATCTTTGCATAGAATCTTCTATTTTGGGGAGCCTGCATAGTTTCAACTTTTTTTGGACATGGACCAATCAAATTGACTCATTGCCCCCCAAAAAAAAAAAAAGTTGGGCGTATGAGGCACCCAACTAATTAATATGAAACAGAATAAGTACCCAAATTATATTGAATAAGGACCATCTATTTAATATGCAAGTCACGAATAGAGGGTTTCCTATTACTATGCTTGACCAAATCCTTGTACCAGTTCAACTGAACAACATCAAGATTAAGGACCTGAAAGGTGAATGTCAGTGTACAAAAAATCTTTCGCCATACAAGCCAATCGCACTATCTCACAAAATCTTGATGTAGGACACACAACAGAAACTTGTAAGATGTGCAAAATGGGCACATGTTGAATTCTCCTTTCACTGTCTGCAGTAGGCAGAAGAAAAGTAAAGGGAGACAAAGTCTGAATTTCGCAAGGAACACGAGGTTGTATCAGGAGTCACATTGGCAGCTTACACATAAAACCAAAACGAGGCACTAAGGCCTAGTGTAGTAGGAGGAGTCGGCATAAGGACAATATGAAGAAATATGTTTAGGGATAAATTATTGACTTCAGTTCAAAATTGAGATAATCAAAGTAAGGAAAAATAAAATGAAAAATGTGGGATGAAGTGATGATAAGAAAAAAATGAAAGGAACTTTGCATGGTTTTAATAATTACAAGGTCATGGTCAATTTGGATTTAGCAACACTAGTTGCAATATTTTCATCAAGAATAGTAAAATTGTTTGGACATTAAATTTTGGAAACAGTTGCAGTAGGTTTGGAGCTCTTTTCTTTCATGAGAAACTTGCAAGGATGTATGATGCATAGCTTCCTTTGTGGTAATTGCCATAGTTGGCATCATTGGCCATGAAATATGTGACAATAATTTCTACGTGATTAATAGTTATAGCTCCATCCAAATTGTCAAAAGTTTTAGGACTCACAAGTGGGAGTCCCAAAATTACTAAGTTCCAAAATTTTATGAGTTCATTCCTCTCCCATATTAATTTCAATTGAAATTTTTTTAAAAGAAACATTATAACTTTTAAAAAGATCTTTTCAATATCATATTACATGCCCAATTCAAAAGCCATTTGACCTTTATTTCCTAGGTAAATTTAGTGAGAATCAATGATTTTGGACCAATGATTCTTTTAATCATTTAACTTTTAACTCACAACTCCAAATACAGAATGCAAGTCATCTTTTATATCTACACTTCAAAAGCTTTCCACTGGTATATTGGGGGCCTAATTTGAATCATGTTTACTACATACATTTTTGTTCCAAAAATTTGAGACGATCCTGAAACTAGAACTCCCTAAGTGCTTCTCTTTTAGGAATGCTTGAAACTCACTATTTTACACTCTCACACATTTTTGGGAATGTGTTTGAGTCTTGGGAAAAAATTTCAACATGCATTTTCTCTTGCACTTCAACCTTAATTGCAAGTCCAAAACTAAAGTCACGATTCATGACAAACAACCTTTTTCCATTAAAATCTTTTGATCATAATTTTTATCCCAAAAGCATAGCTTCCAACTGCATTTGTTTGATCTAGATTTTAGCTATGATCACAAGCATTTCAACTCTACAAGTTAAACATTAACCACATGCAAGCCCTAGATCAAATTATTAATCATTAAAAAATGACATTTATTTTTATTCAGAAGCAGTTATTCTTTTTAAATTCTGTAAAAAATATCCTACATGTAAAATGTTCCTAATGTTCCTCACATTAATTACCTAAATATTTCTAGCCTGGGTACAAGTCTTCAATAGAAAGTGCATGTCCTTGGAGCAAGAAGCGTTGCTCCATTTTATTTTGAATCACTATTTTTTATAATTGTGATCACAACAACATAATGGAAAGAGACTCATAGGATGATGGAAAACGTTAAATAAACTATAGATCCTTATTGTAGGTAGTACAAAAATATTGCATGCTTCTTTTTTTCATTCTCTGCCCTTGGCCCCGATATTCTATTTTGCTGCCCCAGTACACAAATTTGGCTGTTGTTATGTACATTTTGGACCTGTAATTAGTGAAATAAAAGTACCAAGATGCAAATACTTTGGAAGGGTGGAAGTATTTTCAATTTTTGCCTTCACTAAATCAAACAGTTGGTTCAATTTTGTGTTTGGCATATCAACTGTTGGATCAGGAGTGAGATGCAGCAGGAGGAGGGATGGGTTCCATTATAGGTCCAAAATGTGCATAGCAGGACCCCAGGTGTGTAATGGGAAGTACGAAAATGTGTCTAAACACCTTGAGACACATCTTGGATGGGCAAATGGGCAGCAAGAGGAAAAAAGGCAAGAAAAAAGAATCAATTATTCTTCTACACCTAAGACACCAAAATATCAACCCATAAACAAAGAACCTACAAAACGAAAGCATAGATTAAAAAAGGTATTGGCTAGTAAATGTGAGGCTCTCGTTCTAGAACGTACACCAAAGGTATGCCTTCCAAGCAGAGCTATTGGGTGAGTGTTGTAAAACAACCAAACAATGAAGATAGGTGACAATCCAGTCATATAGGAACAACGTTCAAATCTCTCGATCTGATAAGGTTCGAATCTCTGATCTGACAAGGTTCAAATCTCTTGATTGGTTAGATGCCTGGGCAGCATACATTATTGCACTTCCACTTGGCAGCTATCGTGACAATAAACGGTTCGTACTACCTGAAATAATGACCCCTGACGTATTTAATGTCTTTTTGAGGATGACTTGGTGTGGCTGCTGCATGTTCACATCCATACAATGATGGTGGAATTTACCACGTTTTAGATCCACGTTTATTGACGTAAGGTTTGGCAGGTTCATATCATTATTGTAGTCTCAAGGAAAAGCAATCCCACAACGAGGGCACGCCCACGAGATACACAAAAAAGTCTTCTATCTCAACTTGCATAAATGTCAAACGCATGTGAGGTTGCTGAAAGCATAGATAGAGAGAGTGGGCCCCTATGACGTGTGAGGCACATGGGCCCGTTGGAAAGTTGGAGCTGAAAAGTATTTACATCCAAAATATGTCAGAATTTGCGCTTGAACCTTGAGCCTTATGTCAAGACTCACCTGAATGAAGTCGTTTTATGGAAAAAGATAAACACGTTGTTCGTGAGGTAAGGCCCCATGGTGGTGGTATTCCCAAAATAAGAGGTTTTAGGACAATTGGTAGCCGAGTCCAGCGTTTGTTTTAATGATTTTGTGCTATAGCCAAAGTGGCAATCATCCAGAAAATAATTTTGTCAAATTTGGTTACATAATAGAAATGAAGGTGGAAATAATTTTTAAATCCTTCTCTATTTTTGTCTACATTCTTCTGGAAGTTATCATAAGATTGTAACAATTTGGAGTTCTTGTAAAACACTTGGAGAAAATCTGTAATGTATTTGGAGGGCACCTTATATCCATCAATTTCCTTCCTAGAAACTGGGAGGGCCTACTCCTCAATAGTGCTAGGGTTCTTATACCTATAAGTAGGCATAATTCTCCTCTCACTATTGAGCAGTAGGCATAATATCCCTCTCACTCCTAGGCCTCAGGATCTACACAGGTTTGGTTCATGATAATTTTTTCCTTGTGCTTTATGATAGGTAAAGCTCATGGGTGAGGACCTTCCCAAAATGCAGGGCTGGACTTGACTATTGCCTCATCCTAGGCCCCTTATTTTGAGAATGCCCTCATCCTAAGGCTTTACCCTATACTTTATTCAAAATTTGGCAAATTTGGGCCATTTTTCTCAAGAAAAATCATTTGTGTAGGTAGAAATCATATTTTTCAGGTTGAAATTTGGAGAAAATTTGCCGTTAAGAGAAACACTGGCCCAGTCCAGCTCTGTATTTCCGGAATGTGGCCGATTCAATAGGCCTCATAAAACATGAGGTGAATTTTTATTGATGAACCTAAATGGTTATGTAGATCACGAGGCAATAGGAGTGAGAGGCAACTTGAGCCTAGAAGGGGCCTTTTTCTAGGCATAAGGTGCCTCTTTCTTCTCAAAGTAATATTCACAAACATAAGATGCTCTCCAAATTCATAAGCCAATTCTCCAAATGCTTGACATGAAACTTTTTGTTATTACAGAAGAGAAAGTACAGCTTTTCAAGGATGGACATAAATGGGACCTCCGAACTGAAACATCATGGGCTCAAGATAGTTTTAGGAAAACCAACCTCCAAAGTTTGGTTGTTCTAATGTCATCACTTGATGATAACATTGCATTGGCACCACTTCGGGTGGACTAATGTCATCACTTGATGATAACATTGCATTGGCACCACTTCGGGTGGATAAGAATATGTGAACAAGAAACATTTTTCCATAGGGCTCCTGTCCCATTACTAGCCACGATGGTTATATTTTGTTGGTGACTCTTACTGCTTTACCAACCTTCGATTTTTATGTACTTACAAGTTAGTACACATTGAAGTAAAGTAAATTAATAAACGCCCCTTATGTACTTATGGCCAGGGTGAACTAACACCTCGTACCTTCTTGAGTACGGTTTCGTACATTTACTAAAGTTAACCATAAAGTAATTGTCACTGTGGGAGTACTCACTCATTTCTTTTTTATAATATAGTTATCCCTAAAGTAACCCTGTCTTCACCCTGTCTTTGGGCCTCCTTTCACCCCCTACCCCTCTTTCAGTGGTATCCGCAAAATAAAGACATTTTATTAAATCTCAGTATGAAATGCTGAAACCCAGCATTTAATGCATAAAGTTCAAGACTAATTATAGTAGTTGTATAAGTAGAAGCAGTGAAAATACATGTAGCAACAGTGGAGGCGCTCAGGAAAAAGGAAAGACGCGATAAAACTCAGTTTACCATCAAAATTGATGGTTTTCTCAGTTTCACCCCCCCCACACCCCCCCCCTCCACCCACAAACCTTTACTTTATAATAATTTTTTA
>Ga0116227_10015755_pt1 | contig 11109 bp, 8 predicted proteins | sample S1TSphgellanicum_FD_89693 | JGI IMG/M metagenome (GOLD analysis project Ga0116227, IMG submission 89693) | Host-associated microbial communities from peat moss isolated from Minnesota, USA - S1T2_Fb - Sphagnum magellanicum MG | ecosystem: Host-associated > Plants > Peat moss > Unclassified...
GAAAGCGATCGCAGCTATCGGATTTGCTATACTCGCCATCCGCCTGCTGTTCCTAAACAATGAGACACCAGATGCGGAAGAAGGACCTTGAAGTGTATGGGAAAGGAAGTGTTTGCTACATATTCTGTCCATTTTCCACAAAATTCTCAGGGCAAAATCTGACCATCCTGCCGACAGGGTGCTTTGACATTTTTAAAAATACTACGATAATCGGGGACGTGGAAAAGTTTACCCGTGAGTATTTCACATTCTCCAAAAGTCAATAAACGAAAGGCGATTGCCGCCAGAAACGAACCAAGCGGTGGAGCAATTAAGTAAATCCACTGGTCTCGCCACACCTAGGTAACGAGTGCAGGACCAAAGCTGCGGGCAGAATTTAAACTGGTGCCAGAGATGGGAGCTTCTAACCAAACCATCGTTGCGACAAGTAGCCAAGTCATCAGAGGTGTCCAACGCATCAGGCGATCGCTGCTCACAAAAATGAAAATCAATAGCACTAGCAAAAAGGTAATACCCACCTCTGCCAGGAACACATACCAAAGAGTGTATCCAGTTCCAGGCAAGGTCATACCGTTATAAACATCGTCAGCATAGCGTCCCCAAACGGTAGCCAGCAATCCTGCACCAAGAATGGCTCCGAAAAACTGTCCAGTCAGGTATCCGACAACATCTTGGCGATGCATTTTCTTTTGTGCCCAGAAGGCTAGTGTCACTGAAGGATTAATGTGTGCTCCACTCAGCTTGCCCAAAGGCGAAATGGCAAACAATGACCCACTACCAGCAAAGATTAATCCTGTAATCAACAAGCGAGTAATGTGATCAGGGATCAGGTACTCCATTGGCAAGCCTTTGCCAAAATCGAAGACAACAGCACTACAGCACTTCCGGCTATTATGAAATACAGTTTTTCTCCTTGCCCCTCTCCTATCATAACTTTCAGCTTTGAGGATGTACCTCATAGCTGCTGGAAGTGCTGTAAGTCCGACAAAGATGTTAAACGCCGTTCCCACCAGTTCTGCACCATACTCAGCCCAATGAAATTTCCTCCACCACCTAGAGTCCGCCATTATGCCTCCACATCATAATAGACTTATCTGGAAACTTGTTCAGACATATTTATAACCCAAGGATGCTGTAAATGATAGCCCAAATCCAGGAATTTGATGCCTCACACTGGGTGAAAACTCGTTCCTCCCTCGACCCTACCCAATCAACCTTTCTGACTTGGACGGGTTCAATTTACGCTTTTATCCCAGGGGAGAAGAGAAAACTCCTGTTTAAGATCTTGGGTATGAGTGTGAGTAGGTGTATTCTCACACAAGAGGATCAGTGGGATTTTACCTCCCGAGAACTGACTTACTATCTTGATCCAGACACAGGTAAGGTTTTACATCAGTGGGAGAATCCTTGGATAGGAGAAACAGTTCCGGTAATGCACGTTGCCAATAATCCGGTGCAGGGACACTTTAAAGGTAAGTTTTCCGCACCTGTGGATCAGGAAAGCACAACCTTTGTATTTGACATATTTCCCACTTACCCCAATCCTTTGGCAGAAGATACCAAGTTTGTTCAGTACAGTCCACAACCCATTTATCAAGCGGCGGAGTTGTTTAAACTTACTGTCCCAACAGCAGAGTTATTGAACCCAGAACAACTCTCGGTTTCGCAACTTCGGCTCAGCTGGGATCGGATTGGTCAGTGGCTTCCTTGGATGAAGATGGGTGCTAGCCCTGGTCATCTCATTTACAGTGCTTATGGCAGCAAAGTTAATGGCTTTACTGAATTGCCGCAACTGTTTCAGGATGAAATCAATAGTCGCATTCCTTCATACAGGAATGCTCCCAAATCCTTGCTTGATGTGGAAGATATGACATCCTGGCTATACTTCAAACAGCACTTCGATGCTTACTTGAGTGGCAAAACATTTCCTTTGCAGGAAGGGGAGTAGGGGGCAGAGGGGCAGAGGGGCAGGGGAGCAGAGGAAAGGAGAAGGGGGGCAGAGGGGTAGAGAGAGTAGGGGGAGATTTTTTGCTCTGCCTTTCCCGGCTTTAAGTTCTTCCTCCGCTCCCCTGCTCCCCTGCTCCCCTGCTCCCCTGCTCCCCTGCTCCCCCGAACGACAAATTACTCTGGAGTTCCCTGGAAAAATTGCATGTGGATGGTTTTAGCCTCCTTCCCATTGGCATCAACAGCCTTCATAGCATAGTCAATCGACCTGTCTGTAAAGGGGATACGCAAGTGGAAAGTACCATCTGATTTAAGTTTGACGGTATGACCCTCGATAGTCACGGTTGAACCTGGCTCTGCTGCCCCATGGATAATGAGCTCAGCATCCGCCACAAACCAAAAATCTCGCTCGGGACGGCTGGAGACATGAACAATCTCTGAACGGGCTAGCAGCAACCAACGATTGTTGTTCGTGATATAGCCAATTTCAGCCATGTAGTCGCGATCGCTTGCGGGAATAGCCACATAGCGATCGTGTATTGTCTCCTCACATTCATACTGCTGTATCTGTTGGGGACTCTGAGAACTCAAGTCAATATTCGTGACATCATACAGTCGCAAAACCAGTTGGGAACCTCCCTGCTGCCGTAGTGCTTCTTTTTGGTGGAGAGGAACCTCCCAAAAGGCGTAAGCCCACTTGGGTGTGCGGGATGTGAGGATAATATGACTCTCAAAATCTGCTTCGTCCACCACAGGTGCAGTATGTGTTGTTTCCTCTGGCTGTTGAGAAACTGTTTTGATCCTGTTTGCCGTTTCTGTTGCTCTCGTCTGGGCAGTTGGTTCAGCTGCGGTTGCCACCAGATCTAATGCAACTTGAGGAAGATCTGGCTGTTTGGGAGACGCTGTGACTTCAGCAACTTTTGGTTCCACATTCGACGCAATGGGAACATCCGGCAGTTCAGGATATTTAGAATTGACCACCGTCACTGGTGCTTCCAAATCAACTGCAACGGGAACATTTGGTTGTTTGGGAGACGCTATGACTTCAGCAATTTCTGGTTCTTCATCGGCGACAACTTCTCTAGATCCAACAGGAGGAATTTCCGCCGAATTATTGTCTTGCGTTGTTTTATGAGTTACTTCTGAGTTTGACCCTCTGTCGAAAAATTTTAACCAGAGTGGTGAAGAAGTGCCTACCGCTAAGACTGTACCATCTGCCAAGGTTGCACTGCCCGCATGGGTGGAATTTGCTACCTGATTGGATACAGAGGAAGTTGTTTTGAGAGCCACATTTGATGTTGTCTGGGTAGGGTTCTCTACGACGTTAGAGAGTGAATGCTTGTGAGCGTTGCTCAGGGTAGATGCCATTGTTGTTGCAGAAGCCTCTTGTAAGGGCATATTCAGCACTGACTCCACCCCGTTGTCTGCTTCATACTCTGACGAACGTCTTCCTCGTAACCACCATACTAATAACCCACCTAAAGCAAACAAAGGCAACAGCGACCAAAAAAGTGGTGTTAGCCCTTCCCAAATTAAATTTTTGTTAGAAGCCAGAAAGCTCGGATTATCAGAAGAAGTTTGATGAGTAGTAGTCGCCTGGTTTGTCACCAAAACCTTGGGTGAGGTAGTCGCAGTTGGTGAGGCAGTAGCGGTGCTAGTTGCTTTTGAAGTGTTTGTCGCATCAGCAACGGGTGAAGCAGTAGCGACGCTAGTTGGTGTCTCAGTAGTGCTTGGGGTATTTGTAACTTTGGCCACTAGCTCAGATCCGGAGGCAAGTGCTGTAGCTTCAGCCGCGATCGCTTCTTCTATAGCTTTTCGTCCTAAAGGGGCGGTAGCAAAGTCAAGCAAACTGCTCACACTAGGACTAGGATTTTTTTGATAAACGTACACAGAAGGCAATGAGAAGGGATATCTGGAATCCTCTGGTAAAATGTGATTCATCTTGAGGACACGTATGCCTTGTAGTTTCGGTACTTGATTCGCTAAGACATAGCTGATCCCGTCCTTCCCTAGCTGCTTGACTATTTCAGGAGTGTTCTCTTCATCAAGTTGCAAAGCAGTAGAGCCTGTGGCAAATTTAGCAGTCTGAAAGACTGGGTAGTCGCGAAAAGCCTCTCTGGTAGAGCTGGTTGGCGGGTGGTCAATGAGCCGAATTTTTCCCTCAGGACCCCCCACTTGCGCCCAATCTGTAATTTCTCCCCGGAAAATCTTGGCAAATCGCTTACTGGTCAGACTTCCATTGAAAGGATTATCTTTACCCACCACAATCGCAATCTTTTCTCGGTGTAAAAGTACTTGCTTCAGACCTTGGGCTTCTTCTTCTGGCGTCAACTCTCGACTAATTGCTGCAAGATCGATTTTCCCATCTTTCAAAGCTTTGAGTGCAGCATCAGTGCCATTGCCAGCAACATCAACCTTGGTTACAGAGGACTGTTGCTCAAAACGTTGTTTCAAGGTTTGATTAATTGCAGCCATGCTACTCGAACCATCGATTCGTACTGTTGTAGCACTAGTCGGAGCAGTTGTCGAGAGCGCTGGCGACGGAGCATTAGTAGAAGATTGTGCTAAGGCGGATTGAAGTGCAGTAACAGTTGCTGCCGTAGGGATGGTAGCTAAGGCAAGCAATAATGCCATGACTATCGAACTATCTTTTTTTTCTTTTTGCCACATATGCCTCTTATCAAAGTAGAGGAAACAGAAAGCTGGCTAGTCTTAATCGTTCTTTTTTCTAAAGGAGACGCGTATACTCCTAGTACCTGTCGGGTGCATCCCGATGAGCGTAAATTTGTAGTGCGAGCCGGAAAGCTCGCTTGTAGCCTACGTGAGCTTTCCGGCTCACACTACTGACATTTTTTTGTAAAACTAGGATGCACCCGTACCTGTCTCCTAAGTTGTAGGAGATACTTAGGTTAATATACGTCGGTTCGACAGCTACATTTGGTCGTTCTTTTTCCTCGTTTGTGTAATAAGTTTGACGATTTTATTTTAGAGTTCGCCTTCTTGATTTAGGAACATTTTAAACTCTCTCTCTTAAGATCAGCATTATTTATACCTTAATTCACAGCGGATCTTTACTAAAAAGTAGTAAAATATATTGCAAATCATACCAGATTACTGGATTGTAGCCAAAATATTTGTTCGACAGCTAAAAACTACCGTAGCCTCCGACCAAAAGTATAGCAGTTGTATTGATCAGGCTACAACTCATCCTTGAAACCAGCCTGCAATGGTCTTAACCGCAAGAACATGTAATGATGAAATCTAAAATTGATCCGAAGGATACGCTTGTTTTGTTTGCCGATCTCCAGGAAGGAATTGCCGAACTGTCACGCACCTTGCCTGTGGAGCGATTAAAAAAAGGAGTTCTGGGACTCGCCAAGATAGCCAAGATCCTTGGAATACCCGTTGTTGTCACGGCTGTGGCGAATGCGGAAGGTCCTGCCAAGATTATGCCGGAAATTTCGCAAGTCCTCGGAGATCTACCAACTATCTACCGTACAACGGCAGACTCGATGCTGAATGACGACATCGTGGCGGCGATCAAAGCCTCTGGACGTAGCACAATACTTATTTCTGGGGTCGCTACGGAGCTTGCAGTGCAGTTGCCTGCGCTCAGTGGCGTTGATATGGGTTATCGCACTTTTGTCGTGGTTGATGCTTGCGGCGGCACAAGTGAAAAAACCGAACAAGCTGCGTTGAGCAGGATAGAACGCAACGGCGGGAATCTTGTCTCGGTCCTTACACTTGCTGGTGAGATGGCGGGAGATTTCCGCGATGCAGAAGCGCAGGCTCTTATTTCCATTGCCTTTGAAATGGCAACCGCTTAACCTGCCATTGACCACGGGTGAAGTTAATTTTATCACTCTGTTACTTTTATTTACTTTACCAGTCTCTGGCGTTGCTGTACCAACTGTCCAAACACCATCAGTGCCAACTGTAACTGCACCATCACAAGCTTTTGAGGATGATGATGATGAGTATTTAACTGTTGACTCGTTTGAGGAATCAGCCGCTATTTAATGTCCGTGAGTCCGTACTTAGAGCTTCAATGCTCATTTCACCCCTTAGACTGGCGCAGGATCTCAATGATGCTATCCTTGTTATCAAAGGCTTTGAGGGTAGAATACGATGAAGAGTCGTAGCTTCACAGTCATTCTTCATACAGAGGATGACATATACGTTGCTGAATGTCCAGAGGTTGGCACGGTTGATCAAGGAGAAACGATCAAACAAGCGCTCGCGGGTTTGAGAGAGGCAACGCGGCTCTACTTAGAGGCGTTTCCCCTACCTGAAACATCTCCTAGGCTTGTAACCAGTATTGAGGTCAACTATGCCTAAGCTGCCACGGATCTCAAGTAGAGAAGCGATTCGGGCACTGGAGCGTTTAGGATTCGAGCATTTTCGTGGAATACAAGCCTCAAAGTACTAATCTCTCGTAGCTGTAAGTGAAGGTAGCCGCCTTCACTTAAGATCAACAGTGGTGATAAAGGGTAATAGTAAACAGCGCAAAAGAGCGTGATTTCTAATAGCTTTCTGTAGGGTTTAGCAACACAACGCAAACACCGACCACATTTAAGCTTTTTGGCAGTACCCGCCTTGCTGTCGAGTAGCATACCACAGATCTGGGGAAGGTGGGAGGCGTGAGCCTATAAAGAACTTTTACTGGTCTGCCATCATTTTTTTAGCCTCTTCTAAGCTGTTCCACATCTAGTTTGCACATTTAGACAGCAGGGGGCAGGGAGAAAGAGGGTTTGAGGCTTTTCTCAAAAAACAGGAAAATGCAATTTAAATGTGGAACAGCTTAGTACTTCTTCATCAGAAAAGTCCGTTCTGTTTATCCCTTGATTCCGGCTCGACTGTATCAATATTTGTTGTGCTTCTTGTAGTGGATAGGTTGTTGTTTGACATATTCCAAAAGTAAAACCACCTAGTCCGGCCATTTCGTCCGTAAATGCAGCAACTGATTGATAATGTTCAGGAAAACGAACAAAAAAGTTTTCATCTGTTAGTTTAATTATTGAATCGGATATTGTTTTATCTGGAAGTCTCTAATTTTCCAAATCTCGGCTCAGGTAACAATGACAATCAGGCTTCTCAATTAGTGATCCAACTAAAGAATTCAGGGTAGTCGCAGCTAACAAGCCGCCTCCTAAAGTTCCTTCAATTGTGATGAAAGGCACACTTGATTGCATCAGTTCTCGCTTAGCAGCAGGAGCATGGCTAAAACCAATCGGCATCCCAATCACTAGTGCAGGTTGAATTTTCTGCTTCTGGATGGCTTCTGTGGCAAACACTAATACACTAGGAGCATAGCCAACCACCAGTATACAACCCTGAGAGACTTGCTGTAGTTTTTCTTGCCATTCTTGATGCTGCCAAAAGGCAAGTTCTGCTTCTGTTGCAGTCGTGATGTGGGGGTTATCAATTAATGTTTCAACCCCACATCCCAAATGAACTAATCGCGTCTGATCGAGGGCGGCAGCTACTGTTGGCACATCGACAATGACTTGACACCCTGACTTCAGGGCTTCACGACTCGCGGCGATCGCCCCATGCCTCAACCGCACAAACGACACTAAGCTGACATCTCCACAAGCCAAAACCAACTGAGAGATGAGGTCTTGTTCAATTTCCGAAAGATCAGAGAGGTCAGGTAGTAAATTTTGTAAAGATTCTTGAAAAGCTTCCGGATGTGCATGGACTTGAGCATCCAAACCACTCCAGAGTTTTTCCAGTCCCCCCAGTCCTACCTTGGTTTCTACTTCTAGTCGCTTGAGTTGTGCCAAGACCTCAGCTTGCATGATTTGACAATGCTGATCTCGCCCCAACAAACCTTCAAGCGCGGATGCAGTTTGCCTAAGTTGGGCAATTTGCTGGATCACTATCCGATATTGCTGCTGTAGAGAAGTGATAAATTGTGTCTCTACCTTCAAGCCAACACTAGTGTCTGCTTCTGGTTCGACTGCCAATATTTGGCGGATGTGGTTGAGTTGGAACCCTTGCTGCTTGAGAGCTACAATCCGCTGTAACCTAACAACATCTTGCTCAGTGTAAAGGCGGTAATTGCTAAGCGATCGCACTGGTTGCGGTAGTAGCCCCAACTGATGGTAGTGGCGGACCATACGCGGGGTGATGTTGCCTCCGACTGCGTCAGTGAGTTCTTTGATGGTCAGGCTTGTGGTCATTTGTAATCGTTTAACATATTAGCTTGACCTTAACATTAATGTTAAGGTTTAGCATGAGATGAAAACAGGGTGTGGGGTATGGGGAAAGAATATATTCCCTACACCCTACACCCTACAACCATTTCACTTAACTCTCATGCTCTACCCACAACGTCTCACCCAATTCACTCAAGAACATACAGATGCCCTAGCAGCAATCTTTTGTGGCGTGCTGTTATTTCTGGGATGGTTCGCTTTGCATCTTGGTTTTTTAGGATGGGCACTACTGCTTCTACCTGCTGCATATGTTGTTGGTGGCTATGAAAGCGCCCGTGAGGGGCTGACTACCCTGATCAAAGAAAAGGAACTGGATGTAGATTTACTGATGATTGTGGCGGCGCTGGGTGCAGCCGGTTTGGGCTTATGGCGAAGGGAGTACCACTTGATTATTGATGGGGCAATCTTGATTCTCATCTTTGCCATTAGTGGGGCACTGGAAGGCTACGCCATGCAGCGAACGGAGCGGAGTATCCGCAGTTTGATGAGTCTAACACAAGATACTGCAAGGGTTGTGCATCTGGGGCGGGAAGAGGTAGTTCCCATTAGCCAGCTAAAGGTAGGAGATGAGATTGTTGTCAAACCAGGGGAGTTAATTCCCACTGACGCAGTGATTGTTTCTGGTTACAGTACCGTTAATCAGGCTGCTATTACAGGTGAGTCTTTACCTGTAGAGAAGACGGTAGGTGAGGAAGTATTTGCAGGTACGCTCAATGGCTACAGTGCGCTTCATCTCAAGGTGCATCAACCACCAGAAAGTAGTTTGATTCAGCGGGTGATTCGTCTGGTAGAACAAGCAAAAGACTCTGCACCCCCTTCCCAACAGTTTATTGAGCGATTTGAACGGGGGTATGCGCGGTTTATTGTAGTAGCTGGGCTATTGCTGACAATTTTGCCACCATTTATTTGGGGTTGGAATTGGGAAGTTACGATTTACCGTGCCCTGACTTTTTTGGTGGTGGCTTCTCCCTGTGCGCTCATGGCATCAATTATGCCGACACTGCTTTCTGGAATTGCTAATGGTGCAAGACAGGGGATTTTGTTCAAAAATGGTGCCCAGTTGGAAACAATTGGTAAGGTAAGGGCGATCGCCTTTGACAAAACAGGTACCCTCACAACTGGACAGTTGCAGGTATTTAAGGTGATCTCGACCACGGGATATTCGGAAGCAGAGGTATTAAAAACTGCGGCGGCAGTGGAATCCTATTCCGAACATCCCATTGGTGATGCAATTGTGCAAGCATCTCGTGATTTGGATTGTAAGAGTGCGGTTGAGGTACGTGCTATCCCTGGAAAAGGGATCATTGGCATCATATCAGGCTCACAGGTGATTGTCGGTAATGCCGCTTTTGTACAGCAGTATGTGACTAGTTTGGCGGAAGAATTGCAGGATTCAGCTTTGCTTCTGGAACAGGAGGGAAAAACGGTCGTTTGGGTAGCGCAGGAATCGGTGGTGCTGGGTTTAATTGCGATCGCAGACTTAGTACGAGCAGAAGCAGCAGCGGCGATCGCCCACTTGCGAAAGCTGGGAGTTGAACAGATTGTGATGTTGACTGGCGATAACGAGCGAACCGCTCAGAACATTGCCCAAGCAGTTGGCGTGGATCAGGTATATGCACAACTCCTGCCGGAAGAGAAGCTTCATATCATCCGTCGTTTGCAGCAACAGTATCAAACTGTAGCAATGGTAGGGGATGGGATTAATGATGCACCAGCACTTGCTCAGGCATCTGTGGGCATTGCAATGGGAAGGGCTGGTAGTGATGTCGCATTGGAAACCGCAGATATTGTGCTTATGGCAGACCGTTTGGAAAAAATAGCAGTGGCGATGCGTTTGGGTAAAAGAGCACAAGCAACAGTGAAACAGAACATTGCCTTTGCCCTAGGTTTCATTATTTTGCTTTTGGTGGGCAACTTTCTTGGGAGTATTAACTTACCTATTGGAGTGATTGGACATGAAGGTTCCACTGTGCTTGTCACCCTTAGCGGTCTGCGGCTGTTGAAAAGCTAAAAACTAAAATGGGCATGGGGCATGGGGCATCGCGCATGGGGCGTTGCATAATTGCGGGATGATTTTGTTCCTGGCGCATTGCTCTATAATCACCGTGTCACCGCGTCTTTGTTTCTCCGCGTCAGCCTTAATCATCCCATTATTCAGCAACGCCTATTCTTCGTGTTCTTCTCCTGTCAGAGACCTGGAAGGGACATGTCTACCCTTCTGTCTAAGCGGTTCGGTTAAAAAATAAGGTATTATTCGAGCGGAATTCGTAATTTATATACCGCAAGCGTTTCATTGATTTGGAACAGGTGGTTTGTTTACGCCATACTGTTAACTAGGCTGTAGGTGTTCTTTGAAAAGATGCAGAGTGAGATGTTTTTTAGCTGACCAGATCAACTAATGCATCACCGCGAAAGCGAACTATGCTTGAGACTAGACAGCCACGATAATGCTCAGATGTGAATACTGAGAGTGTAATATTGGGCTGATCAGTACTTAAGATGCTTTTTACCTTGCAGATTTGCATTTTGTTATTGCAGTAGGCAATGATACGATCACCAGTCTTAACATTCAATGCTTGAATTTTCAATTAATACTCAACTTCATCAAGGAATTGACTTAGGTAAAAGAAAAATATATCGTTAGGTCTCAGATGACCAGAAACTACGATGCTCATTTACTGTAACACAGAAATTAAAGTTATTTACAGTATCAAAGTAGAAAGCCCATGAGATCAAGAGTTGAGCGGGGCGAAATTCTTGACCGTCCTTTGATGAATACGACGCGCCTTCTCCTATCGGAGAGGCTTCGCCAACAGGCGCAGTCAAGCGCAAAGTGTGCTACAATCTGATTGGTCGAGCGTTGCACCTTAAAACCTACCCCCGGACTGGGGGAAAGTAGACGCCCCACACTCGAATTGACGAGGTTTAAGGAAATAACACTCTA
>Ga0116227_10015756_pt1 | contig 11108 bp, 13 predicted proteins | sample S1TSphgellanicum_FD_89693 | JGI IMG/M metagenome (GOLD analysis project Ga0116227, IMG submission 89693) | Host-associated microbial communities from peat moss isolated from Minnesota, USA - S1T2_Fb - Sphagnum magellanicum MG | ecosystem: Host-associated > Plants > Peat moss > Unclassified...
AGGGACTACTCGACCTGCGTGACGACGGCTACGGCTTCTTGCGCACCAAGGGCTATCACCCGTCGCCCAATGACGTCTACGTCTCGATCAACCAGGTCCGTCGCTACCACTTGCGCAAGGGCGACACCCTCGTGGGCGGATTCCGTCCCGCGGCGTCCAATGAGAAGTACCCCGCGCTGCTGCGCGTGGACAGCGTGGCGGGCATCGATCCCGAGGTCGCGCGACTTCGACCGCGCTTCGAGGATTTGACCCCGTTGTTCCCCGACGAGAAGTTGAAGCTCGAGACCAACGAGGGTAAGTCCGATCTGACGCCGCGCATCGTCGACCTGCTCTCACCGATCGGCAAGGGCCAACGCGGCCTCATCGTCTCACCGCCTAAGGCGGGTAAGACCACGGTCATGAAGCAGATCGCCCAGTCGATCGAGGCGAACAATCCCGAGGTCCACCTGATGGTGCTGCTCGTCGACGAGCGACCCGAAGAGGTCACCGACATCCGACGCAGCGTCCACGGTGAGGTCATCTCGTCGACCTTCGACCGCCCCGCCGAGGAGCACACCCACGTCGCCGAACTCTGTATCGAGCGGGCCAAGCGCCTCGTCGAGCAGGGGCGTGACGTGGTGATCATCCTGGACGGTATTACGCGTCTCGCGCGCGCCTATAACTTGGCGGCGCCCGCGACCGGACGCATCATGTCCGGTGGCGTCGACTCGGGCGCGTTGTACCCGCCCAAGAAGTTCTTCGGCGCCGCGCGCAACATCGAGGAGGGCGGTTCACTGACCATCCTCGCGAGCGCCCTCGTCGAGACGGGTTCGAAGATGGACGACGTCATCTTCGAGGAGTTCAAGGGCACCGGCAACATGGAGCTCAAACTCGACCGACGACTGGCCGAACGTCGTCTGTACCCCGCGATCGACGTCAACGGTTCGTCGACGCGTCACGAAGAGCTGCTCTTCAGTCGCGACGTCCTGCCCCAGGTGTGGAAGCTGCGACGCGTGCTCAACGGGCTCGCGTCCGAGGGTCGCGACGCGGCGGGCCTAGAACTGCTAATCGACAAGCTCAAGTCCACGCGCAGCAACGACGAGTTCCTCGCCGAGATCGCGCGAGGCCCCGCACCAACGAGCTGATTTTCCGCTAAAATCGTCCTTCGGCACGAGGAGAGAACCATGAAGCCAGACATCCACCCCCAGTACGGCGAAGCGACCGTTACCTGCTCGTGCGGGAACACGTTCACGACCGAATCCACCAAATCGGTGCTGACCGTCGAGTTGTGCAACGAGTGCCACCCCTTCTTCACCGGCAAGCAGAAGCTGGTGGACACCGGTGGTCGCGTCGAGCGCTTCCAGCGCCGTTACGCGCAAAAGACCAACAAGGCGCGCGCTCCCAAGGCTTAGGCCCCGCGCCTCATTTTTGTGCGCTCATTTGACGAGACCCTGAAAGCCCTTCAGGAAGAACTTCACTCGGTCGAGGCGTCACTCGCCGAACCCGACGTCACCTCGGACCTCAACCGACTGCGCGACCTCTCACGTCGCCACAAGGAACTCGCCGAGATCAACGCCGCCTGGCTCGAGCTGAAGGCCGCCCAGTCCGACCTCGAGACCGCGCGCGAGATGTTCAACGAGACGAGCGGGGACGACCGTGAGCAGTGGCGCGACGAGGTCAACGCCGCCGAGGCGAAGATCCCCGAGCTCGAGGCGACGCTCGAGATGCTCCTCCTACCGCGCGACCCCAACGAGGGACGCAACGTCATCCTCGAGATCCGCGGCGCCGAGGGCGGCGAGGAGGCCAACCTCTTCGCGCACGACCTCGCCGAGATGTACAAGCGCTACGCGTCATTGCGAGGGTGGAAGCTCGAAGTCGTCGAGGAACGTGAATCCGAACAAGGTGGCCTGGACGAAGGCACCTACCTCATAAAGGGCGAGGACGCGTGGGCACGTCTCGAGCACGAGGCCGGCGTGCACCGGGTCCAGCGCGTGCCCACGACCGAGGCCAAGGGTCGCGTGCACACCTCGTCCGCGACCGTGTCGGTGCTACCCGAGGCCGAGGAGGTCGACGTCGCGATCGATCCGAACGACCTCAAGATTGACGTCTACCGTTCCTCGGGTCCCGGCGGTCAGAGCGTCAACACCACGGACTCGGCGGTGCGCATCACGCACCTACCCACGGGCATCGTCGTCTCGATGCAGGACGAGAAGAGCCAGATCCAGAACCGAGCGAAGGCCCTCATCGTGCTTCGTTCGCGACTGCTGCGCGCCGCCCAGGACGCGCAGGCGAACGAACTCGGCGACCTCAAGCGTTCCCAGTTGGGTAGCGGGGGACGTAGCGAGAAGATTCGCACCTACAACTTCAAGGAAAACAGGGTCACCGATCACCGCATCAACCTCACCAACTATTCGCTCGACGCGGTGCTCGCGGGTGACCTCGACCCGTACGTGGACGCGCTGCTCGCCGACAAACGTGCGCGCCAACTGGGCGAGAGTGACGGACGCTAAGCCCACCGTGTCGAGTCTCGTCGCGGCGGGGCTCGAGCGTCGTGAGGCGCGCTGGCTCCTCGAGGAATACGACGCGGACCTCGACGCACTCCATTCGGCATTGGCGCGGCGTCTGGCGGGCGAGCCACTGCAGTACGTGCTCGGACACTGGCCGTTTCGCGAGCTCGACCTCGACCTCGACGAGCGCGTCCTCATTCCTCGTCCCGAGACCGAGGAGCTGGTCGACGTCGCCAAACGCGAACTCGCGGCCAGTGAGTACGCCCTCGCGCCCCTGGTGCTCGACCTGGGATGCGGTTCGGGGGCGATTGGGCTGAGCCTGTTGGCGGAACTTCACGCCCGGGGCGTCCTCGCGTCACTCGTGGCGCTCGACGCCTCGCCCGACGCACTCGAGGTCGCGAAACAGAACGCGCGCAAACACGATCTGCACGCCGTCTCCTTCGTCGCGTCGGACTGGTTCGAGGCACTCGACGATTCGCTGCGCGGTCGCTTCGACCTGATCGTCGCGAATCCCCCGTACGTGAGTGAGGACGAGTTCGCCACGCTCGACCCCGTGGTTCGTTACGAACCTCGACGCGCCCTGGTCGCCGCGGACGAGAACGGCGTAGGGGGTTTCGCCGACGTGGCGTTGATCATCCGTGAGGCGCGCGACTGGCTCGCCCCTTCGGGGGCCCTCGTGCTCGAGCACGGTGCCGCCCAACGCACGGCGGTGCTCGAGGCGTGCGAACGAGCGGGTTACGACGACTTTCACGACGTGGACGATCTCGCGGGCCGCGCGCGCACGCTGGTGGCGCGACGATGATCGACGACCTCGACTACGACGCGGCGCTGCGTTCGCTCGCGCGCGGTGACGTCGTCGCGGTGCCCACCGACACCGTCTACGGACTCGCGGCCTCAATCGCGTATCCCGACGCGGTCAATGCGCTCTTCGAGCTCAAACAACGTCCGTCGAGCGTCGCCACGCCTTTGCTCGTGCACTCGATCGCCCAGATCGAGGACCTCGGCGTCGACCTCGACGATCGCGCTCGCGCGCTCGCGCGCGCGTTCTGGCCCGGGGCGCTCACCATGGTCGTCGCGGCACCGACGGAGCTCTCGTTACTCGTGCACGGGACCGGGAACTCGGTCGGGTTTCGCGTCCCCGACGATGAGCTCCTGCTTCGGCTTCTGGCCGCGTCGGGTCCTCTCGCCGTGACGAGCGCGAACACTCACGGTGATGAACCTTGCGTGAGCGCGAGCCAGGTGCGCGAGGTCTTCGCGCAACGCGAGGGGCTCGCCGGTGTGCTCGACGCCGGTGAACGTCGCGGGGTGGTCTCGACGGTGCTCGACCTGTCCGCACCCGCGTGGGAGGTTCTGCGCGAGGGTGCGGTTTCTCGCGCGACGCTCTCTTCGTATCTGGACTAACGCTGCGGCGTCTCGCGCCGCGCGGTCAGACGCTGAGGACCCCCTCGTGCACGACGCCTCGCGTGCCGATGATCTCCTCGGTCTCCGCGCGCACCATGAGATCGACGTCGGTGCTGTGGGTCCAAGTGCGAACGCCACGCGCGTCGCGCGCGACGACGACGAGACGCTCGGGCTCGCCGTCGCGGTCGTGTCGGACCGTGTAACTCTCGATGGTCACGTCGCCCTCGATCGCGTTGTAGGCGCACGAGGGTTGCGCGTCGACCTCGCCTTGGACGTCGCGACTCCTGAAGCCGTGCGAGGGAGGTGACGTCGCGTAGGTGCCCCACGAGTGCTTGGTCGAGAACCATCCGAGACCGGTCACGAGCCCCTGTCCTCGTTGATCGTCACGCAGCGCCTGGACGACGCTAGCGATGGCGTGCGTGACGTAGTTGTTGCCGGGTCCGCCCGCGAAGGTCAAACCTCCCGTCAGCGTGGGCACGCGCGATGGGTCGAGCGCGTCGATGTCGAGCACCTCGCACGCCGTCTGGACGACGGTGGGAAAGCAACTGTAGAGGTCAATGCACGTGAGAGCCGACTCATCCGTACCGAAGTCGCGCAGCGCACCCCATATCGCCCGCATCGCGGGCGAGTCGTCGAGGGCGGGACGTTCGGAGATGAACCAATGGTCGTTCGCGTCCGCGCCGTACTGGGGAAAGACCATGTGGTCGCGAGAGATGCCCAGGGTGACCGCGTTCTCGTAACTGGTGATGATGTAGGCGGCGCCCATGTCGACGGGCAGGTTCGCGACGAGCAGCTTCGTGTAGGGGAACGCGACCATTCGGTTCGTCGCAGAGGGCGTCGCGATGTCCGACGCCGACGGGGCCGACGTGATCCAGGCGTAGGGATTCTTCGCGGCGACCTGCGCGAAGTTGGCCCAGAGTGCGCCGAGGCGGTCGCGTTGCGTCGCGAGCGACCAGTGCTCGCGCGCGCGCCGCGCGTTCTCGAACACGGGGTAGACCTCGACGGGCAAGGTCAGACCGTGCGCGTACTCCGCGCTCGTGAGCGGGATACGGGTCTCCTCGTCGAGGGGCGCCTTCGCGACGTCGTCACCTTGGACGAGCCAATCGACGTGGCGGCCCTCACGACGCGCGAGCGCACGCGCGTGCATCGCTTCGGCGCCGACGACCGCGACGGTCGTGACCTCACCGGCGAGGATGCGTCGCGCACTCTCGTGGACGAGTCGTTGTGGCGTATTGCCCCCGGTCGCCGTGAGGCGCGTCGTCACGTCAGTGAGCGCGAGTCGCTGCGCGACGAGGAGGGCGGGGTCGTTCGTGTGCCACGAGAACGAACCCACCGCGACGATCTCGTCGAGCGCTTCGAGGACGTTTCGTTCGTCGCCAGCGTCGCGGCTCGCCCGTTCGAGTGCCTCGGTCATGAGGTCGAGGGGGTGCGGCTGGGTGTCGTACGTCGAGTGCGCGTCGGGGTGATGGACGACCTGACCGACACCGATGAGGACGGGCGTGCGCGGATCAATGGTCACGTAGGAAGTTCTACCTCGCGAACTACGAAAGTGGTGAGAGGTAGGGTGGTGGCAATGCGCATCGCCTTGGGATCAGACCACGCGGGGTACGACCTCAAGGTGTCCTTGGTGTCCTGGCTGGGCGAGCGTGGTTACGACGTTCTTGATCTGGGGACCAACAGCGGCGACGTCGCCGTTGATTACCCGGACTACGGCGAAGCGGTGGGTCGCGCGGTCGCGTCGGGTGAGGCGGACCTCGGCGTCGCCGTGTGCGGTTCGGGCGTAGGCGTGTCGATCGCGGCGAACAAGGTCCCCGGCGTGCGTGCGGCACTGGTGCACGACGTCACGTCCGCGCGTCTCGCGCGCGAGCACAACCACGCCAACGTCCTCTGCCTGGGCGCGCGTCTCGTCGGCGCGCCCGTGGCGCTCGACGCCCTTCGCGCGTGGCTCGACGCCACGCCCGCCGATGGTCGCCACCTGGCCCGTCTCGCGAAACTCGACGCGCTCGATCAGCGCGTCGGCATCTAGGAAAGGTTCAGGTCGTTGAGTCCGTCTCCCTTCGATAGTTGGATAACCAATGACGACGACGTGTCGTCGCTGCTCGCCCAAGAGTGGGATCGCCAAACGACGACCCTCCAGCTCATCGCGAGTGAGAACTTCGCGTCACCAGCGGTGATGGCCGCCACGGGATCGGTGCTCACCAATAAGTACTCCGAGGGTTACCCCGGGCGTCGCTACTACGGTGGCAACCAGATCGTCGACGAGGTCGAGGACCTGGCGCGACGTCGCCTCACCGCGCTCTTCGGCGCCGATCACGCCAACGTGCAACCGCACAGCGGCGCGAACGCCAACGTCGCGGTCTACCAGGCCTTGTTGGAACCGGGGGACACGATCCTCGCGATGCGCCTCGACCAGGGTGGCCACCTCACGCACGGTTCGCCCGCGTCCATGACGTCCAAGACCTGGCACTTCGTCTCCTACGGCGTGACGCCACGCAACGACGACCCGGAGCACCCGGGCGAGTTGATCGACTTCGACAACGTGCGCGAGCTCGCGCACGCGCACCGCCCGAAGCTGATCATCGCCGGGGCCACCGCCTACGCGCGCCAGATCGCACCCGAACCCTTCCGAGAGATCGCCAACGAGGTCGGTGCGTTGTTGATGTTCGACTCGGCGCACGTCGCCGGACTGATCGCGGGTGGCTCGCACCCCAACCCTGTGCCGTTCGCCGACGTCGTCGCGTTCACCACGCATAAGACGTTGCGTGGTCCGCGCGGGGGCGCGATCCTCTGTCGCGAGGAGTTCGCCAAGAAGATCGACTCCGCCGTCTTCCCCGGCATGCAGGGGGGACCGCTCGAGAACGCCATCGCGGCCAAGGCGGTCGCGTTTCGCGAAGCCTCGACGCCGGACTTCGCGAAGTACACCGAGCAGATCGTGAAGAACTCGGTGGCGTTCGCGTCCGCGCTCACCAAGGAGGGTTTCCGCATGGTCTCGGGCGGGACGGAGAATCACATGGTGCTCGTCGACCTTCGCGAGTTCGATGCCGAGTTGACCGGCAAGGAAGCACAAGAGGTCCTCGACCGTGCGGGCATCACGACCAATCGCAACACGATTCCCGACGATCCCCGAAGTCCCTTCGTGACGTCGGGTCTTCGATTGGGGAGCGCCGCACAGACGACCGCCGGCATGAAGGAACCGGAGTTCGAGGCGATCGCGGCGCTGATCGCGCACGCGTTACGTAGTCGCACCAATGAGAACGAGGTCGCGCGCGTGCGTGACGACGTCGCCGCGTTGTGCCGTGACTTCAATCCCTACGCGGCGTTCACGAAATAGTCCATGAGCAGCATTGCGACGTACGTGGTCGTCGCGGTGGTCGCGGCGATCTTCACCGTCGTCGCCAATCGTCCCGCGCGCATCATTTCGTTACGCGTGGGCTACACCGCCCAACCTGACGCTCGTAAGGTCCACGAACGCGTCACCCCCTACGGTGGTGGCGCCGCGATGTTCATCGGGTTCTGTCTCGCGCTGCTGGTCGCCTTCGCCATCCCCTCGCTGCGTTCGATCATCACGGCGTCACACGAGATGTTCGGCGTCTTGATCGCCACGGCGGTCATCTTCGTCGTGGGCGTGATCGACGACTTCCGCGAGATGAGCGCACCGGCGAAGGTGGCGGGTCAGTTCCTCGCCGCTTCGGTGCTCTACCTGAGCGGCACCACGATGTACCAACTGAAACTGCCCTTCGCGGGTTTCGTGGTGCTCGGGCCCTCGATCCTGCCGGTGATCACCGCGTTGTGGGTCTTCGCGTTGTGCAACGCGGTCAATCTCATCGACGGTCTGGACGGTCTGGCGGGCGGTATCGTCGCGATCGCCTCGGGCACGCTCTGCGTCTACGGGCTTCGCCTCGAGGACCTCGGTCTACTGCCGGCGAACAACATCGGTCCGTTGATATCGGCGCTGACGTGCGGCATCTCGCTGGGCTTCCTGCGCGACAACTTCTATCCCGCGAAGCTCTTCATGGGTGACGCGGGGGCCCTGATGCTGGGTCTCTTGATGAGCGCCTCGACCATGGTGATCGGTGGTCGCACGCCCCCGGCGAGTGGTCAGACGTTCTTCTTCTTCGCGCCACTGTTGATTCCCGTCTTCATCCTCGGCGTGCCCCTGCTCGACGCGGTGTGGGCCTTCGTGCGACGAACCGCCTCGGGTCAAGGTTTCAACACGCCCGACAAGAACCATATTCATCACCGACTCATGCGACTGGGTCACGGTCATCGACGCACCGTCATCATCCTGTGGCTCTGGACGGCGCTCTTGTGCGGGTTCGTGCTGGCCCCCATCTTTGACGCCAAGGTGAGTGTCTTCATCCCCTTGGGCGTGGCGGTCCTGGTGGTGGGGCTCGTGACGTGGTTCAGCCCGTTGCTGAATCGTCGCCTGGGCGCGCGCGGCGACGCCGACGCCGCCGAGCGTGTGCGACGATGAACGACGACGCGGGCAACGAACGTGACGCGCACGAGGAAAGTCCTGATGGTTCGGACCTTCCCGGGGTAGCGGCGTTCGCGGTGATGGGAACGACGATCGCCGGGTGTCTCGCGATCGGGGTCCTCGCGGGCCTGTGGTTCGACCACGAGGTCCACAGCGCGCCCGCGGGTCTCTTAATCGGGATAGCATTAGGAACGGTCGCCGCCGTGGTGAGCGTAGTCAAGCAAGTCCGGCGTTTCCTCTAGAAACCATTGTCCGTGCTCGAAAACCTGCCCCCCGATACCCTGCCGCGCCTACTGCGTCGCACCACTTTGTCGGCCATAGTGGTAGGGGTGGTGGGCTTTCTGGTGGCGCTTTTCGTGGCTCCGGCGCTCGCCGCGCTGGGAGTCGTGCTCGGGGTGGGACTGGCGATCGTGAACCTTCGTTTTCTTGACCGACAGGCGTCGCGCGTCGAATTGCGAGGTGAGCAGAGCACCAAGGCCGTGCGTCGCCAACTCGGCGGGCGAACGACCGTACGCCTCGCGGTCGTCACGGTCGTGATCCTCGCGCTCGTCTGGCTCGACGCCCCCCTGGGAATCGGTATTGTTGCAGGGCTTGTGCTTTATCAGATTGTTTTTGTCATGAACGTCATGCGCGTTGTTGCGAGTCAAGGAGGACTGCAGTGAAGACGCTGTACGCCGCCAAGACGATTCACGTGGGGGTCCACCCGACGGTGAAGTTGCTGGGTCTGACCATCGACACCGACATCGTGACCTCGACGATCCTCGCCGCGGCGATCTTCCTCTTCCTCGGGTTCTGGATGCGCAAGAAGGTGACGAGCGGCGTGCCGAGCAAGATCCAGATCTTCTGGGAGTTTCTCTACGACCAGGTGAAGGACCTCGCCGAGTCGGCCATGGGTCCCAAGGGTCGACGCTTCGTGCCCATCGGGGTCACGGTCTTCCTCTTCATCCTCATCTGTAACTGGATTGGTTTCATCCCGTCGGCGATGCACCCGGGCTCGTCGGGCGAGATCCTGCCCGCGCCGACCGGCGACGTGAACCTGCCGCTCGCGATGGCTCTTCTGGTCATTGTCTGGGTGCACCTCGAATCCTTCCGCGCGCGCGGGATTCGTGGGTACTTTCGCCACTACAAGCAGCCCTACACCGCGCTGGCGCCGATCAACATCATCGAAGAGATCACCAAACCCGTCACCCTGACCTTTCGTCTCTTCGGCAACCTGTTCTCGGGCGGACTCATGATCGCGGTGATGACGACGCTATTGCCCATCTACGTCGTGCCGTTCGGTGAGATCATCTGGAAGCCCTTCGAGTTGTTCATCGGCGCGATCCAGGCCTACATCTTCATGTTGCTCACGATTCTCTACTTCACCTTCGCCACGAGTAACGAGGACCACGAGGTGGAGATTCGACACACAGTTCACGATGCGGAGCAACGCGCTCTGCACGAGGCCTCACACTAACCAACCAGGAGGAATTGAATAATGGCTCATCAAACAATTGAATCGGCAGTCAGCATCGCCGGTGCGCTCGTCGGTGGCGGACTCGCCCTCGGTGGTGGTGCCATTGGTGCGGCGATTGGTGACGGTCTCGCGGGTAGCCAGACCATCGCCGCGATCGCCCGTCAGCCCGAGATCGAGAACAAGGCTCGTCAGTACTTCTTCTTGACGGTCGGTCTGGTCGAGGCGATGTACTTCATCAACCTGCTGTTCATGGTCGTCTTCGTCTACGTCTTCTCGAAGCAGGCGTAGGACGTGGCGCATTTCTAGGCGAGGGAGGTTGTCGTGATTGGATCAATATTTCTTCTACCGAACGGGACGTTCTTCGTCGAACTCCTCGTGGTCGCGATCATCTTGTTCCTCGTCACGAAGAAAATCCTCCCGCCCCTCAACAAGGCCATGACCGATCGCCAGGACAAGATCCGCGCCTCACTCGAGGCGGCCGATCAGGCCAAGGCGGACGCCGCCGCCGCCGAGGAAGAGCGTCAAAAGGTGCTCGCCGCCGCGCGCGACCAGTCGCGCGAGATCGTCGCGGCCGCGCAGGCCACGGCGGACCAGGTGAGGGCCGAGGCCGCCGGGCGAGGTCAGCTCGAGTACGACCGCATCGTCGCCAACGCCCAGAGCGAGGTCGACGCCATTCGTCAACGAGCCATTGACGAGGCGTCCGCGCGTATTGGTGAGATCGTCTTTGACCTCGTCGCGAAAGTGGTTGGTCGCGAGGTCGATCAAACGGCCCACCAGGACCTCGTGCGCGAGGCCATCGCCGCGTTGAACGCCGAGTCCCAGCGAGAAGCGAAGCCCTAACCATGCTCCCCAAGCTCGAAGGATACGCCGCCGCGCTTTTTGCGTCGCTCGACGCCGCCGCACTGGCGACGGTGGCGGACGAACTCGCACGTCTCGAGCAGACCATCCTGGCGCGCGCCGACCTGCGCGCGGTGATGAGTGACACGTCGATCACCGGTGTCGCCCGGGGGCTCATCGTCCACGATCTCCTCGACGCCAAGGTACAGCCGGCCACCTTGCGCGTGGTCGTCTTCGCCGCGCAGAACGTGCCGGCCCAGGAGGTCGATCGCGCGATCGCGGAGTTGGCCTCGGCGGCCCACGTGCTCGAGGACACCGGTACCTTCGCCCAGGCGGGTCTGGGACTGCTCGCGGCGCGCCAGCGCGTCGGTGGTTTCGCGGACGCGCTGCTCGACGAGGTCGACACGTCGAACTTCGACGAGATCGAAGACGAGTTGTTCCGCTGGGCGCG
>Ga0116227_10015757_pt1 | contig 11108 bp, 12 predicted proteins | sample S1TSphgellanicum_FD_89693 | JGI IMG/M metagenome (GOLD analysis project Ga0116227, IMG submission 89693) | Host-associated microbial communities from peat moss isolated from Minnesota, USA - S1T2_Fb - Sphagnum magellanicum MG | ecosystem: Host-associated > Plants > Peat moss > Unclassified...
AGCTCGGCCACCTGATCAACGAGGAGGAGTACTTCGACCTCATCTACCGCAAGACCGCCTACCTCTTCAAGGTCTCGATGCAGCTCGGCGCGGCCATCACCCAGATCGACGGCCAGATCGACGACCAGATCGACGCGCAGCTCGGCGAGTATGGCCGCAACCTCGGCCTCGCCTTCCAGATCATCGACGACGTCCTCGATCTGACGGCATCCGAGGACGTTCTTGGCAAACCCGTCGCCAGCGACCTGCGCGAGGGCAAGGCGACCCTGGCCGTCATCCATGCGCTCGAACGCGGGACGGGGGCCGACAGGGAGGCGATCCGCAAGGTGCTGGCGGACCGCAGCTTCGACCACGTCTCGCACGCGCAGATCCTCGAGATCCTGCACCGGCACGGCTCGATCGACTACGCCACCGATACCGCCTGCGCCTACGCCGAGGCCGCCCGGCTCTCCATCGCCGACCTGCCCGACACCGAGGCCAAGCGCGCCCTGCTCTGGGTGCCCGGCTTCGTCACCAGCCGCGACCGCTGAGCCTGCCTCTGCACTTCGCCGGGCAGTTTGAGACGACATCGGTCTTCATCCGGACAGGCGATCAGCTTCAAGACACCCCGCAAGCCCGACATCCATCGGTCAGGCCGGGCAAGCCTCTACCGCGAAGCCACCTTCTCAAGCTCATCCTCGCGGGCCATCCGCTTTACGTTTTCGAGCGCTTCCATCACGTCGGCGCGACGCTCCAGCGGCCCCTTCGATTGCAGATAGAGCTCCATCTGCGACTGCGCCTCGCTCCAGCGGCCGGCCCGGATGAGTGCGTTCGTCCGCACCAGGCGGACGTCCGGGAACTCTTCCGGCGCGCACGCCATCGCCACCGAGCTCCAGTGCAGCGCGCCCTCGATATCCAGCAACCCGGTCGCGGCCCGCGCCCGCTCGTAGGCGGCCTGCCAGCTCTGCGCCTCCATCCCGCGCAGACCGGCCAGCACCAGCCGCGCGTCTTCGTACTGGTGCATCCCGTTGTAGGCCCCGGCGAGGAGCACCCCCGCCCACAGCGCGTCGGGCTCAACCCGGCGCGCCTCCTTCACGTCGGCGATGGCCGCTTCAAACGCGCGCGACCGCACCTCCGAGTTCGCCCGCAGAAGATATGCCGCGGCAAAGTCCGGCGCAATCTCCAGCGCCTTCCTGGTCTCGCGGTCCATCTCCGCCAGCCGGTTGTGCCGCGCCGCATCCTTCGCCTTCTCGAAGTGCCTCCACGCCTTCTCCGGGACGCGCAGCGTGGCGACCGAGACGACCTGCCCGATCGATGAGGGGAGATTAACCCGCTCCGCAAGCTGCTGCGCGAGGGCAAGATCGCCCGCAACCCCCGCCGCCGCAAGGAGAATACAGCTCACAACCGCCGCTTTGAATCGAATCGAGACCCGCATCGCCACCCCCGGAACACTTGCCACGAGTGCAGGTCATCGGCCACAACCGCGGGAGCATGATCGAATCTTCGCTTTTTCTTCACGCACCTAAGTTTGGATTCCCAAAGCGGGAACAGAAGCCGCGCATCGCCGCGCCGCCTCCTCCCATCCAATGAAGGAAACCGTGAGCCTGAAGACCCACCTCCGCGTCGCCGCCATCGACTTCCTGAACCCCGCGCCGCTTATGTGGGAGTTCGAGCACCTGCCCGCCAGTGTCGAACTCGCCGGCCGCTACACCCTCAACTACATGCTGCCCTCCGAGTGCGCGGCCAGCCTGCTCGACGGCAGCGCGGACCTGGGCCTCATACCGATCGCGGCGCTCACGCCGGAGCTGGCCATCGTCCCCGGCTCGGCCATCGCCTCGCTCGACCGCGTCCGCTCCATCCAGCTCATCGTGAAGGGCGCGAGGCCGCTCGAAGAGGTCCGCAGCGTCGCCGCCGACACCGCCTCGCGCAGCTCGCTCGCCTACGCGCACATCCTCTTCACGAAGTTTCTCGGCACCCAGCCGCGGTTCCTCCCCGCGCGAGCCGACCCCGGAGCCATGCTCGTAGCCGCCGACGCCGCGCTTCTGATCGGCGACCCCGCGCTGCTCGCCCTCGAAGCCCGCGAGGCCATCGAACGACAGGCCGGTCCGTGCCAGTGGTTCGACCTCGCCCACGAGTGGCACCTCCGCACCGGCCTGCCGTGGGTCGCGGCGGTCTGGGCCGCGCGCCCCGAGGCGATCCCCGACCCGGCTCGGCTCATCGAGGATTTAGACCGCTCCCGTATCGCCGGCCTTGCCCACATCGACGACCTGGTCGCCGAGTGGACCCCGCGCATCGCCATCCCGCCAGCCACCATCCGCGAATATCTGACCCACAACATTCACTACACGCTCGACCCCGCCTGCCTCGAAGCGCTCACCCTCTTTCGCCGCCATGCCGACGAGATCGGCCTTCTGCCGCCGCTGCCTCAACCACGCTTCCTCTGAGCACCATTTTTTGTTTGTCATTGCACCCGTTTTTGTTTGTCATTCCCGAAGGGAATCTGCTTGTTTTCGTCATCGAAACCCTCCACGACCTTGGGCGGAATGCATAAATCGTCACCTCCGGGGGAGTCCTCGGCCCTCCAGACCGCGTCCAATCACCTGAAGCAGACGCCGCCATGCCCAACCAGACCGCCAATCTCGCGATTATTTTGCTCAAGGAGGCGGCGGCGGCTCACGCCCATCACAGCAGCAAGTTCCTGCACCTGCTCTTCTCCTTCGGGATCTTCGGCCTCTTCTTCATCTCGATCATCGACTCCTCCTTCGTGCCGTTGCCCGTCCCCGGCGTCACCGACATCATGCTGGTCCTCTTCGCCGCGCAGAAGACGAATGCGATCCTGCTGGTCGTTCTGGCGACCGCGGGCTCGGCGGTGGGCGGCTATCTCAGCTACCAGGTGGGCCAGTCCGGCGGCATGGCCTTCCTCGAAAAACACGTCCCGCCGCGCATCTTCAAGCGCGTCTGCGACTGGATGGAGAACCACGCCATTCTCTCCGTCGCCCTGCCCGCGGTGCTGCCGCCGCCGATGCCGCTCAGCCCCTTCGTGCTGGCGGCGGGAGCGCTGAAGATGTCGCGGTCGAAGTTCATGATCACCTTCACCATCAGCCGCGCGATCCGCCACATCGTCGCCGTCGCACTCGGTATCCTCTACGGAAGACAGGTGCTGCGGCTCTGGAACGCGTTCTCGCAGAAGTGGGCGACGACCATCCTCATCGTCCTCTGGAGCGCCATCCTCATCAGCTGCGCCATCGCCTTCTGGAAGCTCTACAAGACATCGCGCAGCGTCGGCATCAGCAGCGGACGTCTCGGCCGCATCGACGCCTGACCGCCATAAATTCGGATGACCCACGTCTCGCCTCTGAGACGTGGGTCACCGACTCACCCGCAAACCTTCGTCAGGCGATGTTCGCCTTCAGAAACTCCAGCGACCGCTCCCGCGCCAGCTTCGCCGCCGCCGGGTTGTAGCTGCCCCGCTGGTCGCAGTTGAAGCCATGCTCCGCGCCTTCGTAGACGTAGATCGTCACCTCGGGATGCGCCGTGCGCACCGCATCGATCTGCTCCGGCCCGATGTGCGAGTCGTCGGCGCCGAAGTGCAGCAGCACCGGGCAGCTCGGCTCCTCTTTGGCCACGTTGCCGATACCGCCCGCGTAGTACCCCACCGTGCAGGCCGGCCGCATCTTCAGGTCCTCGCCGCGCGTCGCCGAGATCCAGCTCATGAACCCGCCATAGCAATACCCGATCACCCCTACGTCCTTGCCCGACTCCTCCGCCTTGGCGAACGCCGCCGCCACATCCAGCAGCGCCGTCGCCGGGTCGAGCTTGCCGTAGAACTCGTAAGCCCGCTTCATGTCGTCGCCGGCGTAGGCCAGTTCGACGCCCTTTTCATAGCGGTCGAAGAGCGCCGGAGCGATCGCCAGGAAGCCGTCCTTCGCGTAGCCGTCCGCGACGCTCCGGATATGGCTGTTCACGCCAAAGATCTCCTGCACGACGACCAGCGCGCCGATGGCCTCGCCCTCCGGCGTGGCCACATACGCATCGAGTTCGTGCCCGTCCTGCGCCTTCAACTTCACTGTCTCTCCCATAACTCTCCCGTTCCCTCTTGCTTCTTGGCCTTCGATTTCTTGAGCAGATGCTTCTACCAGATAGAGACGTTCCGGGTGCGCTTCCGTTGCCTCGCTGGCGGGCCGCTGAATCCCATCCCGTGCATCCTAAACCGTGTCTCTTGCAGTCCGGTCAATCCTGGCCCCTGCCCTCGGCATAGCCGCGCATCTCGCTCACCCATCCGAGGAACCGGAAGAACTGCCGCTTGTCGTTCCAGAACAGCTCCCAGAAGTCGCGCGGCTGCACGTCTTTCGCCGGCTTGCCGGTGTAGGTCTCGAGCCGCCAGCGCAGATACCCGCTGCGCCAGGGCCGCAACCGGTGCCCGCGTGTCGCACTCCAGAAAAATCGCCCTGCTTCCAGCAATCGAGCTCCTCCGCCTCTCCAGCCTAACGCCTCAAAAGCTCCGCGTACAGAATAGAGAACCCATTCCACGCGATCTGCACCCCGATGCTCAGGACGATGAACGCCATCACCCGCAGGATTCCATGCACCGTCCCCGGCGAGACCGCCCGCGTCAGCCGCGGCGCGTAGGCATAGCAGAAGTAGACGATGAAGCTGATGAGCACGATCGCGAGAAACAGGCCGGCATGGCTCAGGGCGTAGTCGAGCAGCGCGGTATGCGAGGCGTGCGCGCTCAGCGTGATGGTGACGACCAGAGTCCCCGGCCCCGAGGTGATCGGGAAGGTGAAGGGATAGAAGACCTTCTGCTCGAGCGCCAGCGTGTCGGTGGTGCGGCACGCATCGGCCTCTTCCTTCTTGGATTGCGCCGAGGCGTCCGCATCCTTCTGGTTGAGCAGGGTCCAGCCGATCGACGCGATCACCAGACCCCCGGCGACCTGAACGATGGGCAGCGAGATGCCGAAGAAGCGCAAGGCCGCCGAGCCGATAAGCTCGATGACGGCGAGGAAGATGATGTTGTCGATAGCGATGCGCCGGGCCAGCGACCGGAAGACCTCAGGCGGGGCTTCGCCGACCAGACCGAGAAAGATCAGCGAAGAGCCGAGCGGGTTGACGATCGGCAGCAGCGTGCTGAAGGCAAGCAGGAACGAGGTCCAGAGCAGCACGTGGCAGGTCTCCCGGGCCGGCCGATCCGCGCACAGCCAGCCCTAGCCACTATACCGAACCCGCGCCTGTTCCTTCAGCGCGCCCTTACTTCAGGTAGTCGAAGAGGCTTCCTTTTTCGAGCGTCGCAATCACGTTGTCGAGGGCTGTCGCCTGGGTCTCCGCGCTGCTCAGACTCGTCGCGATGTCGGCCGTGTTCGCCGAGAGCAGGCCGCTCTGCGCCGCTGTCTCCTGCACGGCGTCGGTCTGCGCGTAGGTGCTGGTGGACTCCACCTGCGCCAGCGAGCTGTCGAGAAAGCTGCGCTGCGTGTTCACCGTGCCGAGCGCCGCCGTCAGCGCCGACGAGTCCGCCTGCACGGCGCCGGTCGGAAGCGTGGAGGAGTTGAAGTCCGCCACCACCTGGTTCAGCGCCCGGAAGACGCTCGACCCGGTGGCATCGAAGATCGTCGAGCCGGGAACGCTGGTCTGGATCTTCTGCCCGTTCTCCGTCGTCGTGAACTGGATCGCGGAGTCGCCCTTGTAGGTCGTCACGCCGGGAGTGCCGCCCAGCCCGGCGGTCGTCTGCACGAATGGCGCCGTCGAGCCCTGGCTTCCGCCGAAGATGTACTGCCCGAGATAGGTCGTGTTGGCCAGCGCCAGCACCTGCTGCTGGATCTCCGAAAGCTGCGCCGCGATGGTCTGCCGCGCCGAGGTGCTGAGCGTGCCGTCGCCGCCCGAGACGGTCAGCGAGATCGCGTTGGTCAGCGCGTTCACCACCTCTCCCAGTGTGGAGTCCGCTACCTGCAGCTTGCTCTGCTCCGTGGCCGCCGCCGAGACATACGTGTCGTCCGCCGCGATCTCGCCCCCGATGACCGTGCTCTGGCTCACCGCCACGGGGTTTGCCGAGAGCGTCGTCACCGCAAGCCCGCTCGACAGCTCCTCGGAGAGCTGCGCCTCGGTCGCGGTCGTATTGTTCAGCGCGACCGCCAGTTGCTGCACATAAAACGGATCCACCCTCATCGTCGTCTCCTAACCAGACTCTCCCTGCAAAGATGCCGTCATTGAGCGGAGCGCAGCGGAGTCGAAGGACCCCGATGCGCTCCACGCCGCGGCAACCGCTCGAAGCTCTTTCCACCGGGAATCCCAGCCACGAATCCCCGGTCCCTGCGCTACGTCACCGACGTCACAACCCCGAAGTTCAGCGCGCTGGCAAACAGCGTATCGATGATCGAAAACAGCTGCGAAGCCGCCTCGTACGACCTCTGATACTCGGTCAAATTCGAGGCCTCCTCATCGAGCGACACCCCAGAGAGCGCATTCACCTGGCTCGTCAACTGCGTCAGCGTGGCCGACTGCAGCGTGCTGTCGTTGGTCGCGTTCGCCGTCGCCGAGCCGATCGCCGCCAGCGACGTAGCGAGATACCCCGTCGCCGTATCGCCTCCCGCGATGTTGGCCGTGCCCAGCGCCGCCAGCGCCGTCGCATTGGTGTTGCCCGAGGAGCCTTCGCCGACGCCCGCCGCCGCAACCAGGTTCGGGTCCGTCACCGCGACCGCGATGGTGCCCGCCGCTCCCGTCGATGAAGTCCCGATCGTAAACAGCGCCGCGCCCGGATTGCCGTACGCATCCACGCCTGCCTCGTTCTGCGTGTTCACGGCCGTCGCAATCGAATACGCCAGCGTGTCGAGATTCGCTTTTATCGGCGGAATGCTCGTGTCCAGCGCCTCCAGCGTGCCTCCCAGCGTCCCGCCCGTCAGCGCTCCCGCCGTCCCCGAGGTCACATTCACATTGTTCGGTCCGGCCGTGATCTGCACCACGCCGTTCACGATCGAGGCGGTGAGCGGATAGCTGAGGTTGGCGGTCACCAGGAGCCCGGCGTTGCTGGTCGTCAGCTCGATGCCGTTCTGCGAGGTGGTGATCTGGTCGAGGCCGATGTACTGCGACAACTGCGCGATCGCCTGCTGCCGCTGGTCTTCGAGCACGCCGGCGTCCTGCTCCGGGTTCTGTGTCGCGATCCTACCGTTCAGGCTGGCGATCGTTCCCAGCAGCTGGTTGACCTGCCCAACGATAGAGACCGCCTCGTTATTCAAGGAACTGGTGATCTGGTTCAGCTGCGAGGAGGCGGAGTTGAGCGTCGTCGCCAGGCTGGAAGCCGAGCTGAGCACCTGCTGCCGCGTCGCCGCCTCAGAGGGATCGTTCGCCAGCGCCGTCAGCGAGGAGAAGAAGTCGTTCACGCTGGTGCCCAGCTGCGTCACGCTCGTCGAGGTAGAGGAGGCCGTCAGCCCGAAGATGCTCTGCACATCGTTCAGCGCCGTCTCCAGCGTCGAACTCGCCGAGGCCGTCTGGGTCTGCTGTTGCAACCGCTGCTCCAGCACGCGGTCGCGGACCGACGTCGGCGTGCCCGCCGACACGCCGTTCGCCTGCTCGTAGCCGCTGATCAGGTAGGTGTCCTGGGTGGTGAAGTTGGGCACCTCCCGCGTGTAGCCCGGAGTGTTCTGGTTGGCGACGTTGTTGGCGGTGATGTTGAGAGCGCTCTGGTCCGCCGCCAGTGCCTCGTTCGCGATGTTCAATGCAGAGACTAGAGTGCCCATTCGTTCCTCGCCTTCCGTTCGCGCAGGCCGCGCAGAATGTTGATGCTCTGCTCGGTCGCGATCAGTACTTCCGCCAGAATTCTTTGCCGCGCCTTGATCGCCTCGATCGGCTCCCGTTCGACCTCAACCAGGCCATCCGCCGCGGCGTTCAACCGGACCGTCAACTCCTCAAGTGCATCGCTGTCGAACATCGCCAGCGCCGAAGCCGTCTGCTCCAGCGCCTCGCTCAACTTCACCTTCTCGCCCATCGCCACGCCACCCCGTCGCTGCTTCCGTGCAACTGCCTGGCCCAAGTCCCCACCTGCAAATCAGTCCCACCTAATCTCAAGTCCAGCCCGGCCGCCGTCTCCGGTCGAGCGCCGAAGGCCTGGCCTATACCAGCCGGGGCAGCGCCCCGGGTCCCGATGCCCGCACGGCATGGGGGCTGAAACAGGCTGCGGAAAGAGCCGGAATTTAGGCGAATTCGGCGACAAAGCGTACCTCAGGGCTGAAGCCCGCGTTCCTTCTACGGCGGTTACGGCACGGCTGAAGCCGTGCCCTTAAGCAAGACGAGGTATTCCGCAGCCTGTGAAGGCCCGATCGATCCCTGCCCTTACGTCTGGGGAAGGCGGCCCGCTCACTCATGAATTGTTTCGGGGTCGACGCGGCTCCAGCCGCTCAGCCGCGCTTGGGCAGTCGTTCCAGTCTCAAAAGCCATTGCAAGAAGGAAACCCGTCATCCTGAGGCGCGCACTTCGCGCCAAACGGAGTCGAAGGGCCCCGAAGGTGCGCGTACCGTCGCAATCCTTCCGGACCTCTCTCCCGATAAATACTTCAACGAACCTCGATCCGTCCGCGCCTAGCTCAGCGACCCAATAATCGAGTCCGCCACATCCGACGACGCGACGTCGTACGCCCCCGACGCGATCGCCTGCTGCAGCGGCAGCACCAAGTGCAGCCGCGCGTCCGAGGCGCTCAGCGCCTGCGTCAGCAGGCCGCTCGTCGAGCTGATCACCGCCTGGTCCGCGTTCTGGCTCACCTTCGGTGCCACATGCGCCTGCACCGCGGCGACCTTCACCTGCTGGTCCTTGCCGGCCGGCGCTGTCGGCGCCGTCGGCGTCACCGCGGCCGAAAGGCCCTGCACACTTCCAATTCCGTTCGGGATACTCATAAGACTTCCTCCGTCTACTTCAACTCATCGGCCCCCGCGTCTGACACTTTAGTACTTTATGACTTTTTCTTGAGCTTCTCGTCCAAACTCCCGTTTCGGACTTTGACACTTCCGTTCCCGGGCCCCGGACCTCCGTCGTAGACCCGGCTGGCCCCCTTGTCACCGTACCCGGCGGCATCGAGTGCCCCAACTTCGCGCAGCACCTGCTTCGCGATTCCCACGCCGCCGGCCCTGGCGATCGCCGTCGCCACGGCCTCGGTCCCGAAGCTGCTCATCGTGTCCAGCGAGTCGTCGCGGTCCTCGTCGTTGTCGCTGCCGAACCCGCCCGCGTATCCGCCGAACGATCCGCCCTTGCCCTCCTGCATCGGCTTCAGCAGCTCCTCGAGCATCATGCCTTCGAACCGCTCCGCGGCGTCCTTCAGCTTCAGGTGCTTCTGCAGCGCCGCCGCATCGGCCGAAGCCGTCGCGGGCGTCGCCGCCATCCTCAGCAAATTCGCCGATATCTGCCCAATCGTGCTCATAGCACCTCGATCTCCGCTTCCAGGGCTCCCGCCGCTTTCATCGCCTGCAGGATCGAGATCACGTCCCGCGCCGAGGCGCCGATCCCCTGCAGACTCCGGACGAGATCGTCCACCGTCGAGCCCTGCTTCAGCTCGATCTTGTTCACCGGCTTGTCCCGCGTCTGCACCGTCGTCTGCGCCACCGTCGTCGTGGTTCCGGTATTCGAGAACGCCGTCGGCTGGGAGACCTGGAACTCCGTCACCACGTTGATCGCCAAGCCCCCATGCAGAATCGATACGGGCTGCAGCACCACCGTGCCTCCGATCACCACCGTGCCGGTGCGCTCGTTCACCACGACCTTCGCCTTCGGGTAGAAGGAGACCTCCACCGCCTCCACGCGCGCCAGCAGCTCGGGAATGTCCTCGCCCGGGTTCACTTCAAGATCGACCCGCCGGCTGTCGAGCGAGCGCGCCGCCGCGCGTCCCTCTTCCTTGTTGATCGACTCCGCCATCGCCCCGGCGCTGCGGAAGTCCGCGTCGTTCAAGAGCAGCGTGAAGCTCTTCCGCCCGGCGAGCTCCTGCGTCAGACCGCGCTCCACATTCGCCCCGCCCGGGATCCTCGCCGTCGTGGGGTGGTTGTACTGCTTCACATTGCCGTTCACGCTCAGCGCATATCCGCCCACCACGAGCGGCCCCTCGGCCTGCGCGTAGATCTTTCCGTCCGGCCCGTAGAGCGGCGTCATCAGCAGCAGCCCGCCCTCCAGACTCTGCGCATCGCCCGCCGACGCCGCCGTCACGTCGAGCTTCGTCCCCGGCTGCGCGAAGGGCGGCAGGGTCGCCGAGATAAACACCGCCGCCAGGTTCTGCGTCTTGATCGCCGTCGCCGGAACGCTCACGCCCATGCGCAGCAGGGTCGAGACCAGCGTCTGGATCGGGAACGTCGTCTGCTGGCTGTCGCCGGTGTTGTGCAGGCCCACGACGATCCCATATCCCACGAGCTGGTTGTCGCGGATGCCCTCGATCGAGGCGATGTCCTTCACCCGAGCCAGGTGCGCGACCGCCGGAGGCGCTCCCGCCGGCGTCGTCACCGACAGGCCGCCCACATCCGCAAGTGGGCCAGCCTGCGCTGCCTGCCGCGCCCTCGCGGTCGATGCGGCCGATTGCAGGACCGCCGCCGGGTCCGTCAGCACCACCGGACGCGCCGTCTGCCCGGGACGCGTTGTCTGAGCAGCCGGCCGCGCCGCCGGAGCAGTCTGAGCCGTTGCCGGCGTTGGCTGAGCGGCCTGCATCCCCATGGCAAACGCCGTTCCGGAGCAGAGAAGCGCCGCCGACACACCGGCCAGCAACGGAGCGGCAGCGGGCTTCAGCACGCGGGAGAGCGCCACATTGGGAAGGGGCCTCAGCCCCGGGTCTTCCGGTCTCCCATGGCACAGCCGGAGCGCCGAGAGAGGGAGAGCCGCCCGAATTCCGTTCTTTCCCATCCTCGCCATCGCTCTCACTCCACCCGCCTCAAAAGATCAAAATCGACTGCAGCCACCGCACCAACGGGTTCTGCCGCCGCGTGTAGTCGTTCACAATTCCCTTGCCTTTGACCTCAAGCTCCAGGCTCGAGATCGCCGTCGAAAGCACCTGGTTCTCCTGCGAGATGTCCTCCGGCCGCACCAGGCCGCGCAGCACGATCGTCTGCGTCTGCTGCGAGAACTCCACCTGCCGCGCCGCCTCGATCACCAGCATCCCGTTCGGCAGCACCTCG
>Ga0116227_10015758_pt1 | contig 11107 bp, 13 predicted proteins | sample S1TSphgellanicum_FD_89693 | JGI IMG/M metagenome (GOLD analysis project Ga0116227, IMG submission 89693) | Host-associated microbial communities from peat moss isolated from Minnesota, USA - S1T2_Fb - Sphagnum magellanicum MG | ecosystem: Host-associated > Plants > Peat moss > Unclassified...
TATTAACATTTATCTATATTATTACAAAACATCTCCCCATTTCAATACATATAACATTCATAGTCCCCCCAATATAGAGTGTGAAGACAAATGAAAAAATATATATATATATATATATATATATATATATATATATATAATGACATGCTACTTTTGAAGCTAAAAATAATAAAATAATGAAAACTCAACCCTTCAAAACACAACTTAATTTTTTAAAATTAATTTACTGTTTTCACAATTTTGATTTCACATTAATCAAATATATAAGACATTTTCACCATTTGGTGTTAGGTATATTGTAATCCAAGGGCGGATTCAACACCATGTTTATCAAATAATAAATTAAATTTGAAAACTCCATGCTAAATAAATAAATAAATAAATAAAAATCTCCCAAAATCTCGAATATTCCAAAAGATTTTCTATTTTCCTTTCGCAAAAATTTTATTCTTTGAAAAAAAAGTAAAGATTTTGAGAAAATTTCAAACATTTTTCAACAACTTATATAAAATGTAGTGTCCAAGCTTCCAAGGTACTAAATGGTATTAATGGTATTAAAATTTAATACACACAACACACAATTTAGTACAATACTACTATTTACAATACTCGTAACACGTAGTATACGAATACTACTACTTCTACACCGTATTCGTATGTAGAACGGCTGTTTTGTTTCCGCCGACGGGCGCGGGAAAACGGCTCCCTTTCTTTCCCGCCCGTTGCCCTTTCCCGCGCGCCCTGCAGGCTCCATGCAAACCAAACGCTTGGCCCCCCCTCCCCCCCTCTCCCTATACTCCTCCTCCTCCTTCTTCTTCGCATCGCTCAAGTCTTCAATTTGTGTCGGATTCTTGTAGAGGAGTGCGCATTTGTGAAAGAGTTTTGTTTAACAAATTCGACGAAAGAAACTGTGGTCTGTGAGCAATCGTGTTTCTCTCGTAGGAAGAAGAAGGAGAACAACAAGGAGCTTGTTTGTTGTTCAGTAGCGCTTTCTGTTCGATTTGCGCAAGAGAAAGGTGAGGCAAAAAGAGACAAAGACATAGACACAGAGAGAAGGGCGGGCAAGAAGAAGAGGAGGAGGAGTCATGGCCGATTGTATCACTTCCAATGGTGTTGCATCCATGATGGCAAATCGTAATCCCGATTCGAATGCTGCATCTTCTGTCAATATTGTTGTCCAGGTGCGGTCCATCTATCTGGTCTATTTATCTGTCTATCTATCTATCTCTTCTGCTTTTCTGAATGTTTTTTTGCTATGGTTTCTATGTTGTTGCCAGGGTTTTTATTGAGTGCACATGGGGGTTTGTTTGTTGTAGGTGCTTGAACTGAAGCGAATTGGCTCCTCTGCTCGTTTCACGTAAGTGCCTTCAGGTTTTTAGCACATCTGTGATGCTTACGATCTTAGATACTGCAGTGCAGTTCATTTTCTTTTCTTTTCTTTGTACTACGAAGTATAAAGAAACTCTTCTAGGTTGTTCTCCTAAGAGTCTTCTCGCGGTGCCTGAGGGGATTAGCATTTACGTGTTGTTAGGGTTGGAAGCTTGTCAATGTTGCAGTAGCTGAGATATTACGGAAGATGGTGATAGGTGATAAGGATAATGATGATTTTGATGATGATGGCTTGCAGAACAATGGTGAGCGATGGGAGTCAGAAGCTCAGGGCAGCGCTGCCAAGCAGCTTGAACAGTCTCGCGGAGGCAGGGCAATTGCAGGAGAGAGGCACTTTACGAATCCTTGATTACACCTTCAGCAATGTGGCGGGCAAGGAGTGAGTAAGACCTGCTTGGTCGCTCGTTTTGTGTTCGTTGTCTTAGCAGTCATTGCCTCTGTCTCCTTCTACATGCTAGCCTCAGTTACCATTGTTGGTTGTGAGTCCGGATTGTAGTGGAAGGCATCCTGAGTCGTCAAGCTTGTTCTGCTTTGGCCTACTTGATGAGGTTTGTCTCTGGTATTTGTCTTTTCCTGGAAAAAAAAATCAAAATCTCTATCTCAGAAGTTAGGTGGTAGTATAACTGAAAGTTTGAGTGATCTGCCTGCTGCAGTGTCCTGATGATCACCAAAGGAGAGGTTGTAGGACCTGCGCTAGAGTTTGAGCATGGGATCAAGCGAGAGATGGATGTGAAGCCTACTATCAGACTGGAGGTGAAGCCAACCTTCCAAGTAGAATCCAAGGCAGGCAAGGGCAACCACAATTTCAGATCTGCTGCCCAGATTGTGCAGGAGCAGCGAGGAAAGTAAGAAAATTTCTTCATTCACCATTTTGTTTGGCTGATGTACTGTCTGTCAGAGTTCTAGTTGAGATACTCAGATGTCTCTCACGGAGTACCTTTGCAATCTTGCAGCAGTGGTGATCTGTCATTGAACAATGGGTGGTGCTTTGATGTGAATATTATTGGTGGTTGTAGTGCTGCACCTGCTTCAATGATGGGTATCTCAAGGAGAGTATACCCAATTGTATCTCTTAATCCATATCAAGGAAACTGGACAATCAAAGTGCGGGTGACCAGTAAAGGACCTCTGCGTTCCTTCAAGAATGCACGAGGGGCAGGCAATGTGTTCAACGTGGAGCTCACTGATGAGGACGTATGCCCCTATGTCATTCTATCTCATGTCTTTTGTCACTACATGCAATCTCTATTGTTGTCCTGTAACTAAGGCCAAAGCTTAATGTTTTTGTCAAATGAAACTTTTCTTCAGGGAACACAGATTCTGGCAACCATGTTCAAAGAGGCCGCTGACAAGTTCTTTGATAAACTGCAATTAGGAAAGGTGCAGCATACATACAACCATTTCTTTTAGTGAATGTTGTACTGTGGTGCTTTCTACTTTTTGGAAATGGTTGTGGCTGCTCTCATTCCTGTCATGTTAGTCTTGGTTTCACTGCTGAACTTACAAAGTGGTGTGGTTGCAGACTATGGTGACAGGGCTTCCTCATTCCCTTTGTAGGCATGTGCTCAAGCTAATCTAGTTTGTGCAATCTGGCCTGGAGTTGCAGGTGTACTTCATATCCAAGGGCAGCCTGCGAGTTGCAAACAAGCAGTTTTCAAACGTGAATAATGACTACGAGATGACATTGAATGCTAACTCTGAGGTTGAAGAAGTTCCTGAGGATGCAGCCTCCATCCAGATGCCTGCCATGAAGTACAAATTTGTGAAGATTGATGCATTGGGACCATATGTCAATGGCAGGGAACTTGTAGGTATGTCTTTTTATATTCACATGCCTAGGTTTGCAAGTTGTTTTGTCCAAGTAAAATCTATGGCCTCAAGTCCAATTAGACATGTATTCCTGTGCATGTAGCAGCCCTAGTTGGAGATCACCACCCCAGCTGACTTTGATATTCTGATATAAGCCTACCTGCTCAGTAGGTGTAGAATTTGGGAACTTAAATATGAGCAGATGCAATAGTAGACTTGCTGTTGTTGTTACATGTATGGGGTGCATCAGTCTTGGATAGTAACATGCAGGGTCTTTGCATAATGCATAATGTAGCCACTGTTCATGTGTCATGTGATGTTGTTCTCTGCAGATGTCCTTGGAATCGTGCAAAGTGTTGGATCCATTGTGATGATTCGACGGAAAAATAGCAATGAGGAGATTCCAAAGCGTGATATTACAATTGCTGATGAAAGGTGTTTGAGCCTCTGTGCTAGCCCTAGTCTTATTAGGTATTGGATTTGGAGCAGATGTCATATCTCAGCACAAAAGCAGTATGATGGAGATGTTGTGGGATTTGCAGTCAGAAGACAGTGGTGGTGAGCTTGTGGAACAACATGGCAATGAATGAAGGGGCTACCCTATCTAATACTGTGAATGATTCTCCAGTGCTCATGGTCAAATCTCTGCGAGCCAGTGACTTCCAAGGTATTTGCATCTGCTTGTTTCTTGCCTCTGCTATATCAGATCAAGTTTATTGGCTGGACAGTCTTTTGTTTAAGGTTGAGCATTGATATTTGGTTGGAGCTAACACTGTGGTTGCCTCCAACATGTTCTTCTCCAAAGTCTTACAGTTCTTGTTGTATGCCAGGGGTGTCCTTATCAACCACCTCAAACAGCATGGTTGCCATCAACCCGGATATTCCTGAAGCTATTGCCCTTCGCAACTGGTCAGTGCTGTGTTAAATGTTCTTGTGCATGTGTTGTTGCGCATTGCAGTAAGCTTCTGCTCAAGGTGTGGATTACTATGTTTTAGGATCAATTGATAATGTCCTGTGGAGGACATTGGAAGATGCTGAAGTGAGTAAGATTGTGGGTTGGCAGGCATTCAGAAAGTGGTGGAGCAGTATCACTGACACCTGCAGGTGCTAGCCTCCCTGGAGGTGTTGTACGAGTAATGGGGCAATCGTCTAATGCAAGCCGTGCTGTGCTCTCTGAGGCCACCCTACCATCTGTTGGTGAAGACAAGGTTGTGCTGTAAAGTGTGGTCCATTGGTCCTTGCAAATCTGAGCTTAATAAGGAGGAATACAATGTTTTTTCTGTTTAGGGAATGTTAGAATGATGTTCAACAGTAAACAGCAACTGAGATTTTGGCCTACTGTGTTACAGCCAGCATATTTCAATGTCAGAGCGGTCATCAGCTTCATTAAACCAGACCAAACTATGTGGTACCTAGCTTGTGTGAACTGCAATCGCAAGGTCACTGAAGAGAGCAGTACTAGCTACTGGTGTGAGGGCTGTCAGAAGCACTCTGAAAAATGCAATCGCAGGTGAGAATCTTCCATCATTTGTTAATTATTTGCTTTTTGGTTCTTCATAGGTTGAGTTCCAGATGCATGGGAATGTGTAATTATGTCTGCACATTTGTATCTGTTTTTGGCAATAGAGTTTGGTTAATCTCACATGCATTTGAAAGCTGGGAAGTGAACCTTGCCCTTCAGCGATCGGCAGCAGAGACCTTCACATTGGTGGTTTTGAAGTCATACTAATGTCTCAGCTATTGAATGGCAGGTACATCTTGCTGGCTAAATTGTCTGATGCAACAGGAGAAGCTTGGATCTCAGCTTTCAATGAACAAGCAGAGCAAATTCTTGGTCGTTCTGCTGAAGACCTGTCACTCCTGAGATCTCAGGTTTGGCCCTCCAAGATCATATGCTTCTTGGGATTGCAACCTTCTAATTCTGACTGTCTAGTGTTCCAAGTAGGACAAGTGAGCACAAACAAAGTAGTTGAACTGAGAGACAGGGTCAATATTATTAGGGTTTTTCCACAATTCTGGTGCATTGTCGGTTGATCAGTATCATGTCCTGCCTGAGGTTTTCATATCAACTATGCCACAAATTTTCAATTCATCCCAGGTTGGGAAGAAACCAAGTGCAAAATCTTATTCTGTGGGTGGAGTGCACAGGTAGGGGAAGGGAAGGAATATGAAGCTGCTCTGCGCAAGGCACAATGGGCACCATTGGTATTTCTAATCAGTGTTGCACAAACAGAATACATGAATGAGAAGCGTCAGCGAATAACTGTGCGCTCAGTTGGGTCAGTTGATTGGGCTGCAGAATGCAAGCTCCTCTTGGAGAGCATTGCAAAACTGAAATAGTTGAACCTCTCAGCCCACTTACTACAGCTATCTAACAACCAATCGAGTTCTCAGTGTGAGCCCCCTTCGCCAGTGTCAGCAGCATTTTTCCACCACTTCGGCAATTTATACTGATGCTGAAGGCAAGCAGATTGGAGTACCAAATTAACAAAATCTGGTCTTCGGATCTTATACTTATGTTCCTCCCATCCAAACTGGGATTGCATGGGATAGCAAGTCTTTTTATCTGCCAGAGGAGCGCAGAAATTCAAATCAAGTCCTTTAGATGTAAATATATGCTTTTATGAAAGCAAGAGGGCAATAGCACTGGGACAAATCTGAGAGTTTTTTGTTGTTTTGTTTCTGGTGTAGCTTCGATATGACAGGCATTATTGATGGTTTGAACAAATGCATTGGAAAGGATGAATCACCAGGAAAAGAAAGGACGTGCAACCTATTCTATGTAGACCACCACTGCAGCAAGGCTTTGAAGAGTAATTTTCAAAGCCTAGCTCTTCTTTTAGTAAAGAGATGCATAACTACTTCATAACTAGTCATCTCATTGATTTATATTTACATTGCACTCCATGAAAAAGTGAAAAAAATGCAGAATCGCAATAATAAGTTCTAACTTCATGGGTCATGTTTTCAGAATTCACAATCAATTAGAGACACTCAAAATAATGAGACACATTCTGTTGAAATGCATTATGTGTGTATATTGTTAAATTGGATGTAGAATTTATTTATCATTATGGAGAGACAAAGATATTCAATGAGCAAATTGAACCCTAGCCTAGACATAATATAATCACTTAGTGAACAAAATATCCTTCTCTGTTATAATGTGCGATATTAATCTCTTCTGTAGAAATGTTTTGCAATGAGGAAAGTGCATTTCATTCTATTTTTTTTTTCTCAAAGATAACTGGACATATTATGGACACACATCTGCAGACAGCATTCATTCCCCTCCCCCAAAATTACTTAACCCAACTCTTCATGTTTGTGCCAACAAGCCCCCTTCAATAATTTGCTTAAGCTTGTGGCAGTATCTGAGTCATCTGATGTCAACAAAAATGATACCAACTTTTCCCCCACCACCCTCCTCTTGATTTTGAAGGTGAAATTTGACCAGGTAGCTAGCACACACCCACCAATAATGAAGGTCAATAGACATATGATTGGTTCTAGAACCCAAAAACACAAAGAAAATAAATTAAATGCATTAAAAAAATAAAATGGCTGCCTGGGGTTTCTCTGAGATATGATCAAACAAACCTCAATTCAATACCATCAAATGCTGAGACTGAAATCAAACAACCCACTTACCAACACAACATACTGAAACTAGATACTACAATAGTGGCCTACTGGAACATATTGTCTTAAATATGATAATTTGCAGAAAAAATTACCTTGAAATCTGGCCATTTTTGGATCATTGTTCTTTTCACTAAAATACTTGTTAGAAAAGTAAAAAGCAAAGGATTTCTCAATCTATAAAACTTTGTAACAAAACGATTGGATTTATCATCCCCTGCATGATTTTATCATTCCCTATTTTAATGGACCATATTTTAAACTCAATATTCTACAAAGACATCTGCCAGTGTTGCAAAAAGCAATGGTTTGCATCCACACTTGATGTTATTAAGTCAGTGTTAAATGAAAACCGAGGTGACATTCTCAGTGTCGCCCAATGTTTAAATGGGCCATAGCTGAATGTTAAGTCAATGTTAGCTTAAACATAAAATTTTCATGGTATCTAAGTTTAAGTCCTAAATTGCTAGCATGATGTTAGGGGGGACTCAAACTCTATAGTCCCTAACACCAAGTGTGAATGCACCTTTAGGACTTCACCTGATCCCAAAGGTAAATAAATTCTAAGTACAACAAAGATGTGTGTGGTGGTGGGTTTTATTGGAGTACTGACTAACTTACCCACTCCTCTTCATAGTTAGGAATATGTATCATATTTATGCATGGCAAAATAATGGGCTTCTCCCTCACCTCTTCCTCTTTTGCTCACCTCAACCCTAACAGCCATTGGACACCCCCCTCATGGAAGAATATGATTGCCATAGGAAGGAAACAATTTGGCACCTTTTTGTGGCTTTTGGTGGAATTTGCTCATATATATATATATATATATATATATATGCTTTTTATTCTATGTCTATATAATGTGGAGCCTAGAAGAAGACAAGAGAATTAACCAGCACCCAAGTGACAACTTCCAAATTGGTGGACCACAACTTTTGCTCCAATAATCATACCTCCCCCACCACATCTCTCTTCAAGTGGAGCTACTCAATATGAAATAATGTGAGAACTATTAATTTATTAATTTCCATGCTAATTGTTGGGTGGTAGCTAGCCTAATTGTTCTTTTCCCAATTAAAATATGTAACCAGACTTCACATTTTATTTAGTCATAAATGTGATGTGAACAAATTATTTTCTTCTACTGTAGCCTAGGGTCAGTTTCCACATTGAGAAAATGAATAATTATTATTATTTTTAAAATTATTATTTTTTAAAATTCAAAATTATATAATTCTCCATCATCTACTATAATATTGTGATATGATTAGTGAAATTATTTAAATTGTAGCCTACAATAATTATCATGATTTTCAACATGTCAACTTCATATTTTCACAAATTTTCATTTCACTATTTTGAGAATTATGTAATGTCGAAACTGACCTTAGGGTAAGGTAGTCATCAAAAGTTTGCAAATGCATTGTTGTAGCGCTTTTGAAGGATGTGTAACCTCTTTGTCAACTTTGTTAAAACAACCATGATCATGTTGATCTTGAAAGCCACACAAAAGAACATGCATAATTGAGTAGAGGTCACATTTGGGTTCCAACAATTAACAAGTTGAATTTGCCACCTTGTGTAAATTAGTACCCATGGATCCATTTCTACGCACATGGTCAAGTTACCATTGAAGCATGAAAAAAGATTGCTAATGGGTTAAGTACTTCATGTGCATGATACAATATTAGCTCATGAAGTTCCTACACACATTGATCAAGTTTCTATCAAAACATGAAGAAGATTGTTAAACCCTAATACATTACATTTGCATTATTTAGTGTATTAGGGAAAGGAGAATAATGGTGGAATGTTTGATTACAACATGGAATTTAGGTGTAGGAGTCCCTCTTTGAAAGGCATGTTATCTTCCATGAATGTGGTTTTAATAAAATGTGTCAATGAAAAAATAAAATCCAACGGTGAATAAAAAAACTCCCACTTTTCTCCAACAACCACAATAGCATACCCTTGTGTAATTTTTGAATTCATTAAACCAAAACTAAAATTCAAACCTTGTTTGGAAATATTGAAAAAAAGATCATTTGAGATAGAATAACCACAAAACCGTGGATTTGGCAAAAAAAATTGCAATAAAATGTTCATGAACATTTTTCTAATTTCTTTTCCAAAACAATAGGTCCTTTCAATTAACTAGGTCGATGGAAATAATCTAAGGTTGTAAATCAACACGCTAGATAAGCATTGCCAAATCTTCCTTCTTGAATAGAGATTACCAATCCAAGATTTGCATTTACAATGATTAGTTTTTAGGGTTCATGAAATTCAACTCCTTCAAGTATTTCTCAACTTGAAAGATGATAGGTGAAGTCTATTTTGACTAAAAAAAACTCTCTCTCTTTCTATCTCTCCCTTCAATCACAAAGTTGCTTCAGCGCATGTTCTCATGTTCTTCTTCCAACTTTCACCCATTCATTCACTCCATCTATTGAATTAATTGTCAATGCTCAGGTGCTTTACAAAACATGACACATGACCACCTGAAGGTGGATGAAAAGTTAGTCATCCAAGACTAAGTAGGTGCCATAACTTAGGTTAGGAGCCATGATCTATGCTAAATCATAGGTTAGTTTAGGATACCTAGAGGTTGGGTTAGTCATTCTAGACAACTAGGAAGGTGCCATAACTTAGCTTAGGTTACCATAGTCTAACCTAAATCATAGGTTAGTTTAGGCTACCTTGAGGCTAGGGTAATCATTCTAGACTGGGTAGGTGCCATATGTTAGGTATCTAGGCTAAATTATTGGTTAGTTTAGGGTTTAAGCTCTACTTAAATTCTCAGCTAGTTTAGGGTTTAGGGTCTACCTAGAGGCTGGAGTCATCTGACCTTGGTGTGGTTTTTTTTTTACATTTTGATCTCAAGCTTCCACACCAGGTCATGCACTTGTGGAGAGTTGTAGACAAGAACACTAGTGCTCCTCTCCCCTCCCCTCCCCTCCCCTCCTGAGTCCTCTCACTTTTTTCTTCACAAAATCTCTCTCTTAGTTCAAAGTTGATTTGTTGAAAACTTCTCCTCAAAAATGACATTTTAAGAAGCACAAAAGAAGACTTGCTAGTTTTCTCTAGAACCCTGACATTTTTGCTTCCCTTTGGACAAAATTCTCTCTTTTGAGACTGCACTATCCGACAACTTTGTTGTTGTTGTGCCCATAATTGTGTGAACACACATGACATGCTGCTCCTCTGGCAATGAAACCTTTTTGCACCGTCTTTCTTTTCCAGTGTTGGGGGTGATGGGTATTTCATTTTTGCTGATAACCGTCAGCTCTGATTTTATTATTTTTATTTTTTTAATAATAAAAATCCATTCCAAATTTAGAGAACCACCCATTTTCAATCAAAGAACCTGAGAAAGACCCAACACTTACAGAGCTGGCACTTTGAATTCTTTTTTTTCAAAATTTTAAGAACCATGGATATTACATATAGTAAAGGACATCGGGATGTGAAGCATCATTTCATCCATCTGTCCCGTCAATACCTACTCCACCTAAGAATTGGAACCTCAGGGTAAATATATATATAGCACAGAAACAAGGGTTCTTTGATTTGTACAGCCTCGGTTATGAACCCGAAGAAGAACCACCTTCATAACTGCTGAGGGTCAGTTCCTATTTCTCATCATAATTGACCCAACACAACACAACACAACACAACACGGGTCTTTTCTTTCAGTTTGCCTCGTATCAGTTATGCTTCTTCTCATTTATAGAGTTCAAAAATTCGTCCCCAAAACTCGAACTAAATCAAATCTATGTGTTCCATGATATAAGATCCACAAATGAAGGGATCGTTTGTTGTTGGTAAGTACTACCATAGTTATACATACATACATACATACATACATACATGAGGTTCAAGAATATTTATAATTGCAGTGCACACCACCACCACAACAACAACAACAACATGAGTGATTGGGTTGTAGGCAATTAAGAAGAAAAAAAACAGACAAGGTGAAACTCAAATTTGGTGCTAATCTGAATTTCAGTCCCCCTTGAATCCAATTTTGATTTTGAAGATCCCATGTTGAAAAGAGAAGAACATTTCTCAATATTCTAAATATTCTTTATTTCCCTTCACACACAAAAAAAGAAGAAAATAATTCTAAATTTAGAAATTGTAGCAAATTCAATTGAATTTTTTTTTTCTTTTTTTTTTTTTTTGGGGGTTAAAAAAAAAAAAACTTTGTAAAAAAAAACCAAAGATTTTTTTATTAAATTTTTGGAAACACCCCCCTCCA
>Ga0116227_10015759_pt1 | contig 11105 bp, 2 predicted proteins | sample S1TSphgellanicum_FD_89693 | JGI IMG/M metagenome (GOLD analysis project Ga0116227, IMG submission 89693) | Host-associated microbial communities from peat moss isolated from Minnesota, USA - S1T2_Fb - Sphagnum magellanicum MG | ecosystem: Host-associated > Plants > Peat moss > Unclassified...
AAAAAAAAAAAAAAAAAAAAAAAAAAAAAAAAAACCTAAACACAACATAAGATTATTTTTGTCATTAGAAATTCAATAAAACTCAACACATAGTCAAATTCACTTTCATTTTGGTGTCTCCAATCTTTTTTGTGTGTGGAGTCCAATTTTTATATAATATTAATTTTTGATTTTTATTGAATTACAATGACAATAAACACTCAAAATTTAATTACTCATGCACTATAGGTTTGAAAGTTATGATGTAGTAAAAAAGGAAGAAGCTAATTAATCCAACACATGAAATGTGTTAATAACCATGGGAAGTTTTAGAAATTTAAAGCAAATGTTCCTAGACTTGGAGCAACTCAAATTACACACATGTTTCACCTAACATCCAAACTAATGGCCATTCAATTTATCAACACCTAATATTTCTCCAATCCTAACATATGATCAAAGTTTAATACACAAAAGATGTGATTTTTGGGGACTATATCCTTTTGGAACCTCTCTTAAAACATCATGGAATATCAAGTATGACATTAACAAGAACACCTTCGTAATCATGTTTAAAGGATCCCCTCTATAGACACAGCACAAATTTAGATTTTTGAAGAAACTTGCCTTCACAAGACTTTACCTTGACATAAATTCAACTCCCCAAAGTTTAATATATCTTTAAATCGACACAAATCAAACTCAAGCTTACAAGAGGTCCTCGCAATACTTCAATCCAAAAGAAATGTCCCTTATTCCCACTACATCAATTTAGACTAAAACCCAAACCCCTAAAAAACACATAGATTTGTAGTCATAAGAAATAGAACAAGATTATTTTGAAGCTTTGGTAATAGAACCTTGACACATCACCAAAAATGAAAATCATTTTGATTCTTCACTTCTTTTCTCTCCTCAACAAATTTCCATGACTTTATTCCATTTTATATTTCTTTATATTTTTCATCATTTCCCATCACATCACCCTATTTTTAAAAGGTGAAAGCATGGTTAGGTGGCTCAAAAATGATGTTTGAGAGTCCATAATTTAACACTACTGATTTTTTTTATAGTTTTCACAATTATCAAACTATAAATCCTATAATTATCTCCTATGTTTTTAATCACAAATATTAATAAGCTAACCTCTTAATATCTTTAAACATGTGATTGATCAAAAACTTCATGCAAAACATTAAAAAATTTAATGTGAAATGAACTTTCAAGGATAAAAATTTACAACAATCATGTCATTTAAAACTTTTTTAAATTAAATACATATATATTAGGAAATTTTTAATGAATTTCACTGATAAATTTTTCATTTGATGATGTCTTTTTTTTTTACACCACTTTAACATATTTTTTGAGTCCACATTTTTTATTTTTTTATGTGACAAACATTTTGTTGTCATTTCAAAAATTCATTACAAGTCCATAATCTTTTTAGAATTCATCCAAAAAATTTATGATGGTTCCCATTAAAGTCTATGGTAATATGAATAATTAAGAAATTGAAATTTTTAATTTTTCATAGGGCTTTAAATTTTACATTTGTATGTAATCCAAAAAAATTACAAATGTGATAGTCCAAACTTTCCACCTATTCATCTTTTCACCCTAAATTGTATGAATGTTTCCTAGATTTGTAATAGGTTTCATGTGCACAATGAAAGGATTAAATATGTCCTACACAAATTTGAAATAACATTCTATTTTGTTGAAAAGACAAAATCTCTTGTTTATAATTACTACACACTAAGCACATAAGTAAAAAGACATCAACTATTTAACTTTCTTTCAAGGTTGAATGATGCTTCTTCCAACATTAATAACTTCATTAAATCTCATCCCCACACCTGATTTCCACCACAACCAATTTCCTATGCTCGTCACCTATCACAAATTGGACATTCATTGTTCAGGACATGAAGAATGACAAGAATAAAGGATAAAAGAAAGGTCTAAGTGTAACTTTCAAACAAGGAATAAGGCAAGATTATGTGATTCAAAAACAAAAACACAATAACTACGAACAAGAACACAAAATGTGCAAAATAAACGTGTAAATGAATATTTATTATGCTAACATATGCAAACATGAACATGAAAAGAACATAACAAGGCTATGATGCAAGATCGTGCCTAAGACTGATGTTAAATAAATTAAAGGGTAAAGGGTCTTACTTCTACTTATACCCCTTTAAGAACCTAGTTCAAAAAAACTTCCAAGGCGGTTTGTATATGTGCTTCAAGTAAAAAAAACTTTTTTAGAGTCTTCTTAATTGAGAGTCAACTATGAGTTAACTAAAATTGAACTAAAAATTAACTAAAACTTAACTAATCCTAAATCAATTAGGAATGAATTTGGGTTAATTAAGACTTAATTAAAAGTTAACTAGGACTTAACCAGGAATTAATTAGGAGTGTAACTAAGATTTAACTCAAAGTTGACCAAGAGTTAATTTTAACTTAATTCATAGTTGACTAAAACTTAATTGGAAGTTAATTAAAAGTGAATTAAAACTAAACTAAAAATTAAGTACAAGTTCAATACAAATCATGGATGAACATTCAAAAGAATGAACTCGATGGCATTGGCATCCGTCACATCACCTCCCTTTTTATCAACAAATTCCACGAGGAACGAACTTAGGCTTATTTGGATATCATCAATGAAACTCATGCACCTTTTCCATAACATTTGATAGGTTTTTGATTACTTCTCAAATGCATTCACTCACATCATACCCATGCCAATGAACAAGATATTGGAATTGATGATTAGAGACCCATGAATCTAAAATATCATCCACTTCATAATCATGTTCACCATTGACTTCAATAGGTGAAAGGGGATCATGGATTCTTCTTTAAATGGTAGATGCATGGTAAGGTTCCAACAAGGAAACATGAAACACACGATGGATTCTCATAGAACCTGAAAGCTTGAATTATAAAGCCACAACATTGATTTGTTTCATAATGAAGAATGAACCTAACCTTTGATAATCCAACTTTTTGATGGCATTATTGTCGTGATATGTCATTGTCAAAGCCAAACCTCATCCCCGACCTTGAAGTTGGGTTGTTCCTTCCGATGTTCATCAACATTTTTTTTATATCACCTTTGTGCTTCTTCAAAATTAGATACAATTTAAGCTCGAATATCCACTAACCACATGGTTCAATCCTCAACCATTGGATTCATAATTTTGTGCATTCCTTGAATGACAAACTTGGGGTGCAAATCATGATTTGTGAAAAAAGGTGGTTATTGGGTTAATGAATGCATAGTGTTGGTATAAGTAAACTCTGCCATGGCCAAAAGTTTTAACTAATTATCTTGATGATAATTGGTTATGCATCACAAATATTATTCCAAGATTTGATTGACATGTTTTGTTTACTCATCCATTTAAGGGTGGAAAGCTGATGACAACTTCACCTTCACACCTAAAAGCTTAATGAATCGTTTCCAAAATTTAGATGCAAATTAAAGCCCACAATCAGAAATGATATTTTCAGGAAGACCATGATACCAAAAAACATGATCAAAGAATAACTTGGTTGTTCCTTTGCCAATTATTGTTTTGATACATGGAATGAATTGAGCCATTTTCGTCAAATGGTCCACCACCACCAATATGGAGTCATAAGAACTAAAAGGTGGGAGGTCTGTGATGAAGTCCATGGAAATTGAAGACCACAAAGATGTAAGGATTAATTAGTAATGGTTAAAGAAGACCATGAAAGTAATGATGAGGATTTTTTGCTTAAGCACAAACATCGCAAGATCTGACAAACTTTTTCACTTACTTCCAAAGTTGCAGCCACCAATAATTTCGAAACACTAACTCAATGGTCTTGTTGAATCCAAAATGGTCGATAACACTTGAAGTTGAAGATGTTCAGGCTTGAGAATGACATCACATTGTTGCTCATAGGTTACATCTCCCTCCTTAGGCACAAGGTACAAGCAACCAAACAATGCATCAAGTTTCCTTTGTTGGCGCCCAAGGCGATACATGATGACAAACTAAATTTGAAACAAAGACAATGCCCACTAAGCTTGGCATCAATTCAAAACACGAATTGTTAGGAAATACTACAAGTTTTTATAGTCTGAATACATAGTGATTTCATGTTGAATTCCTTCAAGTAAATGATGCCACTCCTTAAAGGCATCCATAGTGGCTAAAAGTTCTTTTATCATGAATCTCATAATTAATCTCCGTGGGAAAAAAATTACAAGAATAGAAATCAATGGCGCCTATTATAAAGTCAAAAACATTCATCTCCAAGACAAAAGGTTTGGAAAGGTCTACATGAATCAAAAGTGGGGTAGTCATGAAAGAAGCCTTCAAAGATTGAAAGGCATTATCAACTTCAACTCCTCAAAAAAAGGGTTGATCCTTCCTAACCAACTAAGTAAGAGGGGCCACTATTGAAGAATAGCGGGCAATGAAACATCAATAAAAGTTAATAAATTCAAGAAAACATTGGACATCTCAAACAAAAATAAAGTAGCCCAATCAACAATGGTCTGAACCTTACAAAGATCCATGTGAATGCCATCTTTAAAGATGACCTAACCCAAAAATTTCACTTTAGATTGATAAAATTCACAATTTTCCAATTTTACACAAAGTCCAACCTCCCAAAACTTTTCCAAAATCAAATGTACATGGCGCTCATGGTCCTCCATGTACTTTGAGAAAATGAAAATGTCATCAATGTAACAAACCATGAAATCATCCAAGTATTCACGAAAAACATCATTCATTAGACATTGGAAAACAACAAATGCGTTAATAAGGCCAAATGGCATCATAACATATTCAAAATGGCCGTAACGAGTTTTATATGATGTCTTCCATTCATCACCTTCTTGAATGTGCACTAAGTTGTATGTTCCATGTATATAATCTTGATGTAAACCTTGGCATGATTAAGTTGGTTCAATAACCTTGAGATCATGGGCAAAGGGTATCGATTTTTGATGGTGGGTTGATTCAATCCACAATAATCAACACACATTTGCAAAGAGCCATCTTTCTTTTTTATAAAGAAGATAGGCACACCAACTAAAGACTTTGAATGTTGAATGAACTCTTTTTGAAATTATCATTGAGGTATTCACGAAATGTTGCAAGTTCATTTTATGACAAATTATAGATGGGTTCGAGTGGAGGTTGCGCTCCTTCCACAAGATCAATGGTGCAATCGAATAGTCAATGTTTGGGCAAGTTATCCACATTTTTCTTTTCAAACACATTTTTAAATTCTTGGTACTGGTAGTGAATTTCATGTGGATGTGGTTCAACATTTGGTGAAGGAATAACATAAATCAAGAATGCATCTCCTCTTGTGGTAGCCTTCATGAAGGTTTTTGATCCAACGAACAAAGGGTTGAAGCACCTAGGCCTTCTTGTACCATCTAAGTCTTCCTTCTACTTTAAATTTTGCATGTTTTTTATGAGGGTTTCACATTGCAGGGTTTCAAAATGAAAACTTTTCATATGTCAATCCACTCACGAATTATGTAAAACAAACCAAGACAATCCAATGATGACAAGATTTCTTAGAAATGAAATGACATTGAAGACAATTTTGCTAGTGTGGGAACTAATGGTAACATTTAATGGTTTAGTTTCATGTGTGATTGGTCTTAATGAAAAGCTCCAACCATCAATGATTTCAATTAGCATTGGTGTGGTTTTTTCACTAGAGCCGACTTGTATTATCGCACTAACTCCTTGTCCATAAAACATGCTGATGTGTTAAAATCAAAAATGTTTGAGCCTCCATCATCATAAGCTTACTACAATTCACAATGATTGATACCAATAAACATGAAGTTGGGTCTGAAAATAGGTTGCAACCATTCTCATTACATGATGCATCAAAATCTAGCTTCACAATCCCTATTAAGACTAGACATGTTTGTTTTTTGACTCCTCCAGTTGTGGGTTGGTAAAAGAAATGGCATGCGCCACGTGCTACATGTGATCCACATGTCTTTGGACACTCACAAATAACATGACCCGGTTCTCCACAATATAAACAAAGATTGTTTGTACATCGGTGTTACTTCTCTTGTTTCGTGAGGAGATTGAATTCTATTTTATCAATCTGCATGGGGTCATCCTTTAATGAAATTGTTGAAAATTGGACTAACATTTCAAGTGAAAAACTTTTTTGTGTTATTGATGGTGCAAAACTCTTTTGTGTTATCAATGTGGGTTCACGCACTAAAAGAAAAACATTTATTTTCGATTAATGTCTACAACTAAATTTTAGTCGCAAACAACAAGGGTATTGGATGAATGAAAAAATCAACAAATACAAGTTCACCTTTTGATTCTGTTGTATACGTATTGTCACATGCAACTAATATGTGACTATTTTGGTCACTATTGGGGGCAAATGATGTGCTGCCATGTGTCCCAATATTTGATTATTTAAAATAAATAATAATATTATTTTGAAATAATCTATAATGTTCAATTCACATGCTTAGATGATTTATATTATAACACATGGCCCAATGTATGCCACATGGCATTTTAAATGAATTTAATACAAAATATTAATATTAAATTAGTAGGTATTTAGGTAAATACATAAGTAAATGCTTACAAACTTAAACTAAATACTTACTCATTTAGGTAGGTACTTGAGTAAGTAAATACAAATGTCAACCTAGGGTGGGTCAAACTAAACACTTACTTAGCTAAGTAGATAAATAGGTTGGAAAAGTATGTAGTTTAAAATTGTGCATAATTATTCTTTTTGTTTTGGGTTAAACCTTTTGAATGGATCATCCCATGTGCACACATTTTTTAATGTGAAATTGGATGACCACACCTTTTGTTTATATAATGTTCAAACTAAGAATGGAAAATAAACAGTCTGGGATAGGTTTTGAAGTTGTAATTTCCTCAGAAACTAAGTTGCAATTTTTAAAAAAAATTCATGTCTTTTTTCTTAGTTATATTTTTAAACAATTCAAATACATAGTTCAATCATTAATAGATAATTAAATAATCATTTAATTAATAATGATTGAATTTAACATATATATTTAAAATATACACTATACATTACAAATATTAAATATTCATTATCAACTATTTAAATAACTAGCTATGTAATTACTCACAACTTGTCAATACATAACTCATAGATAAATAAATAACTTAAATATTTAAAAATATTACCTTACTTTTCAAAATCTGGCTGAACTATAAATAATTCAATTATAATAAATATATTTTAATTAATATATTTTAAAATAAATATTATAAATATTTATTTTCAAATTAAAAGTAATGAAATAATAATCCCTATTAAAAAATAAATTCCTACGCATATTATTTCTTTTAAAAGTACCATTAAATGAATTATTGTAATAATATATAGTTACATGTATTATTATAAAAAAATTTATTAATAAAAAAAATAAAATTCCATTGGTGATTAATAACTATGAATACGTAATCTAGTACACACATATTAATATTTTTCAATTATTGTAATACTACTATAAAATATTTATCATAGATAAGTAATTACAGATTTTTTTATTAAAAAAATTTACTATATAATAATTCTTACAATTATAATCATTACAATAATATTTTAACTACATTATAATTTTTCCAAAATTTTAATTCAGATTTAAAGTTATAAATTACAGATTGTGAATAATTATGTTCAATTAGAAAATAATTATGAAATTAATACAATTAATTATTTTATGGAATAATTATAATGATTTTAAAGTAATGTAACATTAATTACAGTAATTGATTTATTTTAATGTAAATATATTAGATAATATAAAAACTTATGTTGTAACAATAACCATTTAGTGTAACTTATAATTAATAAATATAGTCAGTTATAATGATTTATAAAAGTGATATATTATGAACAAGTAGTTATAGGAAATAAATATTTTAGTTTATTATATTAAAATCCATGTAGTTATGGTCATAACATTAATTATTTTAACTAAATTATGATTATTCTAAAAACTTAAATAAGAATTAAATTTTTAAATTTTAATAATAAAATTTAACTATAAATTAATTATTCAATTATTGTAATTATAATTTACAAATAAATTATGTAATTACAATGATTTTATGTCATTATAAAATAATAATTATTAATACAACATTCTATTATTATATTAAAACATAAGTGTTGTAAATACAATAGTTATTTTTTTATGATTAAGAACTATCATTTTAATTAATATGAAATTTTATGTTTTAATTTTAATTATTCTTTTTATATCAACAGTAATAAATAATAATTAAAATAATTTATTATAATTATTTTAAAGTTACAATAAAATTATTCTAAAATTTTATAACGTAATAAAAATTATATATTGTAAGTACATAATTAAATATTTTAATATACTAGAATGTAATTCTTACAATTATTAAAATTAATTTGGTTAATTTAACTATAGTTGCAATATTAAAAATATTAAAATAGAATTATGAATAATTAAGCTGAATTATAGATTATGTGTTTATTTAATTAATTTATAATTAAAATAATTATTATGATTTTATAATAGTTTTAATATTTTATTTTTATTTTAAAATTAAAATATATTAATTTTTATACTCAATGTTGGAATATATTTAATTTATTTGAAGGTGGTATTGAATTCTTCAAAAAATGTTTCAAAGTCGTTGAAGAAATGTGATTAATGTTCCAACAAAGGTGTGAACCAATTAAGGGCCATGTTTGACAACAAGGTGCTAATGAGTCCAATCTGAGTTGGGCCAATTGGATATTGATGAAGATGAAATTAAATGATCAAACGCACTTGGTGGACAAAACCTTGAAACTTTGAATGTGTGCTATCAAACTTATCAAATAGGCTTATCCATGGCTCCTTTGGTTGGGGTTACATTGCCAAAATGCATCTTAAAGAGGTCAAAGCTTGATTGGTTTGCAAATGAACAACAGATTCATGAAGTGCTTGATTTTCCTATTCAAGATTCCTAAGGATAGTAAGGACTTCTTCCATGGATGTAAACATGATTATGAACACCATGAAATATGACACCAATAAGAGGTGGGTAATCCATAACCTTAGTCAACAATTTGCAACTTCTTGAAAAAAATTCCTTTAAAAAATAGGGGTAATCCATATTCAACTCCAAAAGGAATCTAATTCCTAAATGATTTATAGATGTAAAAATAGACATAGACCTGATGGAGTCTATTCAAACTATCAAGGACACAAAAAACCACAAGAATAAAGACAAAGAAAAGTTTTAAGTCTAATTTTCAAACAAGGAACAAGACACAAAACAAAAACACAAAAACTACGAATAAAAACATGAAATGTGCAAAACAAATCTGAAAACAGATTTATATGATGCTAACATATGCAAACATGAACATGAAAAGAACATGACAAGACTATGGTGCAAGATCATGCCTAAAACTAATGTTGAATAAATCGAAGGAAATGAGGGGTTTTACTTTTATTTATACCCCTTTGGGGACTTAACTCAAAGAAGCTTTCCAGGAGGCTTCTATGTGTGCTTCAAATAAAAAAGCTTTTTGAGAATCTTCTTAATTGAGAATCAATTATGAATTAATTGAAACTTAAGTGAAACTTAACTAAAAGTCAACTAGGAGTGAACTTGGGTTAACTAGGACTTAACTAAGAATTAACTAGGATTTAACTGAAAGTTTAACTCGAACTTAACCCGAAATTGATTGGGAGTTAATTAGGAGTTAATTAAAAATGAACAAAAATTTAACTGGAAGTTAACTAAAAGTGAACTTAAACTAAATTAAGAGTTAAATACAAGTTCAATACAAGTCATGGATGAACATTCAAAAGAATGAACCCCATGGCATTGGCTTTTGTCACATTCACCATCAAGAGAAAAAAACATTATACAAAATAATCGCACCACACATTGGCAAATAATACCAAATCAAACATTCACATTGGTAGCTAATAGCAAACCAAACATCCACAATAGCTTCAATATGTTATTTGTCATCACCAATTGTCACCTACAACATATAAAACACAACAAACAAACCTAGATATTATGAAGCAAATGCATTTTTCCATCATAATTCTTCAATTAAAGGTGTTTGCACCATCATGAATATGAAACAACCAATCGAAGTTGGCACACCTTTCGACACTAATCCATCCAACCTTCCCCTTTAACATTTAATCATAATTTTAGGTCATAATGAAACCATTTTAGTGCACACCAACTCATTGAAGGTTTTTTGCAATACTAAGAACTTAATTGTGACTCCTAGTTTGGGATATTTCAACATAACAAAACAAATCAACCCACCTCCCTTAATAATAAGATTGTATTAGGTAGCTTCATCATTAAAAACCTTTTTGTCATCCAAAAGACATATATAAGTTTCCACAACTATTTATCCTAATCATATTTACCCTTGTTTTTGGCACATATTTCCAAATTGGGATATGGATTATTGCATATCCAAACTTGTTGTCCATTGGAAACTTATGTTAACATTATTGTTATTATAACCAACATCATCATTGTTTAGGACTTGTATGTATTTCAATTCATTGGGGGGTAAAGCCATTGTAAGCAAATATGCCTTGTTTTGGGATTTACACTTTGGTCCTCATCTTACAATCTATTATTATGATGTGAAACTCATGCAAAATTGATGTTCATTGTTGGGTCAGTATTGGGGTTATTTGATGTAGGTTATGCCATATTTGATGAATGATTGCTTATATGTTAAACAATTTTCTAGTGGATTTACTCCAAAATATTTTGGTGGTTTTAATCTTGTACTTAATGGGTATTGTATTTTCATTTAATTTTTTTGTTGTGCCACATATTAAACACAAATGGTTGTATTTGTAATAAGTCTCTTCAAAAGATCTTACATAATTCCATAATTTTATATGATCCTAAATGCAATGGTTATTTGTTGGAAAATTTAAAAGTAAAAATCAATGGGTTTGGAGGGGGGAGGGGGGGGGGGGGGGGATATAAAGAAATTCCATCCCCTCAAAAAAAACTAGCTCTTTTTAATTTGGATATTCTTTTAATAAAATTTAACCATATTAA
>Ga0116227_10015760_pt1 | contig 11104 bp, 6 predicted proteins | sample S1TSphgellanicum_FD_89693 | JGI IMG/M metagenome (GOLD analysis project Ga0116227, IMG submission 89693) | Host-associated microbial communities from peat moss isolated from Minnesota, USA - S1T2_Fb - Sphagnum magellanicum MG | ecosystem: Host-associated > Plants > Peat moss > Unclassified...
AACTATGATGCGCTGAACGATAATGTAAAGCAGGAGTGGAAACGCGCCTACGATGGGATCCGTTCCGTGAATTATTTTATGGAGAATGTAGATAAAATAACCATCGTCGATACCACGCTGGTAAACCGGCTGAAAGGAGAGGCGAGAACATTACGTGCCTATCATTATATTAAATTGGCCGCACTCTACGGCGATGTACCCTTAGTAACCAGCACGATCAGCATCGCCGAAGGCAGCAAAGTAAAACGCACACCCGTGAGTGAGATATGGGATTTTGTCAACGCCGAACTGACCGCAGTGGCGCCGGCATTACCTGTTTCCTACGGTACAGCAGATAAAGGACGAATCACCAAAGGCGCAGCACTGGCGCTCAAAGCCAGGGCCAACCTGTTTGCCGGAAGATACCAGCTGGCTGCCGATGCCGCACAACAGGTAATGGGATTGGGGTATTCTTTGTACGGTTCCTATCAGCAACTTTTCTCCTATGCGGCAGAGAATAATTCCGAGATAATACTGGATAAACAATTTGTAAAAGATATTTATCCGAATGCTGTTTTCAACCGCCTGGCGCCTTACAGCCAGAAAAGCGCCACCAGCTATTATGTACCAACGAAAGCGCTCACGGACGCGTATGAAATGAGCAATGGCAAAGCCATTGACGCAGCCGGAAGCGGATACGATCCGTTTCATCCGAATGATAACCGCGATCCCCGCCTGAGATATTCCATTTTCGTTCAGGGTGATCCGTTACCTTCCGGCATTACTTATAATCCGGCGCCCAACAGCGGCACGCCCGATGCCATTGGGAATACCTATCTGGCCACCAGCACCGGTTATAATATCAAGAAATATGTGAACCCGGAAGACTACGCCAATCCAGGCAACTGCGGCATCAATATCATCCTGCTGCGCTATGCAGAAGTATTGCTCACCTACGCAGAAGCAAAAATAGAATTGAATGCTATTGACGCCAGCGTGTACAAAGCCATCAATGATGTGCGCCAGCGCGCCGATGTAAAGATGCCGGAACTGAACACCGGTCTTAGTCAGGATGAGCTACGCAAGGCAGTACGGCACGAGCGTATGGTAGAACTGGCGCTGGAAGGCTTACGCCTGTTCGATATCAGACGTTGGAAAACCGCAGCGGGATTGATGCCCGGACCGGTATACGGTATGACGTATACGGAAGGTGGGGTAGTGAAAACAGTGACTGTCAGCGGCTTTACCCGTAATTTCGAAGCACCGAAGCATTATCTCTGGCCGGTACCGCAATCGGAAGTAGACCTGAACCCGAATTTACTCCCGCAAAATCCCGGATGGTAACCCTTTTTTTTCAAAACAAACAATGACTGATATGTTGATAAGAAAACTATGCTGGTTGTCTTTTGTCTGCCTGTTCCCGTTAACAACCCTCTTGGCACAGCGAAAAGCAAAAATAACCGCTAAGCCAAATGTGATCTTTATCCTCACCGATGATATGGGCTATGGAGATCTGAGTTGCTACGGAAATCCACTGATTAAAACACCTCACCTGGACAAAATGGCCGCAGAGGGATTTAAAAGTGGCTCCTTTATGGTGCCTTCACCAGCATGTACGCCTGCAAGGGCCGCGCTGATGACGGGGCGCTATCCGGATAAAGTAGGCATGGGACATGTAGTAGGCCCCGGTAATAAAGACGCGCTGGCCGACAGCATTTTCACCATTGGGAAAATGTTCCGTAATAATGGTTATCAGACTATGATGATTGGCAAATGGCACCTGGGTGATCACGCAGATACCAGGCCGCTTTCGCATGGCTTTGATCATTTTTTTGGGATGTTGTACAGCCATGACTACCAGGATCCGTTTGTAAAGACGGACACCACGCTGGCCGTATTTCACGATAATACACGTGTAATCGAAAAACCGGATTACAGTAAACTGTTACAACTGTATACCGATACCGCCGTTGCATATATTGCACGTGCCAGTAAAAGCAAGCAACCCTTTTTCCTCTACCTCCCGTATCCGATGCCACACGCGCCGGTAGCTGCAAACGCAGCATGGAAAGGACATTCCGTTGCAGGCGTATATGGTGATGTGATCGAAGAAGTGGACGATTGCGTAGGAAGAATCATGCAACAATTAAAGCAACTCGGACTGAATGAAAATACGATGGTGGTGTTCACCAGTGATAACGGGCCATGGAACAATATGCCGGATCGTATGTTTGGCCGGGACATTGTAAAACCATGGGATCATGGCTCTACCGGACCTTTCCGGGGTGGTAAAGCGAATACCTATGAAGGTGGCCACCGCGAGCCTTTTCTCGTAAGATGGCCCGGGCATGTTCCTGCCGGGCAATTATCCGGAACGCCGTGTATCATGAATGATATGCTGCCAACCCTGGCTGCTGCTACCGGTTATAAAGCGCAACTTCCGTCTACTATCGATGGCGTCAATATCTGGGCGCATATCAGTGGGGGCGCCGCAAAGATGCCGGAAAGAGTACTGTATTACCTGAATGCCAGCGGGCAGCTGGAAGCGGTTCGCCAGGGCGATTGGAAGCTAAGGATAGCTAAAGCAGCGCCTGCAGAAATAGAACTCTTTAACCTCGCATGGGATATTTCTGAGAAGCACAATGTAGCGGAGCGATTCCCTGAAAAGGTAAAGACCTTACAGCTGCTGTTGGATGCTTATGCAGCATTGCCGTAGGATTCATCTTAAACTGATATATCGGGAGGGCCGGAGCGGTAGTGATCAACTACTGTTCCGGCCTTCCAGCTGTTAGCTTATCTCAGCTGAAAATAGCCAGCATTTAAAAAGGATACATGTGCTTTTTCATGTCGTGTGGTTTTAAATTGTTGCGTAACTATTTCTTTGATTTTTTTTCGCTTTCATTTCATGCAGTAAATCCCCCATGGCTGTTCATCTGCCTTCCCACATTTGCCGGTAGGGTTCTAACCAATCAGCTATTACTTTCATTTTTCCCTCATTGATGTGATCATGAATTTTCCTGCCGGACTGGGTTTGAGAAAGCAGTTCGCATTCGTGCAGAATTTGAATATGCTTTGAAATCGTTTGTCTGGACGAATCAAAGTTTTCGGCGATGGCTTGAAATGTCAGGATGCAGCAGAACACACCCTATTTCCCCCTGTTTTGAACTATTTCTCCCCTGAGTTGTAAATACTTCGACATGCTTCGCGTATACAGACTAACCCGGAACTCAATAAAATATGAAACAATTCCCGTTTTACATTCGTTTAGCATTCCTATGCTGGCTCTGTGCTTATACCAGTGTTGGAAATGCCCAGGAAATGACTAAATATTTAAATGCGGAAGAAAGCGATCCTATAAAAATGAAATGGATGGTAGGAGCACCACCACCGCCTGATCGCACGCTTAATTTTGCCGATGGCAGCTTTTTTACCTTCCCGGGACTCAGGTGGAGCGTGGCACATATGCGTCAGTTTATGCCCACGACCAACGTTTCCCGTGGTATCGGTAATCCGCTTCCGGTGTCAAAAAAAATAAGTAATGAGATAGAAAAAATCACCTTTGTTCCGCTCGGTGAAAGCAAACCCATCACCTGGAAAGAGGGACTGGATAAAGTATATGCAGATGGTGTGATCATCATGCACCATGGCAACATTATCTATGAAAAGTATTTAGGGGCCCTGACCATAGATGGACAGCATGCCGCGATGTCTGTCACCAAATCTTTTACCGGTACACTCGGTATTATGCTGGCCATGGAAGGGTTGATAGATACCAGTAAACTGGTATCCGAATATGTCCCCGAACTCAAAAATTCCGCATTTGGAGACGCTACCGTGAGACAAGTCATGGATATGACCACTGCACTTCAATTCTCTGAGGATTACGCCGATCCTAAGGCGGAAATATGGCAATTCTCCGCCGCCGGTAACCCTCTCCCCAAACCAGCAGATTATACAGGTCCGAAAAGTTATTATGAATATCTCCCCACCGTGAAAAAGAATGGGGTACACGGTGAAGCCTTCGGCTATAAAACGGTTAACTCCGACGTGCTGGGCTGGATTATTGCCAGGGTAACCGGTAAAACGGTGCCACAGGTATTGTCGGAAAGAATCTGGCAAAAACTCGGGGTAGAACAGGATGCGTACTATTCTGTAGATGTCACCGGTACCGCATTTGCGGGAGGCGGATTGAACCTGGGATTAAGAGATCTGGCCCGGTTTGGCCAGCTGATCCTGAATAACGGCTATGGTGCCGGTCAGCAGATCATTCCAAAAGCTGCCATTGCAGATATCAGAAAAGGAGGAAGCCAAGCAGCATTTGCCAAGGCCAATTACACCCTGCTGAAAGGATGGAGCTATCGGAACATGTGGTGGATCACCAACAATGAAGACGGTGCATTCTGCGCCCGCGGTGTACATGGACAGGTAATCTACATAGATCCCAAAGCAGACATGGTGCTGGTACGTTTTGCTTCCAATCCAGTTGCAAGTAATGCTGCTAATGATCCTTATTCATTACCCGCTTACCAGGCAGTAGCCAACTTGCTGATGAAAAAGAAGTAAGCCATCTATCCATAAAACCACGAAAATGAAGAAACTGCCTGTTTTGCTGCTATTGCTGATTATCCCTACCTCCGTTTTTTCCCAGGGACACTATAATGGTTCCTCGTTTAATCCAGGGGATTACTTCGCGCCACATGCGGGATTTATCATTCCGGTATGGTATGGCTATGCAAATATGAATTATTATAATGCCTCCGGGAAGAAGTCTGACCAGCTCATTAACCCGGCGCCGGATAATCCTACCTCGCTTAAAATAGAGCAGAATGTGGTGACCAATTCATTCATATTGATGGCGATCTATGGTGGAAAAGGTAAAATCCTCGGCGCTAACTGGGGCGTAATGGTGATTCCCACACTGAACAGTCCCACAGCGAATATTGCGTTGGATTACTATTCCAGTCAGACCGGCTCCGGAAGCTATAACTTTACCAATACATCCATCGGATTCGGTGATATGTACATACAACCCATCTGGTTATCATGGACAAAAAACAAATGGAGCTATGCCTTAAATTATGGCGTTTGGGCGCCTACCGGCAAATATACCCCCCATGGACTTGATAACGGAGGACTCGGCTATTGGTCACACAACATCCGCGCAGCTGCAAGAGTGAAACCCACCTCCAAATTCGGCGTCACCCTCGCCACCACATTTGAAATCAACCAAAAACAGAAAGATATTGATTTCAAAGAGGGCAGCCATCTCACCATAGACGCAGGAGCCACCTATCTGTTGAGTAAAAGAGGCGATGAAGTGGGCATCTTCGGTAATTATGCCTCACAAATCAGCGATGACAAAGGCACCAATGGTGGCTTTGTATCTGATCATATCGCTGCTATTGGCGGCTTTGGTTCTTATTGGATTATACCCCGCCGACTCGGCGCCATGGCGAGAATTACCCAAAACTTCGCTATGGAAAACCGGTTCGGTGGCACCGCCATTCAGGCCGGTGTGAATATTTTGTTTCCTTCCAAACATTAGCCGCATTAACAGCACCCTATAGCAGCGATTTCCGACGATCGGAAACGAACACTTATTGTACCAAAAGCGGACATCCGACATGCCCATCTCCCGATAAACGCCTGATTTTCAAGGATCACTTGTCAGGTATCTTATTTGTAGCTCCACAAGGCAATTAACGTCTTCGCTGGGAATTATCTGCAACAGAATAACTATACATTTATCCTTCCTTTAAACAGTGCTATGTTCAAAAATAATCTCCTGATCATTTGGCGCAACCTGCTGAAAGACCGGCAGTTTACCTTCCTGAATCTATTGGGACTCTCTACAGGATTAGCCTGTTCTTTATTACTATGGCTATGGATCAGTGATGAGCTGAACGTCGATAAGTATAACGATAAAGACAAGCGGCTTTACCAGGTAATGGCTAACATAAAGACAGACAGCGATATCAAAACAATGCCGAATACGCCTGGTTTGCTGGCTAAAGCACTGGGAGCTGAAATACCGGAAATTGAGCAGGCGGTAGCTGTACTCCCGGCATCCTGGTTTCCATTCAAAGGGGTTATTTCAAATGGCGAAACACAGATCAAGGCAAGGGGGCAGTACGTGGGGCAGCATTACTTCGATGTTTTTACCACCCCGCTCATCGCCGGAAACAAAGACCAGGTACTGACAGACAAATCTTTTGTGATCGTTTCTGAAGAGCTGGCAAAGCGGCTTTTTAATACCACGCAAAACATTGTCGGTAAAACATTAAAATGGAACCAGCAGGAGATGGGTGGCTTATTCACGATCTCCGGTATCTTTAAAAATAATCCTGCATCGGCTACCGATCAGTTTGACCTGATATTTAATTACGACCTGGTCCTGGAAAGAAGACCCGGGCTGCTGCAGTGGGGCAACAGCGATCCGAGTACGTATGTGTTGGTAAAAGACAAGACAGATATCGCGGCACTCAACAACAAGATCAAAAATTTTATACGCGGAAAAGACAAGGAATCCGGTATCAGCTTGTTTCTTACCCGGTTTTCTGATGGATATCTGTATGGCAAGTATGAGAATGGCGTACAGGTAGGCGGCAGAATCGCCTACGTGAAAATGTTTTCCATGATCGCCGTACTGATATTATTGATCGCGTGTATCAATTTTATGAACTTATCCACCGCAAAGGCAGCCGGAAGAATGAAAGAAATCGGCATCAAAAAAGTGCTGGGCGCCCGTCGTGGTACACTTGTAATGCAATACATCGGTGAATCCATGTTAATGACTTTTTTATCCCTGGTATTCGCTTTTATACTTATCAGTTTACTATTGCCGGTGTTTAATGAGATTGCCGGTAAACAACTGCACCTGCATTTCAGCTGGCAGTTTATACTGTCTGTTTTAGGTATTACATTGCTGACCGGTCTTGTAGCGGGCAGCTATCCGGCCCTGTATCTTTCCGGCTTCAACGCCTTAACGGTATTAAAAGGAAAGCTCCGCACTTCTTTTGGAGAATTGTTGATCCGGAAAGGATTGGTGGTGTTCCAGTTTACTTTATCCGTTGTATTTATCGCGGGGGTGTTGATCATCTACCAGCAATTAACTTATATACAATCAAAGAACCTGGGGTATAAGCGGGATCATGTTATTCATTTTGAAATTCCCCTGGAGATGGATTCCGCGCAATTGAGCCATGCTGCAGCATTCGTAAGCGAATTGCAACATACGCCCGGTGTTATTAATGCGGCCAGTTATTATCATAACCTGATGGGCGATCATGGCGCTATTTCCGACTTCCAGTGGCCGGGTAAAGATCCACAAACGAATATTGATTTTTCCAATCTGGAAGTGGGGAGTAATTTTTTGGAGACCGCTGGCATGACCATTAAGGACGGTCGGAGTTTTTCCAGCAATGCCAATGCACAGCACGAAATTATTTTTAATGAAACGGCCATCAAAAACATGGGGCTAAAAGATCCTGTAGGGAAAACTATCAGGTTCTGGGGACAGGAACGGACCATAGTAGGGGTGGTAGGCGACTTCAATTTTGAGTCATTGTATCAGCCCGTCAAACCCTGTTTCTTCCAGGTGTATCCCGTTATGCCCAACATCATGGTGAAGATAGACCCTAACAGGGAAGCACAAACGATCGCGCGGATCAGGAAGGCCTACCTGGCATTTAATCACGGGATGGTATTTGAATACCGCTACCTGGATCAGGATTACCAGGCGCTCTATGCGTCGGAACAGCGGATAGGCGTGTTATCCCGCTACTTTGCGGGCCTGGCCATTATTATATCCTGTCTTGGATTGTTTGGTCTTGCTGCATTTACCGCTCAAAGAAGGAAGAAGGAAATAAGCATCCGAAAAGTGGTGGGAGCTTCGGTCAGCAGCGTAGTGACTTTATTGTCTATGGAGTTTCTGAAACTGGTATTGATGGCTTTGATCATCGCATTCCTGCTGGTATGGTGGACCATGAACAGCTGGTTGAATTCTTTTGCTTACCGCATCCATATTGGGTTTGATGTATTCCTGATCACTACGTTGGTGATCGTGGGGATTACGTTACTGACGATCAGCTTCCAGGCGATCAAAGCCGCGTTGGCGGATCCTGTGAAAAATTTAAGTGCAGAATAAAGTCGCCCTCCGGTAAGGAGAGCGACTTTACAAATATTATGGTTTAATACTCACTTCTGTAATCTTCTCTGGTAACCATACTTCCATTTCTCCTTTACCCCGGTTTGCCCAGGAAAAATAAGGGATGGCAGTAATGGTTTGCTTAGCGGTGGTCACTGCTTCGCCATTGGAAGATACCTTTACTACCGGCACCTCGCCTTTAAGCGTCACCACGCCGTTGAGCAGCGATGGATCATAAGCAGCGGTGAACACGGTATTACCAGGTACGATAATGTTGCTTACCTCACCGGCATTGTCGGCATGTTCTACACAATATACCAATGGACCACGCTGCAGTGAAATGCGGTTACGGTCCTGCTGAATGCTGTCGATGGCCTGTACCTTTCTTACTTCCATCGGCAGTTGCAGCTGTACCACATCGTTCTTTTTCCAGTTACGGCGAATCACGGCGTAACCATCTTCCAGGTCATATTTCACGGCGGCGCCGTTAACCGTAATGGTGAAGGCGGCGCTGGAATTGTCTTTATAGAAGTACGTATTACCCGGCACCGGTTGTTGTTGCGCCCATCCGGGGATGCGAACATGGAGCGGGAATTCCTGGCTACGTTTAGGGGACACTGTTATCTTCACATCGCCGGTCCAGGGATAATTGGTTTCCTGGCGGAGTTGCACTGCGCCATTGTCCAGAGCGATACTGGTATTGCTGCCCACGAACAGGTTTACCCAGATGTCGCGGCCTGATTTACCATAGATATAATCACCCAATGAAGCAATCAGGCGGGCGATATTGGAAGGGCAGCAGGCCGTTCCAAACCATTCCTGGCGGGCATGCTGGCCACCGGAAGCCAATGGGTTGCCGTAGAAGAAACGGTCGCCGCTGAGGGAAAGACCATCCAGCGCACCGTTATAAAGACTCCTTTCCAGCACATCGATGTATTTGCTGCTACCGGTAAGACCATTCATCCGCTGGTTCCAGAATACCATGCCTACCGATGCGCAGGTTTCGCAATAGGCGTTGGCGTTAGGCAGGTCGTAATCGGTGGTAAAACCTTCGTTATGACCGGAAGAGCCAATGCCGCCGGTGATGTACATATTGCGGTATACCACATCTTCCCATACTGCTTTCATGGCTTTCATATAGCCTTCATCGTTACGTGCGGCGCCTACGTCTGCCACACCGGTATATAGGTACATGGCGCGTACGGCATGCCCCGTAATCTGCCGTTGTTGTTCTATCGGCAGGCTATCCTGGCAGTAGTCGGCGTTTTTCCAGTTGTCCCATATTACCCCACGGCCGTATCCCTTCCCACGCTGTTGCAGGAACCAGTTGGCCAGGTCCAGGTATTTTTTCTGATGGGTGGTTTTGTAGAGTTTTACCAGCGCCAGTTCCACTTCTTCATGGCCGGAAACCCAGGGCCGGTTGGGAATGCGGAAGGTGCTGTCGATATGATCTGCAAAACGGGTGGCTACGTTGAGCAGCTTTTTCTTACCCGTTGTATTATAATAGGCCACTGCCGCTTCAAAGAGATGTCCGGCGCAATAGTCCTCATGCTTTTCCATATCTGTCCAGCGTTTGTCCGGCGCATTGAGGGTATAGTAAGTATTGAGATAACCATCCGGTTGCTGTGCCGCGGCAATTTTGTCGATCCATTCATCGGCCTTTTTTTCCAGGGAAATATCCGGATAATTCTTTAAAGAATAGGCAATGGCTTCGATGGCTTTGTATACATCTGAGTCATCAAAATAGATGCCCTCATGTTTTTCGCCATCCTGCCGCGCTACTTTTTCAAAGTTGCGGATACGGGGTGTTTTTACTTCTGTCTGGTCTATGCAAACAGGGATGGTTACCTTGCTGACGGTTTGTATACGCGGACTCCAGAAGTTATCGGTGATCTGTACCTGTGAATAGCTTACCGGCTGAATGGCCTGCAGGGATTGCGCCTGGGCATTGGCGCCGAGTGCGGCGCAAAGCAATACCCCTAAAGATCTTTTCTTATTCATCCTATTCATTATTTTAGTTTTGGATTAGCGTTAATAGCCTCCTGTGGGATCGGGAAGATACGGCGTTCGTCGCCATTAGGTTTATGTGATAACCAGCTTTTTTTGGTGTAGGTACCAAAACGGATCATATCACGACGGCGATAGGATTCCCATACAAATTCCCAGCCCAGTTCGTCGAGGAAGCGGCCGTATTGCACGGAAGCAGCATCGCCCGGATCGGTGATCTTATAGTTTTGTACATAGCCGTAACGATAAACCGTATTCTTTTGTAAGTCGGCGCCGGTTACGGTGGCTTTGGCCGGATCGGTTTTAAAATTGCGGTTGCGTACCTGTGTTACCAGCAGGGCGGCATCATCGGGATGACCGGTGCGCAACAGGCATTCCGCTTTCATCATCAGCACCTGCGCATAACGAAAGAAGGGGAAGTCGTTGCTCAGATCGGGTTTAGCGCCAACTTTAACTTCAAATTTGTTCATACGGTAACCTTCTGATTCACCCGTATACAGGCCATCCGGCAGGTCTTTGGTCAATACCAGCTGTTTGCCTGCCTTGTCGTAGGAACCGAGCAGCGGTTGTCCGTCCATGCCTGTTTGTGGTCCCATGAGCCAGGTATCCGGCAAACGCTGATCGGCAGGATCATAAGTATCTATGAACTGCGATACGGCCATGGCAGAACCAGAACCCCAGGGCGTGGCCTGCATGTTGGATTTGGCTTTGAAAGCGCCATGCCAGGAAAACATCTCATAATAAAATCCACCGGCTACATTTTCATCAAATGGGATGGCGAAGATAATTTCCGGACTGTGATCATTATTGGTTTTGAAGATATCCCTGTACACCGGTTCAGCGAATATTTGCCGGTGATGTCGTTGCATTGTGCCAGGCAGGCTTCCCATTGAGGCGTGCCGGTATATACTTCCGCATTCAGGTAAACGTTTGCCAGCAGCGCTTTAGCAGCCCACTTGTTAAAGCGGCCAT
>Ga0116227_10015761_pt1 | contig 11102 bp, 11 predicted proteins | sample S1TSphgellanicum_FD_89693 | JGI IMG/M metagenome (GOLD analysis project Ga0116227, IMG submission 89693) | Host-associated microbial communities from peat moss isolated from Minnesota, USA - S1T2_Fb - Sphagnum magellanicum MG | ecosystem: Host-associated > Plants > Peat moss > Unclassified...
CTCCGAACTCTATCAGCGCGCCAAGGACGAGTTTGCGGTGCATGGCATCAAGATCGGCGATCTGAAGCTCGACCTCTCGACCATGCAGAAACGCCGTGCCTCGGTGGTCAAGACCATGACCAACGGCATCAACGCGCTGTTCAAGGCCAACGGTGTGGTCGGCATCCAGGGTCATGGTCAACTGCTGCCGGGCAACAAGGTGCTGGTGAAAGCGGCCGATGGCAGCGAGAAGACCCTGGAAGGCAAGCACGTGGTGCTTGCGTCCGGATCGACGCCCATCCGCTTGAAGAGCGTGCCGCATGACGGCAAATACATCGTCGATTCGTGGAATGCGCTCGAATTCGATGCCGTGCCGCCCAGGCTCGGCGTGATCGGCGCCGGCGTCATCGGCCTGGAGCTCGGCAGCGTCTGGCGGCGACTCGGCAGCGAAGTGACGGTGCTCGAGGCGCTGCCGCAGTTTCTGCCCATGGTCGATCAAACCATCGCCAAGGAGGCGCAGCGGCACTTCAAGAAACAGGGTCTCGACATCAAATTGGGCGCGAAGGTATCGAGCGCCGCCGTGTCGGGCAATGCCGTCGACGTGGTTTATTCGGATGCACAAGGCGAGCACACCGTACAGTTCGACAAATTGGTGGTGGCCGTTGGCCGCCGCCCCTTCACGGCGGGCCTGTTGGCCGACGGCACGGGTGTGGTCGTCGATGAACGGGGTTTCATCGTCGTCGATGAGCACTGCAAGACCGGCGTCGCCAACGTCTGGGCGGTCGGTGACGTGGTGCGCGGGCCGATGCTGGCTCACAAGGGCAAGGAAGAGGGCGTGATGGTCGCCGACCTCATCGCCGGCCATTTCGGCGAGGTCAACTACAAGGTCATTCCTTCCGTGATCTACACCGCCCCCGAGATCGCCTGGGTCGGTCAGACCGAGGAGCAGGTGAAGCAAAGCGGCAGGCCCTACAAGGTCGGCACCTTTCCCTTTGCCGCCAGCGGCCGGGCGCGGGCCATGGAGGCGGGCGCGGGCATGACCAAGATCGTATCCGCCAAAGACGACGATGAAGTGCTGGGCATCCACATCATCGGGCCGATGGCCGGCGAATTGATCAGCGAGGCGGTGCTGGCGATGGAATACTCGGCCAGCACCGAGGATATTCAGCGCACCATTCACGCGCATCCGACCTTGGCGGAGGCCGTGCATGAGGCTGCTTTGGCGGTGGATAAGAAGGCGATCGACGGCCTGAACCGCTAACCCCTTCGCGCGGCCGGCACCGCGGCTATTTCTTGCGTTTCGCGGATAGCACGTTCGGCACCTGAGCGATGCGCGCCAGCAGCTTCGAGAGCTGCGGTAATCCGGTGATCGAAATGCCTATCTGCAGGTGCGCCACGTTGTCGCGGCGGTCCGTGAGCGTGTTCATGCCGCGAATGCTGATCTTTTCATCCGCCAGCGCGGCGCTGATGTCGCGCACCAGTCCGCGACGGTCGAACGCTTGGATATCGATATCCACCGGCACGTCGCTGGTGCCGGTCTTGCCCCAGTCCACCGTCAGGACGCGGGCCGGCGACTTGGCGCGCAAACGCGCCAGATTCGCGCAAGTCTGCGTATGGATGCTGACGCCGCGGCCCACCGTGATGTAGCCGACAATGGGTTCCGGGGGCACCGGCTTGCAGCAGCGTGCGTAAGTGGACAGCAGATCGCCGATGCCGTGGACCTCAGCCTCGGGCTCGCGCGCCGGACTTAAGACCCGCTGCGTGCTCGGCCGCACCTCGCGGGCGTGCAGCAGGCGCTGAATCGCACCGGCCAACTGCGCCGCGCTGAGTTCGCCCAGTCCGAGTGCCTCGTGCAGGGCCTCGGTGCCGGGCAATCCGAGTTCGGACAGCAACTCCGGCATGGGCGGACTGGCGACGCCGAGCCGCTGTATTTCGCGCTCCAGAATGGAACGACCCTCGACCTTGTTTTGCGTTGCATTCTGCTTGCGGAACCACGCCTTGACCTTGTTGCGATGCCGGGGGCTTGCGAGAAATCCCGATTGCGGCGACAACCAGTCGCGCGACGGCTGTGCGGTCTTGGCCGTGATGATCTCCACGGTCTCGCCATTCTTCAGCTGATAATCGAGCGCAACGATGCGACCGTTCACCTTGGCCCCACGGGTGCGATGGCCCAGGTCGGTGTGCACCTGGTAGGCGAAATCCAGCGGCGTGCCGTTGACCGGTACGTCGACGATTTCCCCCTTGGGCGAGATCACATAGATTCTGTCCTGGAACAGATCCACGCGCATGCGCTCCAGGAAATCATGGGCCCGCTCATTGCCATCGCCCGGCGCGAGCAACGTGCGCAGCTGATTGATCTTGCGTTCGTACGCCTGATCACTGCGGCCGCCTTCCTTGTAGCGCCAATGGGCCGCCACGCCGAGTTCGGAATTCGCGTGCATTTCATGCGTGCGGATTTGAATCTCCACCGGCCCGCCGCCGGGTCCGATGACGGCGGTGTGAATGGATCGGTAGAGATTGTCCTTCGGGGTGGCGATGTAATCGTCGAACTCGCCGGGTATGAACTGCCACAGTGAGTGCACCACGCCGAGCGCCGCATAGCAATCAGCGACGCTGGTCACCAGGATGCGCGCGGCGCGGATGTCCATCAGCTGCTCGAACGCCAGCTGCTTGGCCTGCATTTTCCGCCAGATGCTGAAGATGTGTTTCGGCCTGCCCTCGATGCGGGCCTCGATGCCCGCGGCGCGCAGTTCTCTCTGCAGCGACATCTTCAGCTCATCGATGTAGCGCTCCCGTTCCGAGCGGCGCTCCTTGAGTGACGCGGCAATGTGCTTGTAGCGCGCCGGTTCGAGATAGCGGAAAGCCAGATCCTCCAGCTCCCACTTCAGCTGCCACACGCCCAGCCGGTTGGCGAGGGGTGCGTATACTTCGCGCGTCTCGGTGGCGAGTTTGCGCTGCATGGGGGCACCGACTGACTTCGCCGAGCGCATGCTCTGCACCTGCTCGGCGAGGCGTACCACCACGAGACGCACATCGCCGACGACGGCCAGCAACATTTTGCGCAACGCTTCCGCTTGTGCCGCCTCCAGGCCGCGCTCCGGTGTCCAGTCGGCCGGCAGACCGAAGTGTCCCAGCGCGTGAAGCTCGCGCGCGAGGCGCACCGCCTCCACGCCGAAGCGCTTGGCCGCCGCGGCGGCATCGAGATATTCGGCCGACAACAAAGGCTGCAGCATGGCGGCGATGACGACATCGTCATCGGCATCGAGGCTGCGCACGATGGCCGCGACCTCGGCGGCCGCGGCGCGCTGCCGCACGCCTTCCGCCGGCAGATCGAGCGCAAGGACGGCCTGCATCGCCTCTTGCAGGCGGTCGCTCGACGGTCTGTTCGGGCTGATCGTTTCCATCGTCTCGAAGGCCGCGCCTGTGGGTTTGGGCGCCTATTGCCGGTATCATACCGGCCCATGCCGAACCCTTCGCCGAATAACGGTCACCGCGACGCGAGCGAGACGATTGCGCGAACCTAAGGTTGCGACTATTCGTGTGCTCGGGATCGATCCTGGTTCGCAGCGCACCGGATTCGGGGTGCTGGATGCGGCCGGGTCGCGCCTCACCTACGTGGCCAGCGGCGTCATCCGCACGACGCAGGGCGAATTCGCGGTACGTCTGTGCGAAATCTTCCGCTGCATGCAAACCATCGTCGCGCAGTATCAGCCGCAGGAAATCGCCATCGAGAAAGTGTTCGTGAACCGCAATCCCGACAGCGCCCTGAAGCTGGGACAAGCGCGCGGGGCGGCCATTTGCGGTACGGCGGAGTCGAACGCCGATGTCTTCGAGTATGCAACGCGGCAGATCAAGCAGGCGGTGGTCGGTACGGGCAGCGCCGAGAAAGCCCAGGTACAGCTCATGATGCGCAGCATCCTGAAGCTCGAGGGGCCGGTCCCGGCGGACGCCGCCGACGCGCTGGCGGCAGCCGTATGCCACGCGCTGCGCGGCCGCGTACGCGCGTCGCTGCTCAAAATCGGTGCGGGATGATCGGGTTTCTCAAGGGCAGGCTGGCGGCAAAATTGCCGCCCATGCTGCTGGTGGACGTGAATGGCGTGGGCTATGAACTCGAAGCGCCGATGTCGACGTTCTACGGTCTGCCGGCCACCGGCGAGGCCGTCGCGCTGTTCACGCATCTGGTGATACGCGAGGATGCACATATCTTGTTCGGCTTCGGTACCGACGGCGAGCGGCGGCTGTTTCGCGGCTTGCTGAAAGTATCCGGCGTGGGACCCAAGATCGCACTCGGCATCCTCTCCGGTGCCAGCGTCGAGGAGTTCCTGCGTACCATCGAGGCGGAGGACGTGGCGATGTTGACCAGGATTCCCGGGATCGGACGCAAGACCGCCGAGCGCGTGATCATCGAGATGCGCGACAGCGTGCAAAAGTTGTCGCTGCCCGCCGCCGCCGGCACCTCGATTGCCGCCCCCGCGGTTCAATCCCCGCAGAGCGAGGCGTACGGAGCGCTGATTGCGCTCGGCTACAAACCGCCTGAAGTCGCACGCCTGCTGAAACATGCCGATGAACCCGGTTTGTCGACCACCGAGATCATCCGCCGCGCCCTGAAGTCGGCTGTCACGAAGTAGCGATGCACGCATGGGCATAGACGCATGGGCATAGAACAGGATCGCATCATCGCCAGCACCGGCGGCCGCGACGAGGAGGTCGCCGACCGCAGCGTGCGCCCGCAGTCGCTGGATGACTACGTCGGCCAGCCCAATGTCAAAAAGCAGATGAGCATCTGGATCCAGGCGGCGCGCGATCGCGGCGAAGCTCTGGACCACGTTTTGATATTCGGGCCGCCGGGACTGGGCAAGACCACACTGGCGAACATCATTGCCAAGGAGTTGCAGGTGAACCTGAGGCAGACCTCGGGACCGGTGCTGGAGCGCCCGGGTGATCTGGCGGCGCTGCTCACCAATCTGGAACCGCGCGACGTGCTGTTCGTCGATGAGATTCATCGCTTGAGCCCGGTGGTGGAGGAGGTGCTGTATCCGGCCATGGAGGACCAGCAGCTCGATTTGATGATCGGCGAAGGACCGGGGGCGCGCTCCATCAAGCTCGACCTGCCCGCCTTCACGCTGGTGGGGGCCACCACCCGCGCGGGCCTTCTGACATCGCCCTTGCGCGATCGTTTCGGCATCGTGCAGCGCCTGGAATTTTATTCGACCGCGGAGCTGACCAAGATCGTCGTGCGCAGTGCCGCGATACTCAAGCTGCAGCTTCAGCCCGACGGTGCCGACCGCATTGCCGAGCGTTCGCGCGGTACGCCGCGCATCGCCAACCGGCTGCTGCGCCGCGTGCGCGATTTCGCCGAGGTGACGGCGGGCGGCGTGATCAGCGGCGAGGTGGCCTTGGCGGCGCTCAACATGTTGGAGGTCGATCCGCAGGGCTTCGACACGCTCGACCGGCGTCTGCTGTTGACCGTGATCGAGAAATTCGAGGGCGGTCCGGTGGGTGTGGACAGTCTGGCCGCCGCCATGAGCGAGGAGCGCGGTACCATCGAGGATGTCATCGAACCGTTCTTGATTCAGCAGGGTTTCCTGATGCGCACCGCGCGCGGGCGGGTGGCCACGCGTGCCGCCTACGCCCACTTCCGATTGGCGCCGCCGCCCTTGGAGCGGGACGCCAATCTGCCGTTGTTTCGGGATGGCCAGTAAGTGGCGGACTTGCCGCGGTACTCGCACCGGTATTCGGTTTATTGGGAGGACACCGACGCGGGCGGCGTGGTGTACTACGCGAATTACCTGAAGTTCATGGAGCGTTGCCGCACCGAGTGGCTGCGGGCAATGGGCGTCGACCAGCAGCGGTTGCGGTCCGAGCGCCGGCTGCAGTTCGTGGTGGTGAACGTGTCCGTGGATTTTCTCAGGCCCGCCGTGCTGCATGATGAAATTATCGTCACTGCTGAATTGCAGCGTCTGACGGGTGCGACAATCGTCTTCAAGCAAACAATCATGCGCGGCGTCGAGCAGCTGATCGACGCCACCGCCCGCGTGGCGTGCCTCGACTCCGGTACGCTGAAACCGCGTGCCATCCCCAAGGATTTGTTCATGGAGTGGCGCAATGCCCAATGATTTGTCGGTATGGAACTTGGTGCTCGATGCGAGCCCGATAGTGCAGGTCGTCGTGGGTCTGCTGCTGTTCGCCTCCGTTGCTTCCTGGGCCATCATCTTCGCGAAGTCACGGGTGATCTCACGCTCGCGCCGTCAGGCCGAGAAGTTCGAGACGGCCTTCTGGTCCGGCGGCGATCTGGCGACGCTGTACAAGAACGTGGAGATCAAAGGCCGGGCCGGCACCGGTTTGCAAAGCGTGTTCGAATCGGGCTACAGCGAATTCAGCCGCCTGCGCCAATTGGGCACGCCCGTGGAGCAGCAGTTGCCGGGCGCAAGACGTGCGATGCGTGTGGCGCAGATGCGGGAACTCGACCGGCTGGAGAAAAACCTCGCATTGCTGGCCACCGTCGGGTCCACCAGTCCCTATGTGGGATTGTTCGGCACCGTCTGGGGCATCATGAGCGCCTTTCACAACCTCGGAAACGTGCAGCAGGCGACCTTGGCGGCGGTCGCGCCCGGCATCGCGGAGGCGTTGGTGACGACCGCGGTGGGCTTGTTCGCGGCGATTCCCGCGGTGGTCGCCTACAACCGGCTGGCTGATCAGGTGAGCCGTCTGGAGCTGCGCTTCGACACGTTCATCGAAGAGTTTTCCACGATTCTGCAGCGCCACGGGACCGCCCGGGCGCCGCAAGGATAGGCCATGGCTACGCGCCGGCGCCGCTTGATGGCCGAGATCAACGTCGTGCCGTACATCGATGTCATGTTGGTGCTGCTGATCATCTTCATGATCACCGCGCCGTTGTTGAAAGAGGGCGTCAAGGTGGACTTGCCCGATGCCGCCGCCAAGCCCATCGATGCCGATCTGCTCAAGAACCATGAGCCGCTCATTCTGACGATCGACGCCCGCGGCCGGATGTACATCAACTTCGGTCAGAACCAAGATCAGCCGACACCGGAGGCAACCGTCAGTTCGCGCACCGCCGCGCTGCTGCGCCGTGATCCGCAGACGCCGGTTCTGGTGAAAGCCGATACCACGGTGCCCTATGGCACGGTGGTGCGTGCCATGGTGCTGCTGCAACAAGCGGGCGCCAGCAAGGTCGGTTTCCTCACCGATCCTCCGCGGACGAATCCCGGCGCAAAGTGATGGCCGGCTTCCTGCGCGAACATTCCTGGGCCGTCGTCTTCTCCGTGCTGCTGCATGGACTGCTGGCGGCGGCGCTGCTGTACGGCGCGTTGATTTCGGTGCGCCATACGCCGCTCAGCAATCAACCCCTGCCCATCGATGCCGTCGTGGTCGACTCGCAGGTGCTGCAGGCGGCGCAGCGCGCCGTGACAGACGAGGACGCCGCGCGGGCCCAGGCTGCGGCCGAGCAGCAAGCCGCCGCCGCGGCTGCCCAGGCGGAGACTGAAGCCAAAGAGGCGGAGCAGGCAACGCGCGCGGCGGATGAGGCGGCGCGTGCTGCTGCGGATGCAAAAGCACAGGCGGCAGAGAGGCTCGCGTCGGAGGAGAAAGCAGTCGCCGAGGAACGAGCCGCGGAGGCGGCGCACGCGGCCGACGTGAAGCGCGCCGCCGACGCAAAGCGTGCCCAGGAGGCCAAACGCGAAGCGGACGCCAAAGCCGCGGAGGATGCGAAACGGGCCGCGGAGGCCAGGCAGGCAGAGGATGCGAAGCGCGCCGCCGATCAGGCCAAGCTCGAGCGTGAGGCGGAATTGCGCCGCCAAATGGCGGCTGAAGAACGCGCCAATGCCGTGCAGAGCAGCCCCTTGCGCGATCAGTACATGGCGCGACTGCAGAGCAGGATTCAGAATGCCTGGATACGTCCGCCCTCGGCGCGCGTCGGCCTGGATTGCCTGGTCGAAGTGACGCAATCGCCCGACGGCGAGGTGCTCGATGCGCACGTCACGCAATGCAATGGCGACGCGGCGACCAGCGAATCGATCAAGAATGCCGCATATCGCGCCTCGCCCTTGCCGACGCCGCCCGATCCGGCGTTGTTCGCGCGCACTTTTGCATTCCATTTCCACCCGGATCAATAGAGTCGAAAAAATATGAAAAAACACTGCACGCTGGCCTTGCTGGCACTGACATTGTGGGGCGTGAACTGCCGCGCGGAATTCGTGGTCGAGGTGACGCGCGGTCAGACTCAGGCGATTCCGATCGCGATCGTGCCGTTTTCATCGTCCGACGTGAGCGCCGCGTCCTTCGACGTCGCGCAAATGATCAATGACGATCTGGCGCGCAGTGGTCGCTTCAAGACCATGGACGTCAAGGACATGATCGAACAGCCGCATGCGGGCGCGGACATCGCCTTCGACGATTGGCGGCGGCTCAACGACGACTACATCGTGGTCGGCTCGCTGCAGATGGTCAGCGCGGATCACTACATCATCACCTACGAACTCTACAACGTGCTCACGCGCCAGCGGCTGCTGGGATTTCAGATCAACGCGAACCGCCCGGGCCTGCGCCTGGCCAGCCACCAGATTGCCGATGCCGTGTTCGAGAAGATCCTGGGAATTCGCGGTGCCTTCAGCACGCGAATCGCCTATATATCGGCTCTCGGCCATGTGCCGAACAAGACCTATGAGCTCGTGATCGCGGACGCGGACGGCGAAAATCCCCGCGTGGTGACGCAATCGAAGGAGCCGCTGATGTCCCCGGCGTGGTCGCCGGACGGCTCCAAGTTGGCGTATGTATCTTTCGAGGACCGTCTCTCCACCATCTACGTGCAGAATATCAAGTCCGGTGAGCGGCAGCGGGTGTCGGCCCACGCCGGTGTGAATCAGGCGCCCGCGTGGTCGCCGGACGGCAGGAAACTGGCCCTGACTCTCTCCTCGCGCGACGGCAATCTGGATGTTTACATCCTGGATCTCGACACGCAGGCGCTGACCCGGATCACGGATGATCCCGGCATCGACACCGAGCCGCAGTGGTCGAAGGACGGGCTGAGCCTGTACTTCACGTCGGATCGGGCCGGCGGCCCGCAGATCTACAAGATCGGCGTCAAGCCGGGCGACAAGCCCCGGCGGCTCACGTTTCAAGGCAGCTACAACGCACGGCCGAGGATCTCGCCCGACGAATCGCAGATGTCCTTCGTGACGCAGGAAGAGGGCGGTTATCGCATCGCCACCATGGATCTTCGCGGCCACGGCGATGTACAGGTGCTCACGAAAGGGCCCGCTGACGTGTCCCCGAGCTACGCACCGAACGGCGCCGTGATCATTTATGCGGCACGCGACCATGGGCGCGGCGTGCTGGCATTGGTGAGTGCCGATGGGCACGTGCAGCAGCGCCTGGTCGCAAGCGAGGGCGAGCTGCAAGAGCCCGCCTGGGCGCCGTTTCCTGCAAATTAAGGTAACCTTATGCTTGGTCGAACTTGGAAGGAAAAATCAATGATGAGAACTCTATCCATCGCATTGCTGCTGGTAGGAACGGTGATGCTGGCGGGATGCCCCAAGAAGCACAACGTCAACGAGCCGCCGGTGGCCGGCACCCAAGTTCCCGGGGACTCGTCCGCGAGCGGCAGCGAAAGTCCCTCGACCTCCGCGAGTGCATTGGGCGATGCCGCCGCCGTGGCACGCAGCTTGAACGCCGCGCCGCTGTCGAAAAAGATCATTTACTTCGACTTCGACAAATCGGAGATCAAGCAGGAATATGCCGACATCGTGACCTCGGCGGCGCGTAATCTCACGAGCAACCCGAGCTTGAAACTCAAGCTCGAAGGCAACACCGATAATCGCGGCACCCGCGAATACAATATCGGCCTGGGCGAGCGTCGGGCGCAAGCCGTGCGACGCGCGTTGCTGCTGCAGGGCGTTGCCGAGTCGCAGCTCTCCACCACGAGTTTCGGTTCGGAGAGGCCCGCGGTCGAGGGCGACGATGAATCCGCGTGGTCGCAAAATCGCCGCGTGGAACTGGTCTACGGGCCCTGACAAGTGAACGTCGTGACTCGCATGGCGGTGTTGGCGGGAGCGGCCCTGGCCCTGGCCGGCTGCGCGAGCACGCCGCCGGAAGAGGATCCGGTGCAGATCAAGCTGAACGACCTCGATGTGCGATTGACGCGCATCGAGAAGGTCATGCAGAACCAAAGCCTGCTCGAACTCTCCAATCAACTCGAGGCGCTGCGCGCGGATGTGCGCGGCATGCATAACGATGTCGACCTGCTGAACAACAGCATGGAAGCGCAGCGCCGCCAGCAGCGCGACATGTATGCCGACCTGGATTTGCGCATCAAGGCGCTCGAGGGGCGCGGCGCCGGCTTGCCGACTGCCGCCGCGCCGCCTGCGGCCGCCGACCCGGGATCTTCGGCGGGTGCCGGTCTCGCATCGGGCGCCACTCCGCCGACCGATACCAGCGTCTACCAGACCGCGTTCGGCTTGTTGAAGGACAGCCAATACGACCGGGCCATTCAGGCCTTCCAGCAATTCTTGATCAACTATCCCAGCAGTTCCTTGGCGGACAATGCACAGTACTGGCTCGGCGAAGCCTACTACGTGAACCGGTCATTCCCCGAGGCGCAAAGCGCCTTCCAGCGCGTCGTCGACAAGTATCCGCAGTCACGCAAGATTCCCGATGCCTTGCTCAAGATCGGCTATTGCCGCTACGAGATGAAGCTGTGGGATTCCGCCCGGGCGGCTCTGCAGCAAGTCGTGACCCAGTATCCGGATGAGCCGTCTGCCAAACTGGCGCAGCAACGATTGGACAAAATGGCCGCGGAGAAGCATTGAGTGCACAGCCGGCCAAGGGCGACCGTCTGCGCATCAACGAGATCTTCTACTCGCTGCAAGGCGAGGCCGACGCCGTAGGCTTTCCGACGGTGTTCGTGCGGCTCACCGGCTGCCCGCTGCGCTGCCAATACTGCGACACCGAATACGCATTCCATGCCGGCGACTGGCGGGATCTGGCGCAGATCGTCGCCCAAGTCGGGGAGTTCGGCGCCCGCCACGTGTGCGTCACCGGAGGCGAGCCGCTGGCGCAGCCGAACTGCCTGAAGCTGCTCGAGCGTCTGTGCGACGCGGGTTTCGAAG
>Ga0116227_10015762_pt1 | contig 11101 bp, 10 predicted proteins | sample S1TSphgellanicum_FD_89693 | JGI IMG/M metagenome (GOLD analysis project Ga0116227, IMG submission 89693) | Host-associated microbial communities from peat moss isolated from Minnesota, USA - S1T2_Fb - Sphagnum magellanicum MG | ecosystem: Host-associated > Plants > Peat moss > Unclassified...
CTTGTCGGCACTGAACAGTCGGCCGAGGTCGTAAGTCAGCCAGGAATCACCTTTGTTGAGGCGCGAACGCAGCGTTTTCACCAGCGAGCCTGCGCCATTGCCAACTTGGGTTTCCGCGTTCATTGGTCGACCTTAAACGCGTGCAACTTCGGCGAACGCGGCCCGCGCAGCCGTCAGTGTGGCCTCGATTTCGCGCGCGCCGTGTGCCGCAGAAACAAAGCCGGCCTCGAATGCGGAAGGTGCCAGATAAATACCGCGATCGAGCATCGCGTGAAAGAATTTATTGAACGCGCCGACGTTGCAGGCGGTGACCTGCGCGTAGCTTTCGATCGCCGCGCGCTCGGTGAAAAACAGGCCAAACATGCTGCCGACTTGTGCGGTGGTGAACGGTACGCCAACGCTCGCCGCAGCGGCGCGCAAGCCTTCGAGTATCGCGCGCGTGCTGGCTTCCAGCCTAGTGTAAATTGCGGTGTCAGCGAGTGACTTCAAAATCGCCAGGCCCGCCGCCATCGCCAGCGGATTGCCGGACAAAGTGCCGGCCTGATACACCGGCCCGACCGGTGCCAGTTTCTGCATCAGTTCGCGCTTGCCGCCAAAGGCGCCGACTGGCAAGCCGCCGCCGATGATCTTGCCGAGCGTCACCAGATCGGCGGTGATGCCGTATAAGCCCGATGCGCCGCGCGGATGTACGCGGAAGCCGGTCATCACTTCATCGAAAATCAGCACCGCGCCGGTTTCGTCGCAAATGGCGCGCAGACCTTCGAGAAAGCCTGGCGCGGGTGGTATGCAGTTCATGTTGCCTGCGATTGGCTCGACGATGACTGCGCCGATCTTGCCGGCGTTAGCGGCGAACAGCGCGTGTACGGATTCGAGATCGTTATAGGTTGCGGTCAGCGTGAGCTTGGCGAATTCGGCCGGCACGCCAGGCGAAGTCGGCACGCCGAACGTCAAGGCGCCCGAGCCGGCTTTCACCAGCAGCGCATCGCCGTGGCCGTGATAGCAACCCTCGAATTTGAGAATCATGTCGCGGCCAGTGGCGCCGCGCGCCAGTCGCAGCGCCGACATCGTCGCCTCGGTGCCGCTATTGCATAACCGCACCTGCTCCAATCCCGGCACGCGCGCGCAAAGCAGCTCGGCCATTTCGATTTCAGCCTCGGTCGGCGCGCCGTAACTCACACCGATCTGCGCCTGCTTGAGAATCGCCTCGCGCACCGCCGGATATTGATGCCCGAGGATCATTGGCCCCCAGGAACCGACGTAGTCGATGTACGACTTGCCATCGGCATCGTGCAGATACGCGCCATCGGCGCTGACGATAAATCGCGGCGTGCCGCCGACGCTGCGAAACGCGCGCACCGGTGAATTCACCCCGCCCGGAATCGTCGCCTGCGCGCGCGCGAAAAGTTGCTCCGAGCGCGTCGCAGGTGCAGCAGGATCAACACGATTCATGGCTGACTCTTCATGGTTGGCGCTGTGTAGGCGGTTCAATGACGAATATCGGATGACTCGAACAACTCGGCGTAAGCGCGCGCCGCCGCCGCAATCGCGCCGGGCCGCGGATCGCCGAAAACCCCTTCGACGGCCGCGACTAAATCAGCGCCCGCGGCGATCAGCCCGACCGCGGTTGCCGGCGTGACGCCGCCGATCGCACAAATGGGTATTCCGAGATCGCCGAACTGCGCGCGCGCTTGCGTCAGCAATTCTAGCGCGGCCTGCGGCGCATCGGGCTTGGTATTCGATGCAAAAAATCGGCCGAAGGCGAGGTAGCTCGCACCATTCGCCACGGCGTCGATACCGCGCTGCAAACTCGGTCCGCAACTGGCGCCGATGATGGCCGCAGCGCCGAGCCGCGCGCGCGCCAGCGCCAGCGGGGGATCGGACGCACCGAGATGTACTCCATCGGCACCGATGCGGGCGGCGAGCTCGATATCGTCGTTGATGATGAGCCGCGCCTGCGCCTCGCGGCACAGCCGCAGCAGCGCGCTGGCATTGCGATCGCGCTGCGCAGTTGAGGTTGTGTGCTTGTCCCGATACTGGATCACGCTGGCGCCGCCTTGAAGTGCGGCAGCGACACCGGCCAGCAGCCGCTGCGGTTCGGCGCATAACTCGGCGGACGTGATTGCATAAAGCCCGCGCATTGGCAGCTTTCCGCGCGGCGAAAAATTCCTGACCGTCGTCGCATTCATGTTGAAGGTGCGACTCGACGCCGCGGGATGCGCCGGCCGCGGCCCACCGCGAAGGCTTGGTACAGTGTCGCCTGCGTCCATCGCTGCGCCGTGGTCAACGCCGCGCCAATCTCATCGCCTGAAGCCAGACGACAGGCGATCGCGGCCGCCAGCGTGCAGCCGGCGCCGTGGAAAGTTTCCGGCAGGCGCGGCCAGCGAAATTCGACCGCGACGGTACCCGCGCGATACCAGGTATTGACGACGTCGGCGCCGGGTTCATCGCCGCCGGTAATCAGCACGTTGTCGCAGCCCTCGTCGAGCAGATGCTGAGCGCATTCCGTCAGCGTGGCGGCCTCGGGCACTAGCCTCCGCGCTTCTGCGGCGTTCGGTGTGATCAGCGTCATCCACGGAAAGATTTTTTGGCGCAGCGCTTGGATCAAGTCGATGCTGGCGAAATCATGGCCACCTCCGGCGCGTAAGACCGGGTCGCAGACGGCGGGCAAATGCAGCGGTTCGAGCGTGGCGGCAAGCGCTGTGATCTGCTCCACGCCGCCTAGCAGACCGAGCTTCAAGGCTTGCGGCGGGCAATCGGCCAGCAAGCAGCCGAGCTGGTCGAGCAACAGTTGGGTATCGATGGCTTGCAGGCGTTTCACATTGCGCGTGTCCTGCACTGTCAATGCGCTGACCAGCCCGAGCGCATGGCCGCCGAGCATGGCGATGGTTTCGATGTCGGCCTGCAAGCCCGCGCCGCCGCTCGGATCCCAGCCGGACAGGCAAAGAATGCGCGGCGGCGCTGAAAGCACGGTGGGCATAAGGCTCAGTTTACTGGAGCACAGCCCGTTGCCGGCGCTTGACGGCCCTCTATCCTTATGCACATCGCGTTGCAACATTCGGCTGCAAGCCCCGTATTTGCGAGAGGTTCATGTAAGAATGCTGTAAAAAAACAGTAAATCCATGAAAAGTAATAAGAATACGGCTTGGTTACAATTTGCGCTAAATGCGCGAAGTGCCTGTCGTTACGATGAGTTTTGAGGTTCGCACCCGGCTTTTACACAGGATTATCCACAGGCTTTGTGAGTGATTCCGGGTTTACTTTACTTTCCATGTGTTTATGGGCTTAACTTCAGGTCGAACCTCGAAAGTGTCCAGCTCGATCTGGCTTGCACGCGGGGGCTGCCTCGGGTGGCTTGTCATACTCCGCGTTGCGGTTCTCGATATGCGATGAGGCTGCGCGATGTCCGTCGGTTAGCGCCGCTTCGGCTGGCGTGGTCCCGGCATTAAACGGCTATCGCCAGCGGCATCGGCAGGCCGAGATTTTTCCATAACCGCAAGGTCGGTTCGACCTGGTTCAGTGTGTAAAAGTGAATGCCTGGCGCGCCGGCTTTCAGCAGCGTTTCGCACAGGCGCGTGACCACTTCGAGGCCGAAATCCTGCAAGGCTGTTTTATCGTCTTTCAACTGCTCCAGCCGCAGCGCGATCCAGCGCGGAATGTCTGCGCCGCAGGCGGCAGAAAAGCGCGTCAATTGCGCGTGATTGACGATCGGCATGATGCCGGGAATCACCGGCAGCTTGAGCTGCGCGCGTTCGCAGCGTTCGACGAAATCGAAGTAGGCTTCCGGATTAAAAAAATATTGCGTGATTGCGGCATCTGCCCCGGCTTTGACCTTGCGCTGGAAGTTGGCGAAGTCGGCCGCGGGACTCAAGGCCTGTGGGTGCATTTCCGGATACGCCGCCACTTCCAGATGAAACGCATCGCCTTCGGTTTCGCGGATGAATTGCACCAGTTCATTGGCGTAGTGAAAATCCGCGCGCGCGCCGGTGCCATAGGACGTGGCCGGCATGTCGCCGCGCAGCGCGACGATGCGCTTCACACCGGCGGCCTTGTAGCGTTGCAACAGCGCGCTGATTTTCGCGCGCGTGGAACCCACGCAGGTGAGATGCGGCGCGGCTTCCACGCCGGTTTTTTCGACCACGCTGACCACGGTGTCGTAGGTGCCGTCCTGATCGGAACCGCCGGCGCCGTAAGTCACCGAAAAATATTTCGGCTGCAGGAGCGCGAGTTGCGCGGCGAGATTCGGCAGCTTGGCAATGCCTTCCGGCGTGCGCGGCGGGAACAGCTCGAACGAGAACTGTGCAGAATGCGGTTGTTGCGTTTTCATGCTTTGAATTCCAGTGCGGCGTTCACAAAAAAAGGGGCGGTCGCCCGCCCCTGGATTTCTTTCGCGCGGCGGCGGGCGTGCCCGCTGCTACGATTTTTGTAGCACGCTTAGTAGCGGTAATGATCCGGCTTGTACGGACCTTCCACCGGCACGCCGAGGTACTCGGCCTGGGCGGGCGTCAGCTTGGTCAGCTTCACACCGATCTGCTCCAGGTGCAGGGCCGCCACTTCCTCATCGAGCTTTTTCGGCAGGCGATAGACGGTCTTTTGATAAACGTCCTTGTTCTTCCACAGGTCCATCGCCGCGAGGGTCTGGTTCGAGAACGAGTTCGACATCACGAACGCCGGATGACCGTGCGCGCAGCCGAGGTTGATGAGGCGGCCTTCGGCCAGCACGTAGATGCTCTTCTCCGTATTCGGGAAGGTGTAGCGATCGGTCTGCGGCTTGATGGTGTCACGCACCGCACCTGAAGCGTTCAGCCGATCCATCTGGATCTCGTTATCGAAGTGGCCGATGTTGCAGACCAGCGCGTTGTTCTTCATCGCGCGCATGTGTTCGAGCGTGATGATGTCCTTGTTGCCGGTGGTCGTCACATAGATATCGGCAAACGGCAGCACGTCCTCGATGGTCTTCACCTCGAAGCCTTCCATCGCTGCCTGCAGTGCGTTGATCGGATCGATTTCGGAGACGATCACGCGCGCGCCGAGGCCGCGCAAGCTGTGCGCCGAACCCTTGCCGACATCGCCATAACCGGCGACGAACGCCACCTTGCCGGCGATCATCAGATCGGTCGCGCGCTTGATGCCATCGGCCAAGCTTTCGCGGCAGCCATAGAGATTGTCGAACTTGGACTTGGTGACCGAGTCGTTGACGTTGATCGCCGGCACCAGCAGCTTGCCCGCTTCCATCATCTGATACAGGCGATGCACGCCGGTGGTGGTTTCCTCGGCCACGCCCTTCCAGTCCTTGACCACGCGAGTCCAGAAGCCGGGTCGTTCTTTCGCCACCTTCTTCAGCAGGTTCTTGATGACCTGCACTTCGTGGTTGTCGGAAGGCGTATCGACCCACTTGTCGCCGTGTTCCAGCTCGTAGCCCTTGTGGATCAGCAGCGTCACGTCGCCGCCGTCATCGACCACCAGTTCCGGGCCGGTCAGCGTGCCGTCGGGCAGCGTGTGGGTGACGGCGTCCATCGTCAGATCCCAATACTCTTCCAGCGTCTCGCCTTTCCAGGCAAACACCGGCGTGCCGGCGGCAGCGACGGCGGCGGCGGCATCATCCTGCGTCGAGAAAATATTGCAGGTGGCCCAGCGCACCGAAGCACCCAAATGGCCTAGCGTCTCCAGCAGCACGGCCGTTTCCTTGGTCATGTGCAGGCTGCCGGTGAGGCGCACGCCTTGCAGCGGTTTGCTCGGTGCATACTTGGCGCGGATCGACATCAGGCCGGGCATTTCTTCCTCGGCCATGCGGATGCGCTTGCGGCCGAACTCGGCCAGGCTCATGTCTCTGACCTTGAAATCTTCCGCCAGCTTGGCTGGTTTGAGCATTGCGTTCATCGTTGTCTCCTGAAGTTTTGCCGGGAGTTTGTCCCGGCAATTAAATGTTGGATCAGCGGTCGATCAGAGTTTCGGATTAAAGCTTCTTGGCGTCGGTTTTCAAGGCTTCGGCGCGATCGGTTTTTTCCCACGAAAATGCAGTAAATTTCTCGCCGTTAGCGAGCGTCACCTCGTAAGGCTTACGGCCGAAATGGCCGTACGCCGCGGTGGCCAGGTACATCGGATGAATCAGGTCGAGCATCTGGATGATGCCGTAAGGCCGCAGATCGAAATGCTTGCGCACCAGTTTTTCCAGCTTGCCGTCGTCGAGCGTGCCGGTGCCGAAGGTGGTGACGAAAATCGAGGTCGGCTCGGCCACACCGATCGCATAAGACACTTGTACTTCGCACTTCGCCGCCAGACCCGCGGCGACGATGTTCTTCGCAACATAGCGCGCCGCATACGCCGCACTGCGATCGACCTTGGACGGATCCTTGCCCGAAAACGCACCGCCGCCGTGACGCGCCCAGCCGCCGTAGGAATCGACGATGATCTTGCGCCCGGTGAGGCCGCAGTCGCCGACCGGGCCTCCGATGACGAAGTTGCCGGTCGGGTTGATGTGGAACTTGGTGTTTTTGCTGATCCACTTCGCCGGAATCACCGGCTTGATGACTTCTTCCATCACGCCTTCGCGCAGTGTTTTCAGCTTCACGTCGGGCGAATGCTGGGTCGAGAGCACCACCGCATCCACGCCCACGGCCACGCCGTTGGAATAACGGAGCGTGACCTGCGATTTCGCATCCGGCCGCAGCCACGGCAGCCTGGAATTTTTCGCCTTGCGCACTTTCGCCTGCTGCTCGACCAGACGGTGCGAGTAATAAATCGGCGCCGGCATCAGTTCCTTGGTTTCATCGCAGGCATAGCCGAACATCAGGCCTTGATCGCCCGCGCCCTGTTCTTCCGGCTTCTTGCGATCAACGCCCATGTTGATGTCGGGCGACTGCTTGCCGATCAGGTTGATCACGCCGCAGGTCGCACCGTCGAAGCCGACATCCGACGAGGTGTAGCCGATATCGGAAATCACCTTGCGCGTCAGCGCTTCGAGATCGATCCACGCGCTGGTAGTGATTTCGCCGGCGACGATGGCGACGCCGGTTTTCACCAGCGTTTCACAGGCCACGCGCGCACGTTTGTCCTGGGTCAGGATGGCGTCGAGCACCGCGTCGGAAATCTGGTCGGCGACTTTGTCCGGATGACCCTCGGACACCGACTCGGAGGTAAAAAGATATTCGGACACGGCTTTGGATGGGGATGCGCTCACTGCTTGGAGACCTCTGCTGTTATCTGTGTATACGGATAAGCGGATAGTATAGATCAAATGTTGCGCGCTTGCACCGCCGATCGCAAGCGCGCGTTCCGGACTCTGACGGGACCACGCCGGAACTTGGACGATGAATTGATGGCAGGCTGATGTTGCCAGCGGATGTCGCCGGCGGATCGAGCATTCTGGCTGCATCGCCGCCATCAGGATTGCCCGCGATTTGCCGAGGATTGGTCTGCATCCGCACGCGATTCAGGCAAGCCGCCAGCGCAGCACAAACGCTTATGACGCCGCTGCGCGCAATCGCAGCTGGCTCCTTCAGGCGCGGATCAGCGTGCCGATGCCTTCGTTGGTGAACAGTTCCAGCAGCACCGAATGCTCGATGCGGCCATCGATAATCACCGAATTGCGCACGCCACTATTCACCGCATCCAGCGCGCATTGCACCTTCGGCAGCATGCCGCCGTACACCGTGCCGTCCGCAATCAGCGCCTGCACCTGCTTCACTGTCAGTCCGGTCAACACCTGGCCTTGCTTGTCCAGCAGGCCTTGCACATTGGTCAGCAGAATCAGCTTGTCGGCGCGCAGCACCGAAGCGAGTTTTCCGGCGACAGTATCCGCGTTGATGTTGTAAGCCGTGCCATCCGCGCCGACGCCGACCGGCGCGATCACTGGAATGAAGCCGCCGGTTTCCAGATGCTGGATGATGCGCGGATCGATCGCCTCGACCTCGCCGACCTGACCAATATCGCGGCCCTTGATTGTCAGCTTCTTGGCGCGGATCAGGCCGCCATCCTTACCGGTGAGTCCGACCGCAAGCCCGCCCTGTTTCGCAAATGCGGTGACCACGGCCTTGTTCACCAGCCCGCCAAGCATCATCTCGACTACATCCATCGTTTCCGCATCGGTGACACGCTGGCCTTCGACGAACTCGCTTTTCTTGCCGAGCTTTTCCAGATGCGCGCCGATCTGCGGCCCACCGCCATGCACGACGACCGGGTGCATGCCGACGGCCTTCATCAGCACGATATCGCGCGCAAAGCTGTCGATCATCGCATCGTCGCCCATCGCATTGCCGCCGTATTTGACGACGATGGTCTTGCCGGCGAAGCGGCGGATATACGGCAGCGCTTCGGTCAGCACGCGGGCGATATTCATCGCCTTGGTTTGGTCGATCGGCATTGAGATGCGAGTGTTGTTTAAGAGGAGCGCAGTAAGCTTGTCCGGCTGCGCTTATGTTGAGCGAAACATCGTTTCGAGCCTAGTGGCGCCCGGTATGCCCAAACCCGCCCACACCGCGTTCGCTCGCGTGAAACTCCGAAACGAGATCGAATTCCGCGCGCACCACCGGCACGAATACCAGCTGCGCGATGCGTTCGCCGGGTTCGATCACGAACTCGGTCTTGCCGCGATTCCAGCAGCTGACCATCAACTCGCCCTGATAATCCGAATCGATCAGGCCGACCAGATTGCCGAGCACGATGCCGTGTTTATGGCCCAGGCCCGAGCGCGGCAGAATCACCGCGGCCAAACCGGAATTGCCGATGTGGATTGCAAGGCCGGTTCGGATCAGCGTGGTCTCGCCGGGCGACAGTTTCAGCGGCGCATCCAGCACGGCGCGCAGATCGAGACCGGCGGAGCCTGCGGTCGCGTAACTCGGTAACGGCAGTTCGCGGCCGATGCGCGGATCGAGAATTTTCAGCTGAATCTTGTTCATTCTCTTAATTCTTGGATAGTGAAACGGCCGCGGCTGCCGCCGTTTTTTGCACATAGCGTTCTGCGATCAACGCGACCAGATTACGCGCCTGATCGAGCTTGCTGCTGGCCGTGAAAGACTGGCTGCCATCGTTCCAGAACACTTGCAGCGCGTTATCGTCGCGGTCGAATGCGCGGCCATTGCCGACCCAATTCGCGGCGATCAAATCCAGCTGTTTGCGCTGGAGTTTGTCGGCAGCGTGCTCTGCCAGCTTCTCGGTTTCGGCGGCGAAACCTGCAATGAATAATTGCGGATATTGCTCGCGCGCTGCGGCAATCACATCCGCAGTCTTGGTCAAATCCAGTTGCAGCGATTCGGATTTTTTCTTGATCTTCTGTGCGGCCGCGGCGACTGGCCGATAGTCCGCGACCGCGGCAGCGCCCACCAGAATTTGTGCCTCGGCGCAGGCGGCGAGTGTCGCGTTCAGCATCTGCTCTGCGGTTTCCACATCGATGCGCGCAACGCCTGCGGCCGCGGCCAATTGCGTTGGGCCGGAGACCAGCGTGACGATCGCGCCCATTTCCGCGAGCGCCTGCGCCACCGCATAACCCTGCTTGCCGGACGACCGATTGCTGATGAAGCGCACGGGATCGACTGGTTCGCGTGTCGGACCGGCGGTGACGACGGCGCGCAGGCCATCGAGTACGCCGTGCCGCTGAAGGGGTGAAGCGGAAAGCGCGCGCAGCACGTCGTCCGCGATCGTTTGTGGTTCGGACATGCGGCCGTCGCCGACTTCGCCGCAGGCCTGCGCGCCGCTGCCGGGGCCGAGCACGATCACGCCGCGCGCGCGCAAGATTGCGACGTTGGCTTGCGTCGCTGGATGCGCCCACATCAGCCGGTTCATCGCCGGCGCAATGAAAATCGGCCGGTCGGTCGCAAGACACAGCGTGGACAGCAGATCATCGGCAAAACCCTGCGCCAGTTTGGCGATGAAATTGGCCGACACCGGCGCGATCACGATCGCCTGCGGCCAGCGTGCCAGTTCGATGTGGCCCATCGCGGCTTCGGCGTGTTCATCCCACAAGGAACTGCGCACGCTGCGGCCGCTGAGTGCCTGAAAAGTCTGTGCAGCGACGAAGCGCTGCGCGGATTCGGTCATCACCACTTGTACGATCGCGCCGGCCTTGATCCAGAGCCGCGTCAATTCAGCCGATTTATATGCGGCAATGCCGCCGGTAATGCCCAGCAGGATGCGTGGTGCGGCGTTCGGAAGTGGCGAGTTCGCGGTCGACATGGCGCAGATTCTAGCCTGCGCCCAAGCCCATCGGCCGCAAAACCCCCCGCGCGGCCGCCGTTGGTGCTAGCTTTATAGAGGCCCACAACGGGTTGTTCGGAGCGCTATATATGGTCGCCTTGCTCGTCATTCTCGGTTTGATCGTCGTTGCCATCATCTATGTCATCGGCATTTATAACGGCTTGGTGACTTCGCGTAATGGCTACAAAAATGCGTTCGCGCAGATCGATGTGCAGCTGCAACGCCGCTACGATTTGATTCCGAATCTGGTCGAAACCGCGAAGGGCTACATGAAGCACGAGCGCGAAACGCTCGAAGCGGTGATCGCCGCGCGCAACGGTGCCGCCAGCGGCCTGAAAACGGCGGCGGCGAACCCGGGCGATGCGCAGGCCATGCAGCAACTCGCCACTGCCGACAACACGGTCACGCAAAGTCTCGGCCGTCTGTTCGCCTTGTCCGAAGCCTATCCGGATTTGAAGGCGAACCAGAACATGATGCAGCTGAGTGAGGAACTCACATCCACCGAAAATCGCGTGGCGTTCGCGCGGCAGGCCTACAACGATTCGGTGATGAGCTACAACAATCAGCGCGAAGTTTTTCCGAGCAGCTTCGTCGCCAACACCTTCAATTTCACGGCGGCCAGTTCGCTGGAAATCGAAAAGCCGGAGCAGCGCGCGGCGGTGAAGGTGTCGTTCACTTAAACGCTGAAACCTGCGTTATTCCAGCTGCCATCCAAGCTGAATAAGCCGATGGATTTTTTCCAGCAACAGGCGCGTGCCCGCGGTCAGTCGCGGCGCATGATCGTGTTGTTCGTGCTGGCGGTGATCACGATCGTCGCCGCGATCGATCTGGTGGCGGTGATCGCCTTACGCGCCGGCAGTGGCGCCCATGGTCAGGTGCCGGTTCCGGCTTGGCCGATCATCGCCGGCACCTC
>Ga0116227_10015763_pt1 | contig 11101 bp, 11 predicted proteins | sample S1TSphgellanicum_FD_89693 | JGI IMG/M metagenome (GOLD analysis project Ga0116227, IMG submission 89693) | Host-associated microbial communities from peat moss isolated from Minnesota, USA - S1T2_Fb - Sphagnum magellanicum MG | ecosystem: Host-associated > Plants > Peat moss > Unclassified...
CAAGGTCGGCATTGAGCTGCTTGAAATCTTCCTGGCCGTCGGGAATCTCCTCCTCGGAATAGATTGCCTCAACGGGGCATTCCGGCTCGCACAAGGTGCAATCGATGCACTCGTCGGGGTCAATGACGAGAAAATTCGGGCCTTCGTGAAAGCAATCGACCGGACAAACCTCGACGCAGTCCATGTATTTGCACTTGATGCAGCTTTCGGTCACCACGAACGCCATGACTTACCCTTCTATTGCTCTGTGTTGCCAACTATTCTGCCACAGCCGCGAATCCGCGGCTTTTCAGCTCGGTGAAATGGTGGTCGTCGCGGCCCGCGGCGCGATCCGCGAAAAACTGGCGCAAGGTATATTCGCCGCTGGGGAATGCCAACTCCGACCAAGGGATCTCCGCTTCCGTATACAAGCGCACCTCGAGGCTTTCGATGCCGGGCGCGAACTTGGGTTCGAGAAGCTTGGCGCGAAACATCACGTGGACCTGATTCGCGCGGGTCACGTTCACCACGGCCAGCAGCGAGGTTACTTCGACCGTGGCCAGGGCCTCCTCCTGGCACTCGCGCGCCGCAGCCTGCTGCATGGTTTCGCCATTCTCCATGAAACCGGCAGGCACGGTCCAAAACCCGAGGCGCGGCTCGATCGCACGCCTGCACAACAGAATTTTATCCTGCCACTCAGGGACGCATCCCAGCACCAGCAGCGGATTTTTGTAATGCACGGTGTTGCAACTGTTGCACACGAATCGCGGCAAATGATCCCCCGGGGGGATCTTCGTTTCGACGGGAGAGCCGCAATTACTGCAGAAATTCAAGAGCACCACTTCATAAAAAATTCTGGTGCCCGGAGAGGGAATCGAACCCACACGGTGTCACCACCACCGGATTTTGAGTCCGGCGCGTCTACCAGTTCCGCCATCCGGGCATGCCAGACCGTGCAGTATATGCGATTGCCGCCCTTGGTAGAATCCCTGGAAACCATGTCGCTTCAGGATTTTCACTTTGACCTGCCTGCCGAACTCATCGCGCAAACACCAGCGGCGCAGCGCTCGGCCAGCCGTCTGTTGACGCTCGATGGCCGCGACGGCAGCTACGCAGACCGGCAATTTTGCGATTTGCCGCAGCTGCTCGATTCTCGGGATTTGCTCGTGTTCAACGACACCCGCGTCATCCCGGCGCGGGTATTCGGCAACAAAGAATCCGGCGGACGCGTCGAGATTCTGCTGGAGCGGGCCTTGAGCGACACGGTGGCGCTGGCGCAGGTGCGCGCCAGCAAGGGACTGCGTGTGGGTGCACGGGTGCAATTGGCGGCCGGCGAAAGCGCGCGCATGCTGGGACGCGAAGAAGAATTGTTCCGCTTGGAATTCTCCTGCGCAGTGATCGGCTTTTTTCAGGCTCACGGCGAGATTCCGCTGCCGCCCTACATCGACCGGCAAGCCGAACATAGCGATGCCGAGCGCTACCAGACGGTGTATTCGCGGAATCTCGGCGCGGTGGCCGCGCCGACCGCGGGTCTGCATTTCGACGCGTCGATCTTTGCCGCGCTTGGCAACAAAGGTGTGCGGCATTGCTTCGTGACCTTGCACGTCGGCGCCGGCACCTTCGCACCGATCCGCGATCCGCAGATCGACAAGCATCGAATGCACGCCGAGTACTTGGACGTGTCGCAGGGCGCCTGCGATGCGATCACCGCGGCGCGCGCGCGCGGCGGGCGCGTGGTGGCCGTGGGGACCACGGTGGTGCGCAGTTTGGAGACCGCCGCAGAGCAGGGCGGGGCGCATGGCGCCGTGCTGCAGCCGTATCGCGGCCTCACGCGGATTTTCATCAGACCCGGCCATCGCTTTCGCGCTGTCGATGCCTTGCTGACCAACTTTCATCTGCCCGAATCGACCTTGTTGATGTTGTGTTCGGCGTTCGTCGGACGCGAGGCCTTGCTGGCCGCCTACGCACATGCGGTACAGGCGCGCTACCGCTTTTTCAGCTACGGCGACGCGATGTTTCTGACTCCGACCCCCGCAGCCGTGGGGTCGGCGTGACCGAAGCCGCGCGCATGCGCTTCGAGCTGCTGGCGCAGGACGGCGCGGCGCGGCGCGGCCGGCTGGATTTTGCGCGCGGCAGCGTGCAAACTCCCGCTTTCATGCCGGTGGGTACCTACGGCACCGTCAAGGCCATGAGGCCCGAGGACCTGCAGCAGGTCGGCGCCGAAATCATTCTTGGCAACACCTTTCATTTGTACTTGCGGCCCGGTCTCAAGGTGATCGAGGCGCATGCGGGACTGCACGACTTCATGCATTGGCAGCGCCCCATCCTCACCGATTCGGGCGGCTTCCAGGTGTTCAGCTTGGCGCAGAGAGCCAAGCTCACTGAACAAGGCGTGAACTTTCGTTCGCCCATCGACGGCGCGGAAGTGTTCCTGTCTCCCGAAGAATCGATGCGCATCCAACGCGTGCTGCGTTCCGACATCGCCATGAGCTTCGATGAATGCACCGCTTACCCGGCGACCTTCGAGCATGCGCGCGAGTCCATGGAGCGTTCCATGCGTTGGGCGGAACGCGGCTTTCGCGAGTACTACCGTGAGGATGCCGGGCCGGCACCAGGCACCTTGTTCGGCATCGTTCAGGGCGGTGTTCATGGCGAACTGCGTCGCGCCTCGCTCGGCGCATTGGAGCAGATTGGATTCGCAGGCCTTGCGGTCGGCGGATTGGCGGTGGGCGAAACGCAAGCTGAACGCGAGCAGGTGCTCGAGCAGCTGGAGCCGCACATGCCGCGCGATAAACCGCGTTATCTGATGGGTGTCGGCCGTCCGCAAGACATCCTCGAGGCAGTGCGGCGCGGCATCGACATGTTCGATTGCGTCATGCCGACCCGCCATGCGCGCAACGCGCATTTGTTCACGCGCGGCGGCGTGGTCAATATCCGCAACGCCATCCACCAAGACGACACGGCGCCGATAGAGCAAGGCTGCGCCTGTTATACGTGCCGTCATTACAGCCGTGCCTATCTGCGGCACCTGGACAAGTGCGGCGAGATCTTGGGTTCGCACCTCAACACGGTCCACAACCTATTTTTCTATGAGCGGCTGATGGCGGAGATCCGCGAGGCCATCGCAGCCGGCACATTGGATGCTTATGCGGAGCAGTTCTACGCCCTGCAGGCCGGTTGACCCTGATGTATACTACGCGGCTTTGCGCCGCGGCGTCCGCCGTCAAAGTAGAGTGTAACACTATGGATTTCTTGATTAATTCGGCATACGCGCAGGCGGCGGGCAGCCCCGCTGTCGGCGGCTTTTCGCTCAACCAACTGCTGTTCCCCGCATTGCTGCTGGTGGTGTTTTATTTCCTCCTGATCCGGCCGCAGAGCAAGCGCGCCAAGGAACAGCGCGAGATGCTCTCCAAAATTGCGGAGGGTGACGAAATCACGACCACGGGTGGAATTCTCGGCAAGGTCACGCAGGTCGGCGAGCAATATCTGACCTTGGAAGTGGCCGCCGGCGTGAACATCAAACTGCAGAAGTTTCAGGTCGCCCAAGTGCTGCCCAAGGGCACGGTCAAGAGCGCATGATTGCCTACGCTCGCTGGAAGATCATTCTGGTGGTGGTGGTGGTGTGCTTAGGCGCGCTGCTTGCGCTGCCGAATCTCTTCGGCGAGGAGAACGCGCTGCAGCTCATCGTCGATCGCGCTGCCGTGACCGAAGCCGACCGCGCGTCCGTCGAGCAGTTGCTGAAGGACAAGGGCATCACACCTGACGGGGCCTTTCTGGAGCAAGGTCGTTTGACCTTGCGCTTCACCAGCACCGGCGATCAATTGAAAGCGCGCGATGTGATCGCAGAAGCCCATCCGGGGCAGTACACCATCGCGTTGACTCAGGCGTCGCATGTGCCCGCGTGGATGCGCAGTCTCGGACTGGCGCCGGTCAAGCTGGGACTCGACTTGCGCGGCGGCGTGTACCTGGTCTACCAGGTCGACGTGCAAGCTTCGGTACGGCAACTACTGGATCGTCACGAACAGGATTTTCGCGCCACCCTGCGCACCGCGCACATCGCCTATCAGGATGTGAAAGTGGATTACGCGGCGAATCGCGTCCGTGTGATTTTTCGCGACGCCGACAGCTTCAGCAAGGGGAAGGCTGCGTTGGTCGCCGACAATCGCAGCCTGGTATTCGCCGACGTTTCGGTCGACGGCAGTCCGGCGGTCGAGTTGGCGCTGACGCCCCAGGACATTCGCCAGCGACAAACCGATGCCATTCAGCAAAACATCACCGTGCTGCGCAACCGGCTGAACAGCCCGGAACTGGCGGTGTCGGAACCGCAGGTGGCCCAGGAAGGCGCGGACCGCATCGCGATCCAATTGCCGGGCTTGCAGAATTCCGCGGAAGTCAAAAAGATCTTAGGAAAAACCGCGACGCTCGAATTCCGCATGGTTGACGAGAGCAACAATCCGATGGAGGCGGTGGCAACGGGCCGCACGCCCTTGGGTTCGAAGCTGTATTACACCCGCGACAAGCAGCCGGTGCTGTTGAAGCGCGAGGTGGTGGTGACCGGCGATCAGTTGACCGACGCGACGTTCCAACCCAATGGCCAGGACGGCCCCGCCGTATCGGTGGGCTTGGATAGCCGCGGCGCGGCCAAGATGCTGAAAAACACCCAGGAAAATGTCGGGCATGCGATGGCGGTGGTGTTCATCGACCGCGCCCGCGAGAAGAACGCACAGGGTGTGGACGTCGATCGCACCACGGAGGAAGTGATCAACCGCGCCACCATCCGCGGCGTGTTCAGCAACAACTTTTCGATCACCGGCATCAACCCCAACGAGGGCCGGGAACTGGCGCTGCTGCTGCGCGCCGGGGGTCTGGCGGCTCCGCTCACCCCGATCAATGAGCGAGCGATCGGCCCGAGCCTGGGCCAGGACAACATCGACAAGGGCATCAAGGCCATGGTGTTCGGTACCTTGGCGGCATTCCTTTTCATGTTGGTGTACTACAAGCTGTTCGGCTTGATCGCCGACCTGGTGCTGGCGGCGAACGTGGTGCTGCTGGTGGGGTTGCTGTCCTTCTTCGGCTTTGCATTGACGCTGCCGGGCATCGCGGCCGTGGTGTTGACGGTCGGCATGGCAGTGGATGCGAACATCTTGATCTACGAGCGCATCCGCGAGGAATTGCGCAACGGCGTCACGCCGCGCGCGGCCATCGCCGCCGGCTTCGAGCGTGCGCTGTCCGCCATCGCCGACTCGAATGTGACCGCCGCGATTTCGGGCGTCGTGTTGTGGGCCCTGGGTTCCGGTCCGGTCCGCGGTTTTGCAGAGGTGTTGTTGCTGGGCATTGCGACCTCGGTATTCACCGCAGTGATGGGCAGCCATGCCGTCGTGGCAATGATCTATGGCGGGAAACGCAAGCTCGAGCGCTTGTCGATTTAGGGGAACGAGCATGGAATTCTTTCACAAGGTGACTCGTTTCCCGTTCATGAACACCCGCAAGGTGTGGTACGGGCTATCCGCACTGCTGATCATCGGCTCGATCGCATTGGTGGTGATCCGCGGCATCAATCTGGGAGTCGATTTCACCGGCGGCATCGTGGTGGAGACCAATTTCCCGCAGCCGCCGAACGTGGAGCAGCTGCGGGCCAGTCTGGCCAGCGAAGGCGTGGCCGGCGCCCAGGTGCAGATTTTCGGCTCGTCGCGGGACATCCTGGTACGCCTGCCGCCTGACCCCAATGCCAAGGGTGAGCAGATTGGTGCCCGCATCCTCGAGATTTTCAACAAAGTCCAAAGCGGCGTGTCCCTGCGCCGCACCGAAGTGGTGGGGCCGCAAGTCGGACAGGAACTGTTCATCAAGGGCGGCGAGGCGCTGTTGGTGACGTTGCTCGGTATTTTGATCTACGTGCTGTTTCGATTCACGCCGAAGCTCGCGCTGGGCGCCATTGTCGCGGTGCTGCACGACCCGATCTGCGTGGTGGGATTCTTCGCCCTCACGCAAACCACCTTCGATCTCACCGCCATCTCGGCGATTCTCGCGGTGATCGGCTATTCGCTCAACGACACGGTGATCGTGTTCGACCGGATTCGCGAGCGCGCCCGCGCCGCGCGCAAGCTGTCGATCACCCAGGTGATCGATGAATCGATCAACCAAACTTTGTCGCGAACCTTGATGACCAAGCTGGTGACTTTGTTGGTGGTGGTGGCATTGTTGGTGTTCGGCGGCGAAACGCTGCATGGGTTCTCCGCGGCGCTGGTGATCGGCATCATTGCCGGCACCTATTCCTCCATCTACATTTCGGCTGCCCTGGCGCTCGATTTGGGCCTGCAGACCGATGATTTGTTGACCCGTAAGATCGCCAAGCCCGAAGAGGTCGACGGGTTACCGTAAAGCCGCTAGAGTCGGCGTACCTTAAAAAAACGGGAGATGAGATGAATTGGCGCATTAAACCGCTGAATGACATCATGGCGAGTGCCGAGAAAAGATCTCTGCACCGCTCCATCGGCGGTTTCCAACTCACCATGTTGGGCGTCGGCGCCATCATCGGCACGGGCATATTTGTGTTGACCGCCGAGGCGGCGCAAACGGCCGGCCCCGGTATGATGCTGTCATTCATCATTGCCGGATTCGTCTGCGCGGTGACGGCCCTGTGCTACGCGGAGTTGGCCGCGATGGTGCCGGTGTCCGGTTCTGCCTATACCTACTCGTATGCCGTGCTCGGTGAAATCATCGCCTGGGTCGTGGGTTGGGCCCTGATTCTCGAATACACCATTGCCGCAAGCGCCGTGTGCGTGGGGTGGTCGAACTATTTTGTGCCGCTGATTGCGCACAGCTTTGACGTGCAAATCCCACTGTCGCTGGCCAAGGGCTATTTTGCGGGCGGCCTGGTGAATTTACCGGCGGTGTGCATTGGAGCCTTGGTCACCGGTTTGCTGGTGCTTGGCACGCGGGAAAGCGCCGCCGTGAACGCTGTCCTGGTTTGCATCAAGATCAGCGCGCTGGTGCTGTTTTGCGTGCTGGCGCTGCCGGTCGTGCAGATGAAGAACTTCTACCCGTTCGCGCCCCTGGGGGCTCTGGGCATTGGCGGCGCCGCCGCCTCGATTTTCTTCGCCTATGTCGGTTTCGACGCGGTTTCCACGGCTGCGGAGGAAACCAAGAATCCTCAACGCAACATGCCGATCGGGCTGATCGGCAGTTTGGTCATTTGCACCGTGTTCTATTTACTGGTGGCGGGTGGTGCCATCGGCTCCATTGGCGCGCAGCCGGTGATGGATGCCGCCGGTCATGGCATCGAGCCGGGGACGCCCGAGTTGCTGCAAGCCTGTATGGACCCCGTCAAGGCGGCCACGTTGGTGTGCAGCGATGAACCTCTGGCGCATGTGCTGCGCCAATTGGGATGGGACAAGCTGTCGCGGCTGATCGGGCTCGCGGCGTTTCTCGCGCTGCCCTCGGTGATCTTGATGATGATGTTCGGCCAGACGCGGGTTTTCTTCAGCATGGCGCGCGATCGGCTGCTGCCTGATGTGTTGACCAGGGTCCACGGGCGTTTCAATACACCGCATGTGGTGACCATGATCACCGGAAGCGTGGTGATGTTTGCCGCGGCATTCTTCCCGGTGGGCAAACTGGCTGAGTTGTCCAACGGCGGCACGCTGGCGGCGTTTTTTGCGGTGGCGCTGGGTGTGATGATCCTGCGGCGCACGGCCAAGGATAGGAAGCGTCCGTTTCGTACGCCGGTCATCTGGCTGGTGGGTCCGGCTGCCATGATCGGTTGCGTGGCCTTGTTCTGTCTGTTGCCGCTGGTCACCATAGTGATATTTTTCATATGGGCGGCCGTCGGTCTGATTTTCTATTCGCTCTACGGCCGCAAGCGCAGCGCCTTGGCGCCGGGATACCGAGAGATTTAAGTCCTAACTACGAAGCCTGGCGGGCGTGAGAGGAGCCACGGCCTCGAGCAGCCCCTCGTAGACCTTGGGATTGCCGGCCACGATGTTCGGGCCCAGTGCATATTCGGCGCCGGCCGGGGTGCCGACCCGGCCGCCGGCTTCCTGAATGAGCAAAGCCCCGGCCGCCGTATCCCAAGGCGACAAACCGAATTCCCAAAATCCGTCGAGCCTGCCCGCCGCCACGTAGGCGAGATCCAGCGCCGCCGATCCCGGCCGGCGGATTCCGGCCGCCGTCGACATGATGACCTTGAGGATGGCCAGATATTCATCGACGTAGGCGTTGGGTCCGGAAATGGCTTCAGCCCGAAACGGCAGCCCGGTGCCTATCAGCGCCCCTTCCAGCGTTCGTTGTGCGCTGACGCGGATCTTCTTGCCTTCCAACTGTGCGCCTTCGCCGCGCGAGGCGGTAAAGAATTCCTGACGCATCGGATCGTAGACCACCGCATGCTGGAGTCGCCCCTTCTGCTCGATGGCGATGGACACGGAGAACACCGGATTGCCGTGCAGAAAATTCGTGGTCCCGTCCAAAGGATCGATGATCCAGACAAACTCGTTCTCGCCACTGCGGCCGGATTCCTCCCCGTGGATGGCGTGCTGCGGATAGCTGCGCCGAATCGTGGCGATGATGTCAGCCTCGGCCTTGCGGTCGATATCGGTCACGAAGTCATGGCGGCCCTTGCTGTCGATGTTCAGGGAATCGAGCCGCGACAGACTTTTCACGATCAGATCGCCCGCGCGGCGCGCGGCGCGGATGCCAATATTGAGGAGCGGTTGCATGAGGGGCGCTAGAATAGCAGAGCGTGGCAACCCAGGTTCGCATCGTCCTCATCGATCCTAGTCATCCGGGCAACATCGGATCCGTGGCGCGCGCCATGAAAAACATGGCATTGTCCGATTTGGTGCTGGTGCGGCCGCGTTCATTTCCTCACGCCGAATCGGTGGCGCTGGCGGCCGGAGCGGATGACATATTGGCCGCCGCGCGCGTCGTCGACACGCTGGCCGCGGCCATCGGCGATTGCGCTTTCATTGCAGGGACCACCGGCCGACCACGCTCCTACTATTGGGAATTCACCACGCCGCGCGAGGTGGCCGCTCGCATCGTTGCGCTGCCCGAGGAAAACCGCGTGGCGTTGCTGTTCGGCTCGGAGCGTTACGGGCTGTCCACCGAGGATTTGAATCATTGCAACGTGCTGGTGCGCATACCCGCCAACCCGGAGTATTGTTCCTTGAATCTCGCCATGTCGGTGCAGCTGGTGGCGTACGAAATTTTCATGGCGCGCGAGCAGCCGCATTCGCACATTCAGCTGGAACTGCCCCTGGCGCCGTCGGCGGATCTGGAGCATTTCTATGTGCATCTGCATCAGGTGCTCAATCAAATCGACTTCGAGGACAAGACCGGTCACTTGATGGAACGGCTGCGGCGCTTGTTCAATCGTGCGCAATTGGATCGCAATGAATTGAACATCATGCGCGGCATCTTAAGCGCGGTGCAGGGCAGACGCGGACAAGCCGCGGCGCGCTCGCGCGAATGAACCCGCCGATTTATCTGGATCACGCCGCCACCACGCCCGTGGATGAACGTGTGGCTGCCAAGATGCTGGAAGTGTTGACCGGCCCGCGATGGTTCGGCAACTGCGCGTCGGACAGCCATGATTATGGCGAGGCTGCCGCGGCGGTGGTGGAAGATGCCCGGGCGCAGGTGGCGAATGCCGTGGGTGCACAGCCAAGCGAGGTGGTCTTCACGTCGGGCGCCACCGAGTCGAACAACCTGGCGATTTGGGGGGTGGCGCATTACTACCGTCAGCGCGGCCGCCATATCGTCACAGTGCGAACCGAGCACAAAGCCGTGCTGGATCCGTGCCGTGAACTGGAACGACGCGGCTGGTCGGTGACCTACCTGGCCCCGGATCGCGGCGGCCGGCTCGACCCGCAAGCCGTCGCGGGCGCGTTGCGGCCGGATACCGTGCTGATATCCGTGATGCACGTCAACAATGAAATCGGGGTGATCCAGGACATCGCGGCAATCGCGGCGATTTGCACACGGCACGGCGCCTGGCTGCACGTCGATGCGGCGCAAAGCATGGGCAAGTGCGCCGTCAGCTTTGCGGCGAGCGGCGCGGACTTGATGTCGCTGTCGGCTCACAAGGCTTATGGACCGAAGGGTGTGGGCGCACTGCTGGTATCTCGCGCGCGCACGCCGGCCATCCAGCTCGCGCCGCTGCAGTTTGGGGGCGGTCAGGAACGCGGACTGCGTGCCGGCACTCTGCCCACGCATCAGGTGGTCGGCATGGGTGCCGCATTCGAGCTGGCCGCCGCCAATTTGCCAAACGATGCGATGCGGATCGCGCCGCTGCAGCAGCGGCTGTGGCAGGGCCTCGGTGCCATTGGCGGCGTGCTGCGAAACGGCGACGCGCGGCATTGCGTCCCGCAGTTGTTGAATGTGTCCTTCGAGGGGGTGGAAGGCGAGAGCCTGCTCGCAGCCGTGCGCGGAGACCTCGCGGTGTCCACCGGCTCGGCCTGCACGTCCGCGACCGCCGAACCCTCCTATGTGCTGCGCGCCCTGGGCCGGGATGAGCGTTTAAGCGAGAGCAGCTTGCGATTCGGGCTGGGGCGCTCGACCTGTGAGGCCGATGTCGACACCGCCATCGCGGTGGTGAGGCACGCGGTCGTGCGCCTGCGAAGGATCGCCGGCACGTGAAGTACAACGAGTTGACGCGCCGCTATTTCGAGTCGACATCGAAGGCCGGCATGCTGCCCGACGGTTTCCGCGGTGCCGCCGGCCACCTCGCTCAAGGTACCTGGGTGCAGTTCGATCTGCGGATCGAGGCCGCATCGATTGCCGAGGTGCGTTTTCTGGCCTTCGCCTGTCCGCATACCATCGCTGTGTCCGCATGGCTCGCCGAGAATTCGGTGGGCCATGCGCTGCGGCTTGAAATGCCCTACAGCATCGCGGTGCTGCGCGAGTTGTTCGAGGTGCCGGTAGAGAAACTGGGGCGGCTCATCATCGTCGAGGATGCCTGGAGGGCTGCCGCCGCTGCCGCCATTGACTCCGCGGCCAACGCCCCAATCTCGGTTTCTCGGGCAGATCGCCGGGTGACAGATGCTTAATTGAAAAACGCGCACCGGTACCGTGCACGCAGCAGCGCAGCGTGTTATCAATGACGGGGTGGTTTGGCGGAACTTCGGAG
>Ga0116227_10015766_pt1 | contig 11100 bp, 10 predicted proteins | sample S1TSphgellanicum_FD_89693 | JGI IMG/M metagenome (GOLD analysis project Ga0116227, IMG submission 89693) | Host-associated microbial communities from peat moss isolated from Minnesota, USA - S1T2_Fb - Sphagnum magellanicum MG | ecosystem: Host-associated > Plants > Peat moss > Unclassified...
ACGCCGATGGTCGCTAAGGTTTCAGGCAAGGGGAACCTGCGACGGCGGCGCGTTGAGTTGCGCGTCGGCGTGCAATACGGCCGAACGCGCGTTGGCCTGCACGAGCATCGTGCGGCCGAACATGACCGTGTCGTCGAGGGCCAGCGTTTTGGCCAGCGCCAGCGCGAGGTCTTCGGGGTCGTACTCGGTGGCGTCGAACACGGGCGTCGGCGTCGCGGCGGAAAGCATCGACGCCAGCTGGGGACCCGAAGCGACGTAGAGCAGCCGCGCGAAGGTGGCGTCGAGTTGCTGCACGGCTTGCAGCACGTAGCCGGGCACGAGATGCGTCGACACGACGCGCCGCAAATTTTGCAGCCCGAAGACGTCGATCGCGCGCGCCACGGGCTCGAGGATCGCGACGCTGGGCGGCCCGTCGGCCACGAGCGCGACCATGCCTGGGCGCAGCATCGGGAACGTGCCGACCAGCTCGGCGACCGTTTCGTAATTATCGCGCACGCGGTCGAGGTCGGCCGGCGTGACCTCGCCGAGGTTGCGGTACAGCTGTTTATCGAGCATCAGGTCTTCGCGGCCCTGCGGCCAGATGCGCCACGAGTCGTTGTCGATCACGTCGGCGATCACGAGGCTGCCGCGCGCCTCACCGCCGATCAAGCGCCCGAACTCGATCTTCAAATCGACCAGCAACGTTTCGCGCCGGCGCCAGGCGTGGGCCAAGATCTCGAAGGTGATGCGAGCGACCTCGCTCATCACCCCGAGCTCCTGCGGCGACGCGATGCCGCGATGGACGATCTCTTCGGCCTCGATCAAGGGATCGTGGTTCGCGTCGTCTTTGAGGAAGAATTCGACCATGCGCGGCACGAGGATCGAGCCCTTCGCGATGCCGGGTTTGCGGCGCACGAGCGAGCCCGCGGCCACGCCGCGCACCACGACTTCGAGTGGAATCATCGTGCAGCGGCGCACGAGCATCTCGTTATCGTCGTCGTCTTCGCCGCCGGAAAGATAGTGCGTCGGCAGCCCGGTCAAGTTCAGCAGGCGGAACACGCGCGCGGTCGTCTTGGCCGCGATGCGGCCCTTGCCCACGATCTCGTCGCGGCGCGCGCCGTCGGCGGCGGTGATGCTGTCGAGCGCCTGCACGACGAGCACGTCGGGTTGCCCCGGCTTCTCGAAGAGCACCTTCGTCTTGCCGCGCGCGACTTCGAGACCTTTGTTCATCGCGCGGGCTCCGCGGCCAGCGCCCGCGGGCGCGGAAACGGCGGCAGCGCCTTGATGCGCTCGACGAGCGCCAGCGCGCGCTCCGGCGCGTCGCCGATGTGGTCGGTGGGGTCGAGCAGCGAACGGATTTCGGCCGGGTCGAGCAAGGCCGTCAGGGCTTCGTCATCGGCGAGCAGAGCCGCGAGCGGGTTGTCGCCGCCGGCAGCGAGGCGATCGTAGGCGTGCATGGCGGCGCTGCGGATCGACTCGTGCAGCGCCTGACGGTTGCCGCCGGCCTTGACCGCTTCGACCAGCACCGCCTCGCTGCCGGCGAAGGGCCCGAAGGTCTGCAAATTCTGCGCGATGCGGCGTTCGTCGAGGCGCAGACCCGCCACGATCTTGCGCGCGAGCGTCAACAGTTCGTCCGCGCACAGGAACGCTTCGGGCAAGACCGTGCGCCGGTTCGCGCTGTCGTCGAGCGTGCGTTCCAGCAGATTGGTCGCCGCGTTCTGCCACGCGACGTCCGCATAGCCCACGAGCAAACGCGCGAGCGAATCGATGCGCTCGGCCATGACGGGATTACGTTTGAAGGGCATCGCCGAGCTGCCGACTTGCTTCGCGCCGAAGGGCTCGAAGAGTTCGCCGAATCCGGGCGACGAGAGCACGCGCACGTCGGCCGCGAATTTCGAAAGCGACGCGCCCAGGCCCGCGAGCGACGAGAGCACCAGGTAATCGAGTTTGCGCGGATAGGTTTGCGTCGCGACGTCGCGCGCGGTCAGATCGAAGGCCTCGAGCACGTCGCGTTCCTGATCTTTGGCGCGGCGGCCGGTGCCGCGCAGCAGCCGTTCGTAGGACGCCGACGTACCGACGGCGCCGCGAATGCCCTTCGCCGTCAGCCCGTCGTATGCGGCGCGCAGTTGCGCGTCGTCGATCAGCAGGTCTTGCGCGTACACCGCCAAGCGGTGTCCCACGGTCGTCGGCTCGGCGGGCTGCAAGTGCGTGAAACCCATGCACACGAGGCCGGCGTGGCGTTCGATCTGCGCGGCGAACGCGCCGAGCAGGACGTGCAAACTCTCGCCCAGCAACGCGAGCGCGCGCCGCATGCGGTAGGTCTCGACGGTATCCTCGACGTCCATCGACGTCGCGCCCAGATGGATCTTACCGCCGCCGATCGTCGCTTGCGCTGCGAACACGCGGATCTCGGCCATCAGATCGTGACCGATCTCATGCTCGATCGCGAGGGCCGCCTCGATGTCGATCTCGTCGGCGTGCGCTTCGATGTCGGCCAGTTCGGCCGCGCTGACGAGCCCGCTTTTCTCCTGAGAGCGGGCGAGCGCCACCCACACCGCTCGCCACAATCGCCGCCGTTCACGTTCGGAGAACAGGGCGCGTAATTCCGCGCGTCCGTACCTCCAGGAGAACGGAGAGGCGTACGTCGTTTCGTCCATCTCCTGACCGCGAGTTCGCCTCGCGCGTGCAAGCCGCCTGGGTTTAGTCGCGCGTGGCGGCACCCGCCGCGGTCGCGAGGTCGACGACGGTTCGCGGATCATCGGCGCGTCCGGTGACGACGGCTTCGAAGCCGCGTACCGCGCGCTCGAAGCCCAGCTTCGCCCGGCGTTCGCCCAACCGGTCGGCCACCGCGCGCAGCTCCCGTTCGCGCCAGCGGGCCTTCGAGGGCAGCGAGCCGCCGGGGCGGGCGATTTCCCAGACGAGCGCGTATTCCGCCGCCAGCGCCGCCAAGAGCGGTACGGCCGCACCGCGCGGATCCGAGGCGAACATCTCGCCCGCCATGCCGAGCGCGTGCGCCGCGCGCCCCGCGACCGCCGCGCTCGCGTACTGATAGGCACGCACGTCGTCGGTGACCAGCGTTTCCCGCATCACGTCGTCGAGCGTGATCGGTTTCCCCAAGAGCGCGAGCTTCTCGAGATCGGTGCGCAAGCCGGCCAGATCGGACTCACCTTTGATCAGCGCCGCGGCGGCGGCCGGTTGCGCGCGCGCGCCGAGCTCGGCCAACGTCTCGGCCAAGAACCGCTCGCGAACGTCTTGCGAGGCCGTCGTGTCGATGCGCAGGATGCCCCGGCCGAGCGCTTTCGCCAAGGGTTCGGGCCGTTTGCTCGCGGGCGACACCAGGTCTTCGACGATCAAGGTGTTCCCGTCGGGAACGCGTTGCGCGACGGCCAAGAGCGCGCGGCGCGGATCGGCCCGCAGTTCGTGGGCGCCGCGCACGACCACGACCCGAGTCGAGCCCAGGAACGGTAACGCGGAGACCGCCGCCTCGACCGGGCCGAACGACGCGAGTTCCGTCGCGACGAAACGGTCGAGGTTGAGGTCGCGCTCGCCCGGCGGCAAGAGCCGTTCGATCAGCATCGTCAGGGCGCGCTCGGCCAACAGCCGCTCCGTGCCCTCGATGACGACGAGCTTTCCCGGCGCCGGCTGCTTATCGAGAAAATCGAAATACTTCACCGAAGGGTCAGGCCGAAACTCGGGCGAGTGGCCAAATCCGGAATCGACTCGTGATAGGGCGGTCGCGCGACGCCGTATTCCGTGACGATCGCCGAGATCAGCCGGCCCGGCGTCACGTCAAACGCCGGGTTGTAGACCGACACGTTTTCGAAGGCCGTCACTTCGTGCGCGGCGCGCTCTTCGATGTGGATGCCACCGCCGTCGCGTAAATCGAAGTCGATCGTCGAGCGCGGCGCGGCGACATAGAAGGGGATTCCGTGGTGCGCGGCCGCGAGCGCCAGGCCGTAGGTGCCGATCTTATTGGCGGTGTCGCCGTTGGTAGCGATGCGGTCCGCGCCGACGATCACCGCGGCGATCGCTTTATCGCGCATCGTGGCCGCGGCGGCGGAGTCGGCGATCAGGGTGGCCGGCACGCCGGCTAGCGCGAGCTCGAAGATCGTCAGCCGGGCGCCTTGCAGCAGCGGCCGGGTCTCGTCGACGTAGACGTGCAGGCGTTTCCCGGCCTCGTGCGCGGCGATGATCGCGCCGAGCGCCGTACCGTAGCCCGCGGTCGCGAGCGGCCCCGTGTTGCAGTGGGTCAGCACCGCGCCCGCCTGCGGCAGGAGCTCGGCGCCGTGTTCGCCGATCGCGCGGTCGACCTCGCGCTGCTCGGCGTGAATGGCACGCGCCTCTTCGAGATAGCCTTGCGGGCCGGCCGCGAGCACGCGATCGACGGCCCACCCGAGATTGACTGCTGTCGGTCGCGCCGCGCGAATGCGGGCCGCGGACGCCGCGAAGGCGTCGTCGTCGGCCGCCAGTTCGCGCGCCAGCGCCACGCCGTAGGCGCCGAAAACCCCGATCGCCGGCGCGCCGCGAACGGCTAACGTCGCGATCGCGTTCACGACCGCGTCGACGTCGGTCGCGAGCAGCTCCCGAACGTCGCGCGGCAGCGCCCGCTGGTCGACATAACCGACCGCGGCGGGCCGCCCGTCTCGCGCGGGCGACCACCAAACGACGTTTAATTCCATGACCGCCAAAGTTCGCAGAGCCGAGGGTTATGCCCCCCGGGCCGCGCGCTCCGCTACGCCGGGCTCAGCGAGCAGCGACTTGCGGGGCGACCGTTGCGAAGCAGGCGCGGCAGTAGATGGGCCGGTCGCCCCGGGGGCGGAACGGAACCGTCGTCTCGATGCCGCACTGCGCGCAGGTCGCCGCGTACATCTCGCGCGTCGAGCCGCCTGCCGAGCGGGAATTCTTGCGCTGCGCGCGGCAATCGCGGCACCGCTGCGGCTCGTTCTCGAAGCCTTTTTCCGCATAAAACTGCTGGTCGCGGACCGAAAACATGAACTGCTTGCCGCAGTCCTTACAGGTCAGGCTTTTGTCTTGCACCGTGGGCCCCCAAAATAGATCGACCCGGCCACGCCAAACGCAAGCGGCGTAACCGGTTAAGCGAGTATATTGTATGGCCTGGGGAAAGGCAAGCGAGCGGTTACACCATCTCCGCGATTACGCCAGTTCGAGTACGGTGAGGGCGGCCACGGTCGCCTCGAAGCCCTTATCGCCTCGGCTCGGGTCGGCGCGTTCCTCGGCCTGCGCGATCGTTTCGGTCGTTAGTACGCCGAAGCCGATCGGCACCCGGGTGGCGAGCTGCACGTCCATGATGCCGCGAGAGCACTCGCCGGCCACATAGTCGAAGTGCGGCGTGTCGCCCCGAACCACCACACCGAGCGCGACGACTGCGTCGAAACGGCCCGTGTCGATCAGGAGCCGGGCCGAGAGCGGCAGCTCGAACGCGCCGGGGACGCGCAGGAACTCGCGCGCGTCGGCCGCGACGCCGCATGCGTCGAGCGCGCGGCGGGCGCCGTCTTCGAGCCAGGCCGCCAAATCCGGATAAAAGGCCGCGCTGACGACGGCAACCCTTTTGCCAGTGGCGTCGGGAAGGGCGGCCCGATCGCGATCGGAGGCAAGCTTCACGAGACGGCTCCGAGCAGATGCCCCATCTTCTCGCGCTTGGTTTCCATATAACGCGCATTGTGCGGCGTGACCGGCAACTGGAGCTGGACGCTCTCGACGATCGTCAACCCGTAGCCCTCGAGGCCCACGATCTTCTTGGGGTTATTTGTAATAAGCCGCATCTCGCGCACGCCGAGATCGACGAGCATCTGCGAGCCCAGTCCGTAATCGCGCTTGTCGACCGGCAATCCCAGCGCCAAGTTGGCCTCGACGGTATCGGCGCCGCGGTCCTGCAGCTCGTAAGCGCGCAGCTTGTTGGCCAGGCCGATCCCGCGCCCTTCCTGATGCAAGTAAAGCAGCACGCCGCGCCCTTCTTCCGCGATCAGCTTGAGCGCCGCGTCGCGTTGGGCCGCGCAGTCGCAGCGGATCGAGTGCAGCGCGTCGCCGGTCAAGCATTCGGAGTGGACGCGCACCAGGATATTCTTGCCGTCGCCGATGTCGCCCATCACCATCGCGACGTGCGCGACGCTGTCGATCGACGTTTCATAGGCAACGCCGCGGAAACGGCCTTGCGTGGTCGGCAGCTCGAATTCCGCGATCCGCCGCACGAGTTTCTCATTGCGCATCCGGTAGGCGATCAGGTCTTTGACGGTGATCAGGCGCAGGTTGTGCTTCTTCGCGAACTCGCGCAACTTGGGCAAGCGCATCATCGTGCCGTCGTCAGCCATGATCTCGACGATCACGCCAGCCGGATAGAAGCCGGCCAGCCGGGCCAGGTCGACCGACGCTTCGGTCTGTCCGGCCCGCACGAGCACCCCGCCGTCGCGTGCGCGCAGCGGAAAGGTATGGCCGGGCCGCAGAAAGTCTGACGGCTTCGCGCCCGGATCGAGCATGGCTTGAATCGTCGCCGCCCGGTCCTGGGCTGAGATGCCGGTCGTGGTCCGGTGCCGCGCTTCGATCGAAACCGTGAACGCCGTTTCGTGGACGGCCGTGTTCTCGGAGACCATCAGCGGAATCTGCAGTTCGTCGAGGCGCTTCCCGATCACGGGGACGCAGATCAGGCCGCCCGCCTCCTTGCGCATGAAGTTGATCGCCTCGGGCGTGACCATTTGGGCCGCCATCACGAGGTCGCCCTCGTTCTCGCGGTCCTCGTCGTCGAGCACGATCACCATCTTGCCGGCCCGGATATCGGCGATCGCATCCTCGATCGAATCGAAGATCGCCTCCTCATAGTGCTGATCGGCCACGAAGGCAGCCAGCTCCGGCAGCGCCTTGGAAAGCGACTGGACCGAACGGTACGCCGGCGTCCGCCTTCCCGAGCGGAGGAGGCTGATGGCGCTCTCGGTCAATCCGGACTTGGCGGCCAGGTCAGAGGCGGACAAGCCCGCCCGGTCCATCGCGCCCTGCAGGGCTTCGGCAAAGGTACTCACCAGACAAGTATCCCGCGAGAGTTTACATTCGTCAAGCCTGTCTCCAGGAGGAGATCCACGACCCACAATGGCTTCCCTCGTCTGAAGTCTGCAACGCGCCCGGCTTCGACTTGACATCCGTCAAGGAACGGCTGAGGGTCCGCCTCCGTGGCGGCATGGGTCGCCGCGTCAAGGTTCAACGGCCGCAAGCGGGGGACCGAAACGCCGAACCGTTGCACCCTCGGCTTCCTGTGCGGAGCAATACAAACACGCCGGGTAGCGCGTGATAGCATCTCGACGACCTGCGCGCTACTGAGGCTTTTACATGCGACTCGGATTTCGTTCGCCGTATTTCTTGCAACCGTTCGCCCGGCATCATCTAAATCAGTTTGTTAGCTTAGTTTTAGTCGGGTCTTGCGCAACATTCGCGGGGTGTAGCGGTGGGGGCTCGGTCCTGACTCCCGCAAACCCGGCGACTCCAACGTCCGCACCGGCCAATTCCCTGACGGTCAGCTCATTAAGCGATTCCGGCGCGGGATCGCTGAGGTCGGCTATTCAGCTGGCGAACACGCAGACGGTCGGCAACTCTTCGGTCACCAAACGCACGTCGGCGAACGGGGTTTCGGACATCACGTTCACCGTTCGCGGCACGATCACGCTGCTGAGCGACCTGCCTGCGATCGCCACCAAGACCACGATCGACGGGACCACGGCGCCCGCCTTCAGCGGCACGACGCCCGTTGTGGAGATCAACGCCAACAGTCACGCTGCGGTCGTGTTCGCGCCGGGTTCGGCCGGTTCGCAGCTGCTCGGTATCGCGGTCGACAACGCCAGCAGTCACGGCGTGACGCTCAACGCAAGCTCCATCACGCTCAACGCCGACTACATCGGCGTCAACCTGACAGGCGCCGCCTTTGGAAACCGCGGTGACGGCGTGTACATTTCGCCCACGTCATCCAACAATCTGATCGGCCTCAACCCAAAAGCAGCGTCGGGCGTCGTGGCCAACGTCATCTCGGGCAACACCGGCAACGGTCTGAGTTTGCACGAATCCTCCGGCAACGTGGTCGTCGACAATCGCATCGGCACCAACGCCGCCGGTTCGGCACCGATTTCGAATAGCGGCGACGGAATCTGGATAACCGCCGCCTCGCATAATAACGAAATCGGAGGCACCGCATATGTCGACACCGCCACCGGGCAGACCAATAACCCCACGGGAAACAAGGGAACGGTCCCGGCCGTCTTCGTCGTCCCGCCGCTGGGCAACCTGATCTCGGGCAACGGACAGAACGGCGTCCGAATCGATCTCGGCTCGCGCAACAACGTGCTCAACGGTAATTTCATCGGCACGACCGCCGACGGCGATGCGGCCATCGGCAACATCGCCGACGGCGTGCTCATCACGCACGCGGCCGATAACACGCTCGCCGGTTGCGTCTTCGTGAACAATCCGTTCGTCTACTATAACGTGCTGGCCGGTAACGGACTCAACGGGCTGCACGTCACGAGTTCGAACGGCACGCTCGTTCAAGCCAACTTTTTCGGCACCGGCGCCAACAATACGACGCTCGTCCCCAACAAGGGAGACGGCATCCTAGTCGACGGCTCGTCGGTGAACACGCAGGTCGGCGGCGTGATTCCACTCGGCAACGTTTCGGCCGGCAACGGGCTCAACGGAATCGAGGTCAAGGACACCGCCTCGTACTTCGAGACCTTCAACACGTTCGGCGGTCTCCTGGCGTTCAAGGGCGCCGCGCCTAACGGCAACGACGGTATCCTGATCACGTCGACCGGGGGTCACCAGACCGTGCGCACGAACGTCTTTTCGGGCAACGCCGCGAACGGAATCGAGATCGGCGGCAACGCCTCCGGTGTCACCGTCGACCCCGACATGGTCGGCTTGAACACGGTCGGCAACGCGCTGCTCTCCAACAAGAACGACGGCTTGCTCATCGACGGCACCGCGCACGATAACGTCATCGGCGGCTACCTCAACTCGGTGATCCGGCAGAACACGTTCTCCGGCAACGGCGTGTACGGCGTGGCCATCGTCGGTCAAGCGCACGACAACCAGGTCTTCAACAGCTATATCGGCACGTCGGTCTCGGGCCTCGACGGCCTGGGAAACCGGATGGGCGGCGTCTACATCGGCGGTACGGCCATACGCAATCAGATCGGCGGCGCCAATACGGACCCCGCGACGCCGCAGAGCAATCTGATTAGCGCGAATTTCGGCATCGGCGTCACGCTGGGCAGCGGATCCTCCTGGTCGAAGATCATGAACAACGGGATCGGGCGCAACCGCTTGAACCTGCCGACGTTGCCGAACGTAGGCCTGCCGATCGTCGTCGACGCCGGCAGTGTCCACAACACGATTGTGGGCAATTAGCCCGGCGGCGCGAGCACGATCTTCATCGCGTCGAAATCTACCGTGTAGGCGTAGTTCTTCAGGAAGACGTGCGAGATCACGCCTTCCACGGTGAACGAGAAGATCGAGAGCGGCGTGCCGCCGGGGGTGTAGACTCCGGGCACGTCGTGCTGGACGGCGCTCCCGACGGCAACCGTCTTGGCGACGAAGGGGACGGCGGCGAACGTGCCGCCGCCGCCCGTGCCTTGGGTGGCGTCGGCGTTATCGAGTTGGATGCCGGCCGCATCGACCAACTCTTTCGAGGGCATCAGGCCGCCGCCGGCGAGCCCCGAGTCGAACAGGAACAGGCCGCGCGGTGCGGTGTTAACTTGCGCGTACGCCATGACGTAATGGTCGCCGACGAGCCAGCACGGAACGATGGTCGCACCGGCCGAGTGCGCCGCGGCCTCGAACGCCGCCGATGCGGACGGGCTGCGCGCGCGCAGGACCAGGCTCGCGTGCGGATAGTCGAGCGTCGCGAGGAAGCGCTCGAGCAGTCCCGTTCCGACGATACCGTCGATGCGCACGCCGGGGATCGGGCTGATCGCGCGCGTCGGAATCACGGTGGCCATGATGTCATACGCCGTTGCGTTCGCAAGCGAGATCGAGTCGAGTTGCGTTTGCGCGATGGCGGCCGTCTTACCGCCCCCGAACGTGCCAGAGCCCGCCTGCTTAACCGACAAACCCAACTCGTGGGCGAAATCTGAATCCAGCACGATCGACGGGCCGCCGGTGTCGATCAGGAACGTCGCCTCATGGCTGCCGTTGACGCGCACGCGCACCGCCGGCAAGGGATCGGTCGCGACGAACGGCACCACGGCGCGAGCACCGTCGATCGTCGTGCGCTCGGCCCAGTCCGTACGCCGGCGCTGAAGTTCGGCCAGCAGCTGTTCGGCGCGCGCATCATTCGGATCGGCCGCGAGGACGCGTTCGAGATCGGGTCGCGCGGAATCGAGATCGTCACGATAGAGCTCAACCGTGGCTAACCCCAACCTCGCGGGGACGTCGTCGGGCGCACTGGCGAGCGTGCGCGCGTACGCTGCGCCCGCGCCTTCGAAATCGCCCGCACGAAAGAGCCGGTCGGCCGTCGCCGGCGGCTCGGCACGCGCGGCGCTCGCGACGAGCACGCTCACGATGAGCGCACTCAGGGCCAGGGCCCGCTTGCTGCGATCCACCACGACCCCAGGGTATCGACCGGTACACCAGCCTTCCCTCCACAAGGCCAAGTATTTTAGATTGGAAAACCGATACAATACGGGTAGAGTACATCCACTGCACCCAGAAGTCAGGAGGCCTCCATGGCGGCCCTTGGTCCTCGCCCCCTTCACGTACTTCGCATTCTCGACGAGACCGGCGACACGCAAATCGGCTACGATCCGGACGACGCGGCGGCCGTACGCCAGGTCGAAGAACGCTTCGAAGAGTTGATGCGTCGAAATTTCGTGGCCTTCGACGTCTCGACGCAACCGGGTCGCCTGTTGCGGACGTTCGATCCCGAAGCCAAGGAGATCATCATCTCCCACCAGTTCTCCGGCGGCTAATAGCGTTGGCCGGCGCACTCTTCGCGTTAATCGGCTCCCTGGCCGCCATCGCGGGAGTGATGTACGCCGCGTGGCTTGTGGTCCACGTTGTTTTGCCGTGGATCGGCCGGCGCGCGTCGGGCCGCGAGCAGGCCTTCACTCGCGCGGCGGAGGATCGAGC
>Ga0116227_10015767_pt1 | contig 11099 bp, 6 predicted proteins | sample S1TSphgellanicum_FD_89693 | JGI IMG/M metagenome (GOLD analysis project Ga0116227, IMG submission 89693) | Host-associated microbial communities from peat moss isolated from Minnesota, USA - S1T2_Fb - Sphagnum magellanicum MG | ecosystem: Host-associated > Plants > Peat moss > Unclassified...
AACTTATTTTGTGTCAGATTATTTACTGTAATGTTCAGGCCGTAATGTACCTGATCACTGGTTCAGTATTGTTTTGTAAATTTCCTGATGGAGCCGCATTGGCGAACATCCCTAGGCAGATTTCGACTCTAAGTGGTGACAAGAATCCAAACAATTCTTTCATATTGTAGCCAGTACATTGAATGAAGCCATACCCTCCCAAAAAGAACAGTTTTCTATTGCAATTTGTGAATTATTTTTAAAAAGGAAATTCGTGACCGAATACCCCCTTTTCAAAAACCTGTATCGCCTTTTGGCGATTTTTCGTGGAAAAACAAAGGACTGTCCAACTTGGTGTCCGTGATTTATTTGGGCGAAAATTTACCCTGATTTCAGGTGATACAAAACAAAAATTAATATTTTGCCAAAAAATTCTTATTTAAATGAAAACTCATCAAATTCTGAGGGATTTTATTTTTAGGAGCCTGTCATCACATTTACGTCTACAAACCTTTCTGCTAATGGGAACTCTGTATTGAGACATTGGTGACCTTATTTAGTTGGTGAAATTTTCCCATAGAGAGAAATTCAAATTTTTAAAATGACTTGATTTTGTAGGTTTTTAATTGTCTGAAGTGAGGGAGACAATAGTAAAAGTCAGCACATCCTATATTTGGTTTGAAGTGTGTAGCCAATAATATAGAAGGATGATTAAAAATTTACATTTCATATCGGGTTTATATCAATATTTGGCTAAATCTTCCTAAGGATGATTGGCACTTTGGCTACAAACAAAACTTCTATAAAAAAACATGGCTTTGAAGGATGGCTGCAACACAAAATTGAAGAGAAAAAAGTTTGCTTGGTGTATGAGTGATGACTTGACAAAGTCCTGGTAGATTGCTTTTTCGGGCAGCTGGTCAGAGCTGTAATGTATGCTGCAATAAAAGGGTGATCAGCACTGATTTTGCTTGTGAACAGTATTGCCTGTTCAAAGGCTTCTGCCCAATACTAGGCCTGAGGGGCCCCAGTTCTTAATAATTGTATAGAATGTGCTGGTTAGTTTGATAAAGTGAAAAATTTTAAAAATTGAGAAAGAGCATATTTTACCACACATCTTTCTGTTGTCACACACGCACATCATAACTAGCAGGTGTACCCCAAGACACTCTGTTTCACCTTATTCTCACCTTTCTATTGGTCATAGGAATGGTGAGTCAGCGTTTTTCTGTTCAATCAATGAGTGATATGCCAAATTTGCAGTCATCCAGCCAAGCATTAAGCCCAAATTTTTGTATACACCAGATATGAAAGTAAAGAAACTTATATGCATCCTTGGCTACCTAGTGCACCCGACTATAAAAAGTCTGACAAGTTGGAATTTGTTTCCTCCAAATTTAGCAAATGTTGGTCATTTCTTTCATGCAAAATCACCTGCTTGGGCTCCACACTGCTTCACTCTATCAGTGATGATGAATTGTTTTTTAAAAAAGGATATACATTTCATATTAATTCATATTTTGGGAAGGGAAAGATGTCTAGGGTTTAGGGTTTAGGATAGGGTTTTTAGGGTTTAGCTTAGTATAGTAGGATAAATTGGATTGATGCAGGTTTTGCTAATGACTTTGTTTGCACCTTGAAAAACTGCTGCATGACAGCTGAGAATTTGCGATGGGGACATTGGCTCCAATTTCCGAGGCACCATATGTTGACCTGTTGCAATGCAAAACTGCAAACCTCGACCCACATTACAACCACATAAAACCATTCAGTTTGCATATATGCAAACAGGTATAACAGATGGGTGAAGATGGGTGCTGAGCAAATTAGTCATCACAAGTGTGCCAGAAACCCAGGACCTTAGAAGGGCAGATTGATGTCCCTCATAGTTTGAATTGGGTCATTGAATTGAAGTCAGGTTTTGTGATCTAGTATCATGAGTTGAAAAGATATGCTACATGATGCTCAAAGGTTTGGTGCAAGTTTGCCCATACAAGCATTAACTTAGGCTTCAGAATTGAAGTATCTATGAATGTATTCTCGTGAAAGCATTAGCAAGCAATCTTAGTATTTTGTATCAATTTAAATTTTTTTGGCATGTTGGTATTTTAAAAGTTCGTAACTTTGCACTTGAAAATTGACATCAATTCGGTGTAAGATCAGCTACACATCAAGTACTGGAAGGAATGTGAAATACAAGAGGGAGAATGATGTTTGGTTGGAGAGATTTGTTTTATTTACTGGGATGGTGCAACAGCATGCAGGACAATCGAGTTGTGTTCCTGGAATCTCCAGAGAGCAAGTTGGGCATGGCACTAAAAACTCCTCTTCCTCTGTTTTCTCTGGCTTCCTCACAATGTTCTCAATCTTGCATTTATATGCCACAGATATGCACTCCTGTACATAAGACCAAGGTGATTGGTTTCATCATCAATACCTCCCAAATCCAAACCTATAATAATATCCAATAAATTGTAATGCATCTGATAATGTAATTCTCAAATGGTGCAATATTACACTCCCTCTGCAGGCATTCAACAAACTTGCACAGGTTGAAAATATAAGATCCCATTATAGGTTCAAGCAGTTGATCTGATGATTCTGATTGAAGCAATCAAATTCAATTTGCAACTGTTGAATGTATATATGTGTGCCATTGAGTTCAAATAGCTTTGAACAAACATAGACAAAAATTGGGTGTACCAGTATTCAGGTCACATAAACATAGAGGCATATTCAAATGTTGTTCTCTTCAAACCTAAGTGTTGGCATTCAATAACAGTGGAGATGAGGATTGGGGTCACATGTGCTGGAAACTTGCTTATGTGCCGAACCATTGAGATGAACATTCATGCACTTGACCTGTTTCATGACCCATAAATTCATATCATCTTCCCTAATGTAAAGCTATCAACCTATTCTTTTCATAATTTGAGTAGTATTGAGCATGTCTTCTATATGCCTTGGTTGACTGCGTATCACAGAAATTCTCAGCTCATTTGTGAAACTAAATGCATTTTAATTAGTTCTCCATACCCATGGTCTCCTAGGCAAATGAGTGACTTGACTAAAATGTAAGAGTGCAACAGCATGAGCTACTTGGAAAGCTCAAGCAACACACATCTTTTTTGAGCTTGCAAGACTTCACAAAAATCCAGTAGTTGTTGATGTGCCATTTTGTAGTTCCCCATCTCCTCGACAATTCCATTCCCACCCAAGTGTTTTTCCCCCTTGTAAGCATCAATAAAACTGCTTGGTGTCTCAAGCATAAATTCGGGTGTGCACAACTCTGAACTCATGTGTCAAAAGAGATCAAGTTTATAATGGCAACTCAAAAAGTGTGTGAATGTTGCTTGTGAAAAGAATCCCTTCAAATTGGGTGTCTTTTTTGAACTATATGCTGGATGTTATAGACAAAAACCATGATTTAGGACAAGATCAGTAGTACTGGACCTACTCTTGGTGTATAATTAAGAGTGCAGCCTTGGTGGCTTGATCACAGTTACCAAGATGTGTAGTTGGAACAAGTATTTGGGACCTTTTTCAACTCCTTGATCCATCTCCCCCATGAAGTAGTTTAATAGTTCGGACATGAGTGCATCACACCATAACCTTCCAACCAATTCAATAGCTTATAAAAGAACACGAGAGTTTCAACACAAAAACCTATCACTCCTAACTTGACAATAAGCACATCAATTATTCCAAGCATAATCATGACACATTATTGATTAGATGTTTTCAAATCTGGCTATCTATTCTACTAAGTTATTTTTTTCCAAGTCAAATTGAAGCATTGAAATTGGAATTGAACTACAACCTATTGTAGTTCAATCAATAACTTACAAGTTCAATTCCTGTGGCAGTTCCCCAATGCAAATAAAGGTGGAGAGCTTGCTTGGGCTCATCACATTTCTCAAATAACACACAAGCTTTTTCATAGCTTTCCATAGATTCATATTACCTAGAGTTCCTTGCACATCTCTAGTGAATTTCATGCTCCCAAGGTAAACTTTTTCTCTTTCTAAACAAATTTTTGGAAGAAAAAAAAAAAATTTAATTTTGAATCCGGTGTTATGATCAAGCCTTTGAATTAATCAACAATGTAAACCCAAGTTGTTCGATGTATTAAATATGTCATTACATTTCTCAAAAAAGAAAAATTACCTAGCCAACTTAAGGCATTCATCTTTGGTGGCAATGTTTTTAACGATTTTTGTGTAGATGTCGATTTTGTTGTGTTATTGTGCCAACTCACTTGCCTCTTGTGTCTTGATGATGTCCAAGAAACCATTGCTTCAGAAAACCTCAACCCACAAAGTACAATATATCCTCTCACGGGCGCAACCCACAAAGCATAATAAATCCTCCCATGGGAATAACCCATAAAGCATAAGAAATCCTCTCAGGGGTGCAACCAATATAACCCACAAAACACAAATCCTCTTATGGACACAACCTACAAAGCATATATCCTTGCATGGATGCAACTAGCACAACCCACAAAACATAAATTAAGTAGATCTCTTCTAAATCCCTTCATGTGTACTTAAACTTTAAACAAAGGTGACTGGCAATTGCATTCTTCAAGATCTCCAAAAGAAATGTGAAATTTTCATTCAATTCTTGTGTCATAATGTGAAGGGCTACTACCATGGATTTGTCCTCATATTTGTGTTCATAAAGTTAAAATATTAAGCTTGCAAAGATTGATTACCTCTTTTGCATGATGAAAAATTCAATTGCATTGTCATAATCGCTAGTAAGTTTACAATACTTTGCTACCATAGCTGTTCCTTCCATTGATCTTGTCTGGCACATGGAGATACTAATCTTTTGTTTGGATGGACATAATAATATGGATTATTTGTTCCTCTTCCTCTCTAAAACATTGATCAAAAGTACATCAAATCAACATGGCCACAATAGTCTGTAACACTTGAGGTGTTTGCATGTTATTACTTACAAATAGTCATTGCACAAAGCTTACATAAAATAGAAAATGATCTGGTCAGATTCCTAAATGATCCAAGTTGTAATCATATAGCTTTGTCAATATCCTGCCAGAAGAAAGATATAAAGATTGAATGTAAATATTCTGCCATTGCATACACAACCCCCATTTTGACCGACTTTTACATGACATGGATCTTCCTACTTTGAAACACAAGGGGTTAATTAACTAATGAAAATGTTCTTAAAAAACAATGTCAAGATTGAAGAGGAACTTATAACATAAGCATTTTGAGTTGAATTTTTCAATTCTCAATCTTGTTACTTCAGCTAATTCATATGCAATAACAGCCTTTGCAAACTTCTTGTTAGCTTCCATTGTTTTAGCATACTATGTACATGCAAATCCCAAAACTATGAAATTCAAAATGATTTCTCCTCTAGTAAAACACATTGAGGAACTAACAATATGGAAGGATTTGGTGATTGAACTTGTAGTGGCATTGGATTTGCAAGAAGGGAAATTCTAAGGTAACAAATTTTTTTATGTCTTCGCCACTAACCTCAATTTGAAGCTTTTGGACTAGCAATGCAGTCCAAAAGTGGATGTGCTTTTGTGTAGCTTTTGACAATAATATAAAGCCCTATTATGATTTCTATCTATTTTTGCTCATACATCTCCCCTGCATCTTGCAATTCAAAAGAATTATCCTATTCATCATACCTCAAAAAAAATTCAAGTTCTTAAAATCTTTATATATTTCTTTACCTGACATTTTGATCACATTGAGAAACTCATACCTGAAGCAAGTTAAAGCCTTCAAGAATCTAAGCGTAGTCCAAATACAATTGTGTATTGTTGCACTAAATTACCATTTGTTGGCCCTTCCATAAATCCCCAAGCTAAATGCATATTCATGCAAATCCAACTTGCCACAAAAAAAGTTATATCCAAATCTCAAAGAAGAATATGCCTTGGGTGTTTTGTCTTTGTACCTTGGACAATATTGTCTTTTTGGCAAATTCTGGTGTTTTGTTTTTGTAGAATTGCCACATGGTCTTATGGAATTTGTTTCGTTGAGATGATGGTCATTACAAACCCAAAAGAAAGGACATGAATTTCATGGGGTAGACCCCAACAAAATAGTGATTTGTATGTTTGGATACATTAGACTTCAAGTACTCTTTAATGAAAAAGTGCCAAGCGATGATCACCATGCATCTCCAACTACTATGCATACTCCCTTACTATTTCGATCATTAGCAAATTCAACTACTCAACTAGCTTTAAAGCTTGTTGTAGACACAACACCCAATCATCCACCCCCAACTCCCCATCACTACTAAAGCTCAAATTTTCATTACAACAAAAACAACAAGTATGCATGCAATTTTAGGATTGCACCTTATCCCATTGTTGCAAATGACACCACATGTCACAAGCAGCTTTTGGATGGGATGACTTCAGAAAAGCCTCATATACACAATTCAAGCCCCAAAAAAGAAAAATAGTTAAAAAGTTTTGTTACATACTTTTCATGTCACTACCCTTTTTGAAACTAGAACTCAAGAAAAAGAAGAATCGAAAATGGGTTTTTTTCATTATGGCATCCTAAAATATTGATAGCAAACAACAAGTGCATAAGATAATACAAATATACATATGTACATACATGCATACCTAGGCTACATCATAGAATTAAAGAAATAGCAAAATATGACTAGCCAACAAAAAATATTCTTCAACCTGTTGTATTCAAGTTAGTTCCATAAGGAGTGTTTACATTGAAGGAGTCTTGGCATGCCTTGATTGCTATCTCTATCTTCATTTGCTCCATTGCCTTTTTTGTAAGGATGTCCTACACTTGGATTACATTTGTGCCCATCATCAATGCATGAGAATCAACTCTGGTGACTTGAACCTCTCAATATCAAATGAACAACTAGGATGCAAATTGTAAAGACACTAGAAATTGCCTCCAATGCCCCATTCAATTGTTAAAAGCAATAGTGTGAAAGCATAAAAGAAAAAAATGGAAAACCAATGCCATAATCACAAGTAGCACATTATAAATTAGACATGAAAATTTTATTCCTATTTCTCTTTCAGCCAAACATACTCTCCAAAGGCATACAAGCCTACAAAAAAGTTTGCGACAAAAAAAGACATAAAAGGAACAAAAATGCACCTATAATTTCACAATCAAAACCCATTCAACCATATGTAAGCAAAAAGGCCAACAACACCGCCATTGGCAATGCCAACCCCACATAAACCTATGGCAACCAAGACAACACTAAGGATTTAGCATCCAAATTACATAAAATATACATGTTGACTGAGTTAAAGATGAGAAGTATGAAGCTAAAATTTCAATCAAAAATATATATTTGTGATATTGTAGAAAAATCTCTACAACACTTTGAGAGGTAACATGACATTTGGGTGTGCTTGATTCACTCACAAAAGTGTCAAACATTCAAAACTGAGAAACACAAAACATTTGCTCAATTTCAAAACAAATTCAAGAAACCAACTCCCTTTAGAATTTTGTGTTATCACACCTAACTCAGCATCATCACCAAAACACAAGCATCTGAATGTACTTTATGAACTACTACCCCAAAACACTACACAAGGAGTGTTAAATGCTAATCCCACAAAGAATACATGCAGCTAAAATGAACTTTTTGAATGTTGGTGTCTAAGAGAAATATGTCAAAATTCGTATTGTTTCCCACAAGACTATGGAAAATAATCACCTTTAAAACCCAATCACTTCCTCTAAAGCACCTACTATTTTTTTCTTAGAGCCACCACCTAGACATTTAGCATTAGGAAGAAAGGCAATCACCCTTTTCTCACACCCTTAGAACACCAAACAAGGTATAAAAGCTGATGTAAATAGGTTAAGTCTTTGTCCTAAATATCCATGAGATTATAGAGAAAACTCCACAAAAACACTTTGAAGGTAAGCATTGTGTTAGTTTCAACTAAGCTAAAACAAACACAAGAATAAATAGTGCAATCACAACCTTGAAAATGTCATTCACGATGTAACAAACTATGTCGCAACCCTAGCCTTGGGCTCACGACCAAGGGAAGGGCTTGCGAAGGTGTGGGCCAACAGTGAGCCCGAGAGTGCAAAAAAGTGTGAGGGAATGAACCCCCACACCCCCAAATGAACTCCCACTTTGGGAGTTGGAGTCCCAATGGACTCCCGAATCTTCAAAGGGTGATTATAGGGGTCAAATTCATTAGATTGAAAATTTCTTTATATCATTGAAAAGCTCTTGAAACTTAGATGTCTAAAATGGGCTTGCATGACCCATTTGGACACTTAAAACACAAGTTATGGCCCAAAAAAGGGCTAAGAGTCAAATTGGCAATTTGACTCCCAACCACTAAAAGTTTGGAATTGCCCCGATTTCCTTGTGTGCAGGTGGCGTGCCACATACCATTGGAAAGCTCTTGACAAGGGCTACAACTTTGCTTGAGATCTCACTTCAATCAAAGGTCTACACACAAAGTAATGGGCCCCCCAAAGTTGTGAAAGTCCTAACTTTGAGAATTTCGAGACTCCCACTTGGAAAATAATCACCTTTAAAACCCACTTGGGAGTCCTGGGACAAAATGACATTTGGGTGCTGGTCCCGTGGCCAGGCATAAAGTATACTATAAGGGGGAAAGCGTTAGCTTCCCCCAAGTCTAGGCCATGGTGAGTCTTGTGAGTTCGTGTTTGCTCGTGGTTCATCTATGCACTAAAAATGCTTTAGCTATGCACTAACCAACTTATTGTTTGGTTTGTGCAAGTCCATAAGAGTAATTGAGTTACCTATCAATTTTCCTAATTCCATCCTAGAGCTCCAACACGCCCCTCTACCCCTGAAGTGCTACGAGCCAAAGGACGCGCCCCAACTCCTTCTTCTTCCATTGTTTCATCTTTGGATTCGCAGTTGACTCTATCAAGGAGTTTGGGGGTGCATTAAACTATCACTTTCATCATGAATAGTAGTGTTTAGTTAGTATCCAAGTTAAGTTCTCTATTGATTATATGAACTTCCTATAATGGATATATTTAAGGCAACAACACCTCTTGAATGCTAGCTAACATCATGCCTGATTATTCCTGTGACAAAATTTAAGGACACAGATTTTTGTATGATTATTGTATGTTCCAAGTTGAATGCACTTTCATTACATATTAAGTACACCCATTGTACTTAGGACTATTTGTGTTTTAATTATATACAGACCTAGCAATTGATTTTGATTTACCATTCAAGACTTCGATGACATTCTTTAACAAGATCACACATTGCAACTTGGCGATTCTACTCTGTAACCTTCATTAATTTGCAAAACTCCTCCACACAATCTTTCAAATTTGCCTACTCACCACTAGTGCACCTAGTGATAAATGTCCAAATTAATGCACAAGTTTGTGTTCAACAATTTTATTCAACAAAGGTAAAGGGACTAGCTTCAATTTCTTTCAGGAACTACAATGCCACATGATTTTTTGAAGACATCTATTAAGAATGCCAATCATGACTCTACTTACTTCATCCTTGGTTTATTGTTTACACACTGATGATTCACAACTTTCAACACAAAGATGCTTCCATAAGACTTGTTGGGATGAAAAACCTGAGATACCAGTGCTTAGCACTACATGCACTATCTAAAACTATCGCAATGCTTCCGTTGTTTTTGATCCAAAATACCTGCACAAATCAAATTACAACCACCAAATCCTAAAATTAAAAGATTTGATTGCCTTTGCAATTAAGGTTTCAAAGGGAAAAAGACTTGTGCAAATAATTTCATGTAGACGTTGTGTATACACATGAAACAATGTAAGTAAAAGATTGCTTACAATGTTAAGCAAGTTCGAATAAGAAGATGGCCAATCCAATATAATTTTTTTGCACAAATGCAAAGAAAATCAGCATGAAAGTGGGGTGGACAATTAGATCAAAAAATAGAACATAAAGTTTTGTGCAAAGGATAAATTATAGGGCAAATAATGTGCATGTTTGTTGCAATGGGAGAAACAATATTGTAAGCTGGGGTTTCATCAACCCTTAAAACACCTCCCAATGAAAAATTGTCATATTTTCAAAAAAGAGCTCTTGTCCAAGATCTAGTGTAACAAAGTGCATGCAATTCTTAGGAGGTGTGGCATTTCCCTAAGAAACTGAATGGGATCATCACCAAGCAAGCAAGCAACCTATGCCATTACATCTTCAACCCTCTCAACATCCTATTTCTTTCCCATTTTTGAAGAAACATGTGAAATTTAACCCAAAAAATAAAAAACACACACACACTTGCAAATCCAACACTTGAGGTCTAGAATCTCCTTCCCATATGTCCCAAGAAAATTCAGCTCTTGAATCTTGGTAAGTTCTGACACATGGATCTCATCCACCCTTGTTTTCTTTTGTATTATTGGGTTGGTGCTACCCTAGTTCCTAGTTTGCGTAATCCAAGCTTCTTGCACCACCACTATCTTTCATCATTAGATTCCTGCAATGGCTCATTATCACGTATTTTTTTTAAAAATTTAACTCGAACCAAGGGTTCTTCATACAAGTAAAAGAAATGTTTAACACTGGAGAGGATAGGGAAATAATACACATACAAGCACCAATTATTCACAAATTATTCACAACATATATTTCCATTTTATGAGGATTGGGTTTAAATCTTGGAGTTCCTGGATTTGCATCCTTCCAAATTACATGCCAAAATCTGGTTGGATACATCATGGATATTAGAGAATGTGTGTTATGAGGATTGGTAGGACAAAGTGTACATTTACAAAATTGTATACAACTGAAAACATCTTTTTTAGAATGTGCCAACTTTATATTTTTTTTTTTGTCATGAGACAATTTTTAGGTTGTTTTCAAGTCCATAAACAAATTTTATAATTGTGAAAAGATTAGTCTATGTGAAAAGGGTTGCCCAAAATATTATATATTAAAGCAATAGTGGTGTCTGTCTGTGTGGGCAATGCTTGGAAAATTCTTCCAGTCACTGCCCGTTCCTTGTGGAGTTTCCCTAGATGTAACTTCCCCACATGTAACTGACTCTAGAGAAAAAAGAAATCAGGGGCAGTCTGATTTTTTGAGGCAAAAGATTTGGTAGACCAGAAAAA
>Ga0116227_10015769_pt1 | contig 11096 bp, 6 predicted proteins | sample S1TSphgellanicum_FD_89693 | JGI IMG/M metagenome (GOLD analysis project Ga0116227, IMG submission 89693) | Host-associated microbial communities from peat moss isolated from Minnesota, USA - S1T2_Fb - Sphagnum magellanicum MG | ecosystem: Host-associated > Plants > Peat moss > Unclassified...
AAACACTGATCGAAACCCAATGCCATCAGATTTCGATAGCTTCTAGTGGCATCTGATATCCCATATAAATAAAAAGGTAAAAAGCCACATATTCCATCTAAGGATCCTAGGTCCACCTACTAGTCATGAATTGGTCTTGCCTACCAAGGCAAGGATATTATTGTGTTTAGATTCATTATAGGAGTATAGTAGCTTAAGGGATTTTGGCCCCTAGGTTATAATAAATAATAGGTCTAATTTTATAGGAGGATTTTGGTTTAAATGACATTTGTAAATTGAATTGCAATCATAAATGACATTTGCAATTGAATTGATTGTAGTCACAAACAACAAATCGCATGCAAAAACCAATCATATGTGATAAATGAAGTTTTTTTTCATCGAATATGTATATGGCCACCATATAATGTATACATGAATGATCTTATAATTGAAATTGCAACTATATTAGTGATCAATTACATTCTGCCATGTAGCACCCACTTATGCCTATGCCAAATGGCACCTATATAGCTTACGTGACACATAGGTTTAAACATAAGCCACGTGGCACCTAGGTCTATACATATGCCATGTGGCATTTAACTTATGTGCCACCTAGGTTTAAACATATGTCACATGGCATGTTTTTAAACATAGGTGCCATGTAAGCTAGGTGCCACATGGCGCCTAGCTTATTTAGGTCTACACAGATGCCATGTGGCACCTAAGTTAGGTCTAGACTTAAGCTACATGGCATTTATTAAAAACACCATTTTTTTTTGGGTTTAATTAAGGTTGAGCCTTTTCGATTGGCTCATCCCAAAATGCAATTACATTTTAATTTGCACATTATGTTCCTAGGGCACCTCCTTATGTAGTTGACAAAATTAAAATGAAAAGCAAAACATATGGTATTAATTTTGTAGTTACAACTAGTCATTCAACTACTTGGGCTACTAATGATTACCTAACCCAACCTACTACTTCTAACCTAACTTACAACATAATAACCTAGCTTATTAATTAACACATTTTATGATGTGGCACCTAATCTAATCATGTTGCCATGTGGTGTGGAAAAAAAGTTAATTAAGTGCCACATGGCATGGCCTAAGCCTAGCCTATGTGCGACATGGCATGGCTAGGTTTAACCTAGGTGCCATATGGCATGGCTAGGGTTAACATATGTGCCACGTGGCATGGCATAACCTAGCCTAAGTGACATGTGGTATGGCATAGGCCTAACCTAAGTGCCAGATGGCATGGATAAGTTTAGCCTTGGTGCCACATGCCATGGCCTAAGCCTAGCATATGTGCCATGTGGCATGGCTAGGCCTAACATATGTGCCACGTGGCATGGCATAAAATAGCTTAAATGACATGTGGTATGGGATAGGCCTAACCTAAGTGCCATGTGGCATGGCTAGGCCTAACATATGTGCCACGTGGCATGGCATAAAATAGCTTAAATGACATGTGGTATGGGATAGGCCTAACCTAAGTGCTAGATGGCATGGATAAGTTTAGCCTCGGTGCCACATGGCGTGGCTTAGGCCTAACATATGTGCCATGTGGCATTTTGGCCTAGTTTATGTGCCACATGGCATGGCATAGGCTAGGCTAAGTGCCATGTGCCATGTCATAAGTTCCATGTGGCATGGCTTATATGTAGCCTATGTGCCACGTGGCATGGTTTAGGCCTAACATATGTGCGATGTGGCATGTCTTATGTTGTGCTTAAGTGCCATGTGGGATGGCTTAAACCTAGCTTATGTGCCACATGGCATGGCCTAGGCCTAACATATGTGGCAGGTCTTATGCCTTAACTAGATGCCACCTGGCATGGCCAAGACCTAGCATATGTGCCATGTGGCATGTCATAACTTAGCCTATGTGTCATATGTCAAGGCCTAGGCCTAACATAGGTGCCATGTGGCATGGTTAAAACTTAGCTTATGTGCCACTTGGCATGGCTTAGGCCGAACATATGTGCCATGTGGCATGTCTTATGTCATGCCTAAGTGCCATGTGAAATGGATTAGACCTAGCCTATGTGCCACATGGCATGGCCTAGGCCTAACATGTGTGGCATATCCTATGCCCTACATAGATGCCACATCGAATGGCCTAGGCCTAACACATGTGGCATGTCCTATGTCTTTCATAGATGCCACATGGCATGGCCTAGGCCTAGCATGTGTGCATGTCCTATGCCCTACATCGATGCCACATTGCATGGCCTAGGCCTAACACATGTGTCATGTCCTATGTCTTTCATAGATGCCACATGGCATGGCCTAAGCATAACATATGTGCCATGTGGCATGTCATAGCCTAAGCACCAAGTGGCATGGCCTAAGCCTAACATAGATGCCATGTGGGCATGGCTTAAGCCTAGCATAAGTGCCATGTGGCATGGCCTAAGCTTAACCTATGTTCCACATGTCATGTCTAGGCCTATATGTAGACATAGACAATGCCACATGTCACCAAGCCTAGGCTAGGTACCATGTGGCCTAGGCTTATAGGTAGGTAGGTACTTAATAAATAGGTAGGTATATAATAAGTAGGTAGGTAGGTATTAGTGGTAAGTAGGTATATTCTAGGTACATCCTTACTAGGTAGCTTAAATACCTTATACAACTAGCATGTGACTATCTTTGTTACATTTGCAATTAAACGTATATACAATGTTGTAAAAAGTACAAAGAAATTTATTAAAAAAAACACAATTTAAGGATGAAATAAATCATAGTCACAACCTAGTTGAAAAGAAGACCAAACTTCATCCAAATTTGAAAAGTAAATTGCACATGCAACCATTTGTAATTGTGAACGACATTTGGTTACATGTAATTACACAAGGATGAATTGAAAATGACAAGATTTTTAATAATGAAAATGACAACTAGATAATCCATGTTAGTGTTTTATTTTTTAGCACACATTTGAATACCATAACAGATGAAATATGGTCCATGGAAAATGGATGAAGTATGTCTATTTTGTAAGTTTTCATCCATCAGTCATATAAATGACTAATATATTATTCATACTTATTCCACATAGATAATGATGTTATAATATATGACTATGGTCATTGATAGAGTCATTCAACACAGCTAGTCATTGTTTCCTTGGTTGCAAAAGACATAATTTTTTATTAGTGATTCCTCGTCCTTTTAATCCCCTTATTCACAAGACCACACAAGGCCCATCTCATCCCCATGAAAATAGGTTGTTATCCTAATCCTCTTTAAAATCCAATATTTGATTAATGGATTACCACCAACCATATAATTAACTACCCCATTAGCTTCATCCTTTGGTAAAAGACAATGAATCTACCACTAGTGACCATATAGTTATTAGGATCCCCATGACACTAATTTACCTAAAAATTTCTACCCATAACAAAATTCACCTCGTTTTTCTACCTTAAGTTCAATACCATGAATTAAGAAAGGTTTCTTGTGTTATTTCGCACAAATACACCTCACACACATTCAATGTAGTGATGTTTGCACTAAAATTCAATCCAATCACATGGTCATTCATAGCTATTTGTGATAATATGGTATGATTAACTTGACCAAATCTTTGGTGCCAAATTTTTAAGTCATGTGGTGGTTTAGTACTTGGGCCATTTGGAGTGTTTGTGAAGTTAATTTCACTTGGTGTCATCACATGCATCTATATAACTAATTTAACTTTCCTAAATCTTAGTCATTTAATATTGAAATGTCTTTTATAATTAAAAGTGAAACAATCCATTTGATTATAAATGCTAGTAAATTCACAATTAACTATTTGAAAAAATATTATTCTCTAACTTTGGAATATAGAAAATATGGTTTGGTTGGCTTTTGTCAACAAGACACATGGTCTTAATAAACCAAATGCTAAGAACCCAAATATTGCATTCATTAAGAACATTTAAAGACCATGTACTTAGTTATAAGCTAGTTCAATAACCATAAATGTGTTTTAAACCACATGTTTATTTGTCCTTTAATTAGGTTCCCAAAAAGGTATAAATAAAGGTAGGACCACCCATTATTTTTAACCTATTCAAGCCTAGTTTGTGGTATGATTGTGTTCTATAGCCTTATTTTGTTGTTTTCATGTTTACATTTTTATACTTCATTACAATAAAGATTTGTTTATACTTTGGTTTTACACATTTCGTGTTCTTGGTTTTAGGTTTTGTGTTCTTGTCTTGGTTCCTTTGTTTTGTATTTAGGATTTAGACTTAGACCTATCCTTTCATTATCTATCTTTGTAGTTTTTGTGCCCACGACAAATATAACAAAGTGTATGATGTGTGTAAAAAAGCTAACAATCTAGCAACACATAGTTTAGCAAAGTTGGTGACTACTACCTCTTGGAAGAACCCTTTATGAAGTGGGGGTTAAATTTCATTGAATCAATCAAATTAGTAGGGAGATTTACATGTAATAAGTACATTTTAGTAGCCACAAATTATTCTGCAAAAATGGATGGAAGTGAAAACATTCCAAATGAATACACAACTTTGATAGTTAAATTTTTGTATGAATACATCCTTATAAGGTTTGGTTGTCTATTGATTTTAGTAACAAATTAAGGAGTTCATTTTATCAATGATGATATTAAACATTTGATTAATCGTCTTTTGTTGAAGCATGTTAATTCCACTACCTATTATCCATAGGGGAACGGGCATGCAAAGTCAACTAACAAGTTTATTGTGAATCTCGTGCTAAGTTAACTAGTGATAATAAGATAAATTGAAATGAACATCTTTTCATTAGATTTTTTTAAAATAAAACTACATATAAAGTAACCATAGGGTATATTCCATATTAGTTAGTCTAGATATTACATCCTTTAATGCCCACAAAATATGTTTTGCCAACATGCAGTGGGGACCACAAAGACGCAAATCTTGTTAAAGTATTCATTAGTAGACTAATAGATCTAGAGAAACTCCAAACTGACAAATTACAAGCATAAGAAACCACTAGCAATCAACAATGAAAATGTGCATTTTGGAATCAACAAAGGTATCCAAAAAAGAGGTTTAAGTTTGAATATCATGTGTTGTGGTTTCCAAAAATACAAAAAACACATCTTGAAAAATTACAAGAAATGGTTTGGTCCATACAAAGTATAGTTTTGCTTACCAAATAATACTATTTCTTTAATCACAATGGATAAGTTTGATCCAAACTTATATGTATCAATCTAAACAAGTTAAAACCTTACTAATTTTCAAATGACAAAGCATAGAGTGTAAGAGGTCCAACACTTATATATTGGGATGGATAAGGTGATGCTACAATTAATGATGGGAAAAAAAACAATCATGAACAAATAATACACATTGTACGCATTCAACAAACCAAATAATAATGTAAGGATCTCATCGATTCTTTTTATGTTAAGGTTGAATCAAATGGCCTTCTTTTTCATCTAACACCAAATGGTACTAAGAGGTGCCAGGTGCAATCACAATCAAACGAGCCAAAAAGCACGTTGGGCAATTCCCAAAACTCTATAAAAATTATAATTTTGTTAAACATATTTTTGTGGTGCCATTTTAATGCCATGTTAATCATGGAATGTAGTGTTAAATGACTAAAATGAATGTTGAAGAATTCAAAAAAATATTTTGGGTTTTGGTTTTAATAAAAGACCTTTGAACTTGAACAATAGTTGCAAAAAAAAAATTCAATTTTGTAAATTACTAAACTAAAGATTTTCTTTATAAAGGAATTTTGATGAGAAAAAAATTGACATGATGTTAATTGATTATCCACGTTCAAAAAGCATTCAGAATTTGAAAGTTGTGAAATTTGAATTTTATAAAAATAAAAAATCTATTGAGCAAGTTTTTTTAATTTCAAGAGTCCTTTATCACATGTAAATGGGGTGTAATGTACATGACATCTAAAACAAAGTTTTGGTTTATAACACAATAAAATAAAACATTAAATAAATTAGTGTATTTTCATATAATTTAAAATTAAGATAAGTTTTCAAAACGAAATGTAGAATTGGTAGAATTTGTACATTTAAAAAAAAGATATTCATGAAATTTTAATAAAAAAAAGTGATGTATTGAAAAAATTACATGTATTTTTACTAACATATTGCAAAAGCTTTCATCCCAAAAGTCCTTTATACGAGAAAGTGAAAATGACCACAGAAAGGACTACAGTCCTTGAGTCCTTCACCATTAGCTCATTTTATTTTGATCACACCCCATAACATTTCAAACATGGAAACCTTAAAAATAAAAGCGACAACTTAGTGGAGGCAGGAAATAGGATTATTGATTTCCCATAACAACAATTTTGAATCATTATCACTTATTTGTGTTGTTTTACATCTCTTTCAATCAAATAAAAATAACAATGAAAGTTTTGTTGAAAAACTAAAGAGATATTAACAAGAGAGAATGAAGAGGTGAAAAGAAGCATTCCCTATGACTGAAAAAGAGAGCTATAGAGATATCTATAATGTGAAGAAATGGAATTGCTAAATAAGACAAAAAGTGGAAGGAAAGATAAGATTCACATTTCAAATTTGTGAATCCAAAACTAGAGAGGCACAAACAAAAAAAGGGGTAATAGACTATAGTAGAGTTTTATGAGGAGGAAGATGAAAACAATCCTTTGGCTTTCAAGAAGAGATGACGGATGATAAGAGCTTTGCATCAAACTCCATAAGTAACAACCACCTTTACTATTCCAAGACAACAACAACCTTAGGAAGCAATAGAAATACCAAGGTCACCAAAGCTTGTTTCTAGGGCAGAATTACATGCCAAATAGGACACAAATGTTCTAGGACTTAGTAAACAACATGCATCACAACCTAAGTTTATAGTGGAACCATAAAAGGAGGAAAGGAAGAAGTCATTATCTCCAAAACCAAAACTTAGTGGGTGGTCGCCACCTAAGTCACAATTTCCTATACCACATGAACATGTATGCATTGAAATTGTGCAAGTTACACACATTATTACAAATATGTGTTTTTAAGCTAATTTTTAAAAACTAAGTTTACTCATGTTTCTAGTCACATCAAACAATGGACAAAATTGATTGTAGTCATAACAAACTAGTTGTTTTTGACACAAATGTGATTAAAAATTATATGATTAACATGACTAAATATGCTTGTCTAAAATTACTAAAATGATTAAAGCTATTAGTTGACATGGCATGATTATTTTAAACTAAAAGTTATATTATTTATATGAATATATAATGACAATATGGAACTTTTATTTTTGAATTATAGGTGACCCCAAAACGCTATCACCCTTGATATGTGATTCAATGTTGTAATTTCATTTTATTTTTTTTTTGGGCTAACATTATTGACAAATCGTGTTAGACAACATGCCTTTGAATCCCCAAATTCAAGATTTTTTGCTGAAAAATCCAAGTAACATTTGAACCCACAACCTTTTCAACCACAGTCCAAGGCCTTAAGCACTAAGCCATCACCTCAAGTGATGACAAAAAATGACATCACAAAATATATAAACACATATCTTGGGGAAAAAATGATTTTTATATCACTATTTGATTTAATTGATTTGGTAGGTTTATTATTACATTGAACTTTGTAATTTTTTGATTCAAAAATATGTGTAAATCATAAGAATTTTGAATATTCATTAATTAAAAAATTCAAATGCATTTTTTGAAACTTTGAATTGAGTTATATATTCAAATATTATTTAAACACGTCTAATATATTAACTTTCATGAAACTTTGTGATTTTTTTCCATTTCAAAATGTACAACAACTAATATGGTTTTAAATATTTAAATAAAATAAAATTTAATGTCTGAAATATAATTATTCAAATAAAATAATTATTTTCAGAATTACACCAATGTTTAAAATTTCTTTAGTTTCAAAACATGAACAAATAATTAAATCGCTTAATTTAAAAATTCATATATAATGCATTAGATCTTTGATTGAATTATAATTTATAAATATTTAGGTAAAAAAAAATTATTATCCTAATCATATTGAACTTTGTAATTCCTTTCAATTTCAAAATGTTTTCAATATTTGTTTCAAAAATTCAAGCAATGTTTTTTTTGTTTGGTTAGAAATTTTGCATATAACTATTTGGGTACATTGGTTTCCTTACTTTCATCATTGACTTTAATTTTATAATATTTTTAATCCAAATTTTTAGACATTCCATTAATTTAATATTTTGATTTATGCCACATATTTATCAAATTTTAATTTTGTAAAAAAATATCTTTTAAATATCATAACAAAAAAAAATCACTTTTGAAATTATGGTATTGAAATTTATATCCATCAAATCTTATATCAAATTTTGTTTAAAAATAAAATAATTGAATTCAATGTCACAAAGTTTTTGTAGTAACAACGGAATTTACTATAATTTTATTTATTAATTAATTTTTAATTAAAAATATAATTTAAATGAGATGTAAATTATTTTTATTTATTAAATTATAAGAAGTTACTTTATTTTATTATTCCATTTTACTCATGTGATTTGATCATAAATAAATAAATAGATGGTTTAATTTGGGGCTAATGTAATTTGGACATATATATGCATTCAATTGATTCATCACAAATAAAAATTGAATCATGGAATGTGAATAATTCAAGATTAGCATGTACATTTAATTAATTACAATGATTTATTTTCTATAATTTTGATCAAAATTACAAGGGGAAATGTTTGAAAAAAAATGGAATATTAGTTTAGTAATTATGAATAATAATTGAAATCATGATAACTATATCTTTTGTCATTTTTTTTGTAATGAATTTTTAAAAATGATAATATGTTTATTTTTCCATTTTATTAATACCATGTCATTAAAAATAACATTATAATCATATGTGTCATATTAAATATGACTAGTTATAGTCATGAACTAGTTGTGTTAATCAACATAGACAAATTAAATCCACATGGGCACCCACATTCACCACATGTGCAATATATTGTTTAATATAACTATAATGTTAGATTTTTTAGTCACAACGGACATTGCATCTTTTGTTTTTAGTCATGATGGACACACTTAGTCACTTTAGATTATTAGTGTATTCTAATTATTAACAATATAATCATTTAAAACATGATATTAATAGGGTAAAAACCATGTTTTTTTAGTAGTGACAACATGAAAATCAGCCATCATTGCCAGCAGGTTCCTATGTAGTAGGAATTCAATATGGAACTTATAGAAATGTAACACTATTTGTTGAAACATCTAGAGGAGGTGCTTTAGTTTTTTAAACACCATAAACACTTGGATCTCTAAGTCAAGAGGCAAAAAAACATTTAAAGGTTGTTTGATTGTTCCAACATTTGGCACATTACAACAAAAAGATGGAGCAAATGATGACTGAACTTCTAGGACTTAAACTATAGCGAAACAAACTTGAAACATAAAGGTTAGATTTGGAAAACAAACTTGAACATGCAATACAAGAAGTGGAATATTTGAAACACAAGATGATAATTCACGAAGTTCAGACAAAGAAGTGTAACAAGCCAAGGAACAATAGTTGAACAAGATATACATGGAATTATTTCAAGTGAGTAAAAGGAAACACAATGTGGAACAACACTTAGAATCTATGGATAGAATAAAGGAGGAAAGAGATCTATTGAAGCAAAGAGAAGAAGGATATGAAATATTAGGCTCTGAAAAAACAAGCAAATGAATTTGAAGCCTAATTTGTAGCATTACAAAAGGATAAAAGTAGTTTGGATCATGTTGTAAAAGAGTAGGAAACAAAAATTTTAAAGCTCAAACAAGATATTAAAATTGTTGTACATCAAAAGAATGATGCATTGTTGGCAAAGGAACCAACACAAGCTACATGTAACAGGGCAATTTAATCATTTCAACATGATTCCAAGCATATAAAAGCAATTGTGGATAAACTAAAAGGTATGGAGCCATACTCTTCAAAGCACAAACTTCAAGAGTATAACAATTTGTTGATGCAAAATATTATCTTGAGGACTAAACACAAGTCCATGGAGCTAGGTGCATCGGATATTATGTCTAGTGGAATTTAGTCCAGGATATTCAATAGAAGGATGTTAATGGTTTGTTTAAAGAACATAGAGCAGATGAAGCCAAATACAAGAAGAATCTCAAAGTGTATAAGGAAGCCTATCCATATTTGTTTATGAATCTCCTTTTGTCATTCTAGAAGATAACTTTGTGTAATCAATCATAGAGCAATTTCAAGCAAGTACAAGTGGAGAAACATCATAGGTATAATAAGCGGTGCTTGAAGAAATGAAGGGAGGAGATGCAATGGAGAATGACATTGTTGAGCCAAAAGACATTCAGATAGTGGAACATACTACATATGTAGCCATAGAAATGTAGGAACAATTGCTACAACAAATATCAAAAACAACATATTTTATTAAGTACATGACAACACAAATTGTTTCTCACTTTGCAATTTATGGTATAGCTACTCCAATAGGGGACACTTCTAAAGGAAGGAAATAATGTTCATACAAAGACCATTGAAGAGGTACATCAAGAATTTTATCAACAAATTCCGCATATTCAACCTTAGAATGAAGGGTTATCTATAGAAGAGGTAGAACAATCCACAACTTAGAACGTGAATAGTGTAACATAAAAGGTTACATTGGTGCCTTAAGAGAAACACTTAGTTCATTTAGAACAATTAGAATGATTATGTAATTGTTCTTTGACAATGCAAATCTATACTTTACTATTCATAGAATTTTGAAGACAGAATCCGGAATACAAGGGGGTCATGTTAAGGCCAAAATTGTATTGTCACCGTTGAATAGAGTGAACAAAAGTGTAATGTCCCCATTGGATAGAGTGGACACAAGATAATGTCACTATAAAACAAAGTAGGCAACATGGGATCATCAGTCAACAAGATGGCTACTTTGCTCATCCATGTTGCATCATTTTGACTTTTTCAGATCCTATGACTCAAAATCCTCAAAGCCATTCACCATGCATTTTTTTTGTTGTCATGTGGTGAAAATTCGCCACAAATAAAAACACTAAGTAGAACCAATGAAAGCAAGGAGGAGC
>Ga0116227_10015770_pt1 | contig 11095 bp, 5 predicted proteins | sample S1TSphgellanicum_FD_89693 | JGI IMG/M metagenome (GOLD analysis project Ga0116227, IMG submission 89693) | Host-associated microbial communities from peat moss isolated from Minnesota, USA - S1T2_Fb - Sphagnum magellanicum MG | ecosystem: Host-associated > Plants > Peat moss > Unclassified...
CACTACCATGCATCCCATGCACTTCTGATTTCCCTCTCACTCTCCTCAAGAGAAAATCCGCCGCCACTAATCAAGATTCTCGGCCACATTATCCAGATTAGGATTTTCATGTTCACACCAACATTACATGCATGAAGTCCTTGTCCGGCGACATGTTGTTCAGTCACAGTACAATAAAAACAAATGATATTTTTATCGATCAATTGTAATGATTGGCCCAAGTGTTGAAACATCAATGGTCTCTTCTTTTTTAAGCTTTGTTGCAAGGTATTTTATGGTGTTTATGATGGTGCTAAGGGAAAATTGTAAACTCCATCTTGAATGTGTGAATTATTTAATAATGCTCAAATATAAAGTGTTGTTAGAGATGCTTTAATTATAAGATGTCATAAGTGAGAATTCATCCTTCACTATCACAAATAATGTCCTTAATCAACTCATAACATTTTCATGTTATATTAAAAAATTGTCAACACATCATTATAAGTATGTTCAATTTAAATCCTTTTGCATATCTAAATTTTGAAATGCAATTTTTTTCTCATAACATGTTAATTAAAGAAAATGAATACTTGTTTTCAAAGCATTTCGAAAATATATTCACTAATTTAAACATACTTTCTAAATATTTAAATCGTTTGTGAAGATTGTTTTTATTTTTTATTACATTCATAACTTCAATTATTTTATTTTATTTTTCAAATCAGGTTCAATTGAAGCAAGAGAAAAGTTGATCTAATATAACCATTCAAGGTGCTTTTAATGTGATCAAAGGAAAAAACTTATTTTCTAATGCAATGACAAAAATTTATGTTTTTTGACGTGTCATTTATGTATTGGTAAGTTTTTGCTAAAATGGACATTCACGTTATCTTTACTTTGAATATACAAAAAATTTAACAACAAACATTCATAATTTAGGAATATCGTGATTCAATATCACAAGCACATGTTCACTTTATGGTTTTATTTAATTTGGCATATCTTTGATGTTGCAAGGATATCCCACAATGTTATCATTTAATGTAACTAATCATAAAAAATTATGTTTTATTAAAAAATAAAAATGTATCAAAAGGGGAAAGTTAAGGGAAAAAATTCCTTTTGAATCACACATAATTTTGTTTTTGCTTTCATTTCATTTATCATTTAAATAAACATTTGAAATGGGTTTTGAACACAATGTTCACCTCACAATTGTTGTTTCATTTCATTTGAATGAGATTTTTTATTTAAAACTTAAATATATCACAAACTTACAATGATTCAATCATAACTTCTAATGATACATGTGATATTGGTGTAATTTTCATATGGAGTTAAAATGGTAAAATCATCCTTTATTGAAGAATGATATATTTCATGGAGTTTATCCAACATTTGAATGGTTTTTTCATTTCTTTTCATTTAAAACTTATATGATATATGAAAAATATCATAACTCTATAAACATAATATTAATGGATGAAACCATAATGAAATATATCAAAAAAAAATCAACAAATGCATTTTCACAACATCATTTGATGAACACATATGTGAGAAAATAAAGTCTATTTTTTTTCAAAGCTTATTATCAAACCAATATAGGATCCATTGAATTTCTAATAAATTGTATATAAAGCTTGAAATTTTTTAATATAATAAAAATATATAACAAATATATTTGGTACTAGTCGACCAATATGGTATTCAAACACTTTTGAAAAATAAAAGTTGAAAGTACATAAATGCATTTTATTCATGGATTAACAATGAAATGGTAAAAGTCTAATATTTCATCTATTTGAACCAATTTGGTAAAAACTAACATCTATTTAAAAAATTTACATTTAAGAACTACTTCTTCAATATCATTATCATAAAATGAAAAAATATATTCATATCATTGAAATAAATAATATATTTAAATTAAAAAATTTGATACAATAATTTGTATAAATGGTCAAATACCATTTTAAATATTGATTTAGTTAAAGTTCAAAAACTCACTTTCAACAAAGTTTTCTATGATAACCTTGTTTGTTCATTTAGAATCCATGTTCACACAAAATAAATTTTATAATCAAATTTTAGATAATTATATTTTACTTTAAATCATTCTTGGGTAAAACATTGTTACACATTAAAAATATTTGTAGAATCAACCAAATAAGGGATTAAAACTTTCAATTTGGTTGAAATAATGAACAAGATGCCAAAATATATTGTTATAAAAAAGGAGGTGAAATTATTGGTAAAAAATTGTTTTAATTAAAATTTCATTTTTCCCATGTGTGATGATTGTTCCAATATTAAATACTAAATAATTATTTTGCATTTATTGTTATTCCATGTTCAATTATGTGTTTTATGAAAGGAACCCCAAAAAAAATTTATCACTAAATGTGAAAGGATAAATGGAAGCACAAATGCAAGATGAAATAAACTTTGATTTTGCAAATTTATTTATTGATCCATACACATTTTATAAATAAAAATAATCAAAAATTTAAAATAAAAAAAATTTAAAATTTGTCTAAGTCAAATAATGAAATACAACTCAATACCATTATGAAAATAAAAATGAAAATTGTATCACCTAAAAAGAATTGAAAAGTTGAAAATTCATACAAATAATTGAATATTAATGTATTTTATTAAAATTTAACCTTTAGTAATACAAAAATTATCATGTCTTTCAATATCTCAGTTTTTATTAATAAATAAGTGCATTTTAGTTGCCCATCAATTCCCAAATTTAAGGATGATAATATTGAAAACTAATAAATGCACTAAAAGAATTCACTTACAATAATGTTAGATCAAAATATTATTCCCATTTCATGTTTCATTTGATTACATCATTAATCATTTTGATGAAATATGTAATTTTCTTGTTTTATTTGAATGAATGTCACATTAATTTTTGGCATTTTTAATCAAATTGATCATTTTCATAATCAAAATCAACAGAAGTAAAATTGGATAACTTGAAACAACATGAATTCATATAGTGTAAAGATTTAATCACAAATATTTTAAATGTGTTTATATAATAACATCAAATTTGGTGTATTTATGCATCCATTTTAATTTGCCTCATATTTAATTATCATTATTTTATTGTGAAAAGTGTAAAACTCGAGAATGTTAATGGAATGTTTCATCATTAAATTAAAGATTATTTGATAATGTTTATCAAAATAAAATAATATTATAATTTATTTTTATTTTACAATTTTTGTTAATCTTAAAACTATTAATGAAACGAAATACAAATGTCATTAACCTCAATAGTTTATAGTTAAAAATGAAAGGCAATTTTTTTTGTTATTTCACATTTTTCCTAGCCTTTCGATATCATCTCTAATATTTGTTTATATCATGAATGTAACAAATCATTAAAATTGAAACTTGAAAATAAACATTTTTATATAAATGATATCATTTTTATTTTATTTTTTGGATGATGTTTTTTAACTTACAAATGTAGGTGGGTAAAAGAAAATGTTTTGTATAAAATGTTTGGATATTATTTCAAGTGTAAATTTATATATTGGAAAAAAAATCATATTTATTAATAATGCATTTTATTTTTTTTCATTTCATGATGGGAGAAAATGAAAAATGTTAATTGTAAACATAATTTGAAAAGGTAACAAAACTCCATTTATTATAGATGATATCATCAAAATTTCAAATTTTTTGTTGATTTTGATAAGTGTTTTCATTTGTAGTTGAAACAAAGTGAAATCTTATTTGATTGGTGACAAGAGAACTCCTATGTGATCAAATGTTATATATTTATTATTGATGTAATTTTTTTTTGTGAACTTTCATTAAATATATAATTTAATAAATCATCATAAGTTTTTTTTCATGTGAATTTATTAACATTTTATTAATTACATTTGTTAGTTTTCAATTTATGATGAATTCATATATTGTTGAACAAAATGTATGACAAGGTGAAAACACATTACGATAGATTGTTTAGAAGTCATGGTGTTTTTCTTTTTTATCATCATAATATTTATATATATAATTCAAATGCACTCATCAAAATGTGCATTAATTTTTTAACTTTTTTAAATTACAAAAACATCACATTAAAAAAAAACATCAATACTCAATCTAAAGTGAACTTTGCAAATGAAACAAAACCATCATCACAATCCTTAAAATCATGGTTTTTCATTTTTTTCTCATAGAAAAATTGAATAACGAAACCAAAATGTTATTTTAAACATGATTTGAAGGGTTTTTTTGCAAATATATTATAAATACATTAAAAATGGTTCAAAAAATGGACTTGGAGTTGTCATTAAATTTGGTCCACTCAACATGCTTTCACTCGATAGGTCCATTCTTTGTGAAAAATAATCCATTAGAAACATGTATGAAAAACTTCCAAAATAATTCCTACGGTCACCCTCTAAAAATTATTTACGCAATTGAAAAAATTATAAAGTAAACGAAACACAATATCAATACCATAATTTGATCATTAAATGGGGTGAAAGTTTAGAAAATGATTAAGAAATACATTGCATTTATATTTAACGTAACTTAAATTTGATCCTCTTTTATTTTCAAATAAAATTGTGCCTTCATCATTATTAATCATTTGTTTTAAAATTTGTGCACATCTTGGACAAAAAATGTAGTACTAACATTTTGTTCTACCATGTTTCAACAAAATTTGATGATTTTGTAAATTTGTAAATTTTTAACCTTTTAGATGAAAATAGGTTTTTGGAATGAAATTCTTACCCAAACAAATGGTTATTTAATTAATTTTTAAAAATATTTATCAATAAAGGTTGATCTATTTCACACATCTTTTAGATCCTTATAATGAAAACCCAATGAAAACATCTTTTAGAGCAAGTTATTCCTCTAGGATGGAAAATTGTGATTATGAATTTTTGCAATTATGTCATAAATTGTTGCATGAATGTTCTTTTTCATATTTTTTTTGTTTTTTAATCAATCTCACCTTTTTGTTTTAATTTATCAAATGGGCTTGGGATGCTTGGCTTTTTTCAAGTGCCATTGTTAAATGATGGATAATATGAAAATTGTCGTTATATTTTTCTTATCCATCCTTTTATTTTTTAATGTTTTCATTTGTGAATAGCATGGTAATAACTTATGTGATTTTCTAATAATTCTCTTTTTAACATTAATTTGTGGAATTTGAATTTCATTAATTTTTTATTCAAAACTTTTACCTCGTGACAGATTATGAAATTACATGTTTATTTGTTTGAAATTCTAATGAAAATTGATGTAAAGAACAATTTAATAGTTGTTTTAAAAACTCATATCTCATTATGTATATTGTAATTTCAATTCAAACATTAGATGCAAAGTGTTTCTCCCATTGAATGTTATGTGAATGTATAAGGGAAAACATTGTTATCAATGTTTTTGTAACCAAGGAAAAGGGTATATAAAAAATCTCATGGGCACAAAAAACTCACAATAGATATACAAATCCTATGAACTAATTCCTATAGCTTACATCCTTAAGACTACCAATTCGGCACTATTATAATCTCTTGGTGGTATTGTCTTATCATATCAAAATTCAACATTCTTATGTGAACCTCCAGTTGGCACATACATGGTAGTCTTTTCTAACTCATTATAATGGTAACATTTAATTTACTACCATGAACAAATCCACACATTGTGAATTCAAAATCTAATGGGGTTTGACTTGAGGCCAGAACTCGCAATGTTCAGTTAGTCCATATAAACTCCTAACCCTCCTTCTACAAAATGTAACAATGTAGAAGAACAGTTGGCCCAATCTTAGAAACATATTGATTTTTAGGTATGAACCAAAAAATGAATGACGTATACCAGGTTAACTTACAAACCACTCATGAAAGACAGATTTTTGTGCAAAAATTGGCTATGGATAACCTCCCATTTCTGTCTTCTTTACTTGCATTTTGCCCAACCCAAGGACACCCCATTGAAGCTTTTGGCACTCACTCAGACATCTACCTCACTAATTAGATTGAAAAGAGGTTCAATTAAAGTACCATGCATATGTGTCCTTCTACATGCTTCTATTTCTACAGTGTGGACTTCCTTTTGTTCGTCATCAACCCTCAGCATCAACCCCTTATAGAGTGTAATACTGACAAGAACACATAGCCTACCATAATGTAGTCACTGGTGTAATGGAAAATAAAAAAACACAGCAACTACCAATCTCAACAAACTCCACCTCTACTCTTCTGAAACAAGATAAAAAAAAACCAGATAAACCTCCAACATTGCTCTCAATTTCTCCTTCTTATGTTGTCATGCACCATCCTACTCTCCACACCTCCATTGAATGTTGTAACTTCTATAACCATCCATTCCTTACTGTAAATATGTTCCACATAATATACAAACAAACAAAGTTTCCTACCCAGCCTCACAAGTCTCCTTGAAACAATCATAGCAATTGCTAACAAACAATGACGAAATAATTTTCGCCATTAGCATGCATAAAGTTGACGGCCGTTCAAAACAAAAACAAAAACCTTAAAAATTTGCTATATTCACATGAAAAAATAGCCAACTAACTTCCTGTCTAGTCACACCTTCTCTTGCATAATGGTTGAAGGCCCATATGCACTTACATAAACTTTCCTTCCACAATAATGATGACTTCATATTAGCTTATGAATTTTTTTTATGTTTTCTTATGAAAAACCCCCTACTCTAGGCTAATTGCATCTTGAAAATACATTATGCATGTTTGTTAAGGTCATTATGTTAGGTGGAATGCATAGTGAAATGGGGATATGTTTTGTATTTAAAATTGTTTAAACATGAATTTTCAAAAAAGAAAAACGTTGAATATTAAATATTATTTTCAATTATTTAACATGAATGATTAAATTTTTTAAATTATTAAGCTAGATTACATTTGGTACTATGTTAATATTACAAATTTAATAATAAATGAATAAATTCATGAACATAACAAGTTATATGTCACAATCATAATTTTTTTTTAATAACATAACAAGTTACATCAATCTATTAAATGAATTTGAACACATATAAATTGAACTTTTTGAAATATAAGAACAAATATGAACAAGTGAATGTATAAAAGAACTATAACACATAAAAAATTTGACACATAACCTCCCATGAAAATGTATCAAGTTTGCATTTAAATGATGAAAAAAGATGGAAAATTGAAATTATTTTTTGACAGCTTGTTGATATAGATTATCAAAAAACAAAACATCAAATTTTTATTTTTTTAAAAATTAATGTTTCCTTTCTTGAAATTTTTGTTAATTGCAATAAGAATGTTAAAGATAACCATAATCAATAATGGGAAAAAATGCAATTGGAAAAAAAATGGAAAAATAATGATGATAATATTAATATGTAGACATTTGTGTTGCAAATTATATGACACATAACATACTTCTATAGTTAACCTATCATGAAAATTGTCACAAAAATGCACTAAACTTGTATTTAGACTAGTCACCACACGATTTGCAAAAACATGCATGAAAAAATCATCTCCTCAAAGAAATGATAAGAAACCTAGTGCATAAAATAATAAAAGATAACATGAAATTATGAATGTATGTTGTTTAAATTTTTCAAATTCAAATGACAAAAATGTTACATATTTATTGTAACCCTAGCCTTGGGCTTGCAACCAAAGTGAAGGCTTGCAAAGGTGTAGGCCAAAAGTGAAGCCTGAGAGTCACATTTCATGCTCCTGAGAGTGTAGGAGAGTGTGAGGGAATGAACCCCACATTCCCAAATGAACTCTCATTTTGGGAGTTGGAGTCCCGATGGGCTCCTGAGTTTTCAGAGGGTAATTACAAAGGTCAAAACTCATTGGATTGAAGAATTCCTTATACCATTGGAAAGCTCTTGGAACTTAAATGTTTAAAATGACCTCGCATGACCCATTTTCAAACTTACGACATAAATTATGGCTAAAAGACAGGTCATGAATCAAATTGCCAATTTCACTCTCGACCAATAAAAGTCAAAAATTACCCTTATTTATTTGTGTGCAGGTGGTGTGCCACATATCGTTGAAGAGCTATCAATAAGGGCTACAACTTTGCTTTAGACCTCACCTCAATTGGAGGTTTGCACAAGAAGTAATGGGCCTCCAAAGTTGTGGGAGTCATAATTTCAGAAATTTCGAAACTCCCAACTTGGGAGTCTCAGGACAAAATGACATTTGGGTGTAAGGCTTAAGCCCTATGGCCAAACACAAAGAATAATATAATGGGGAAGGTGTTGCCTTCCCCCAAGTCCAGGCCGTGGTGAGTCTTGTGAGTCCGTGTTTGCCCATGGTCATTCGTGCACTAAAAATGTTCCAACTATGGAGTAACTAACCTGTTGTTTGGTTTGTGCAAGTTTGTGTGAATAATTGACTCACTTGTCATTCCTTCTAATCTCCATCCTAGAGCTCCAGCATGCCCCTCTACCCTTGAAGTGCTACGAGCTAAGGAACATACCCCAACTTTGTATCCTTCTGTTGTTTTCACCTTGGATTCGTAGTTGAGTTTATCAAAAAACTTAAGGATGCGTCAATATCTATATCAAAATCCAACTCAAAATTTGGATAAAATTTTCAAATCTTAATATCTTTGAAGTTATTAAACATAAAAAATTTATAATGAAAAAACAAAACATTAATTTTAAACACACACACACACATTTGACCAAATCTATACTAAAATAAAAATAACATAAAGTTCATAAAAGTTTTGAAATTTGTATGTTTGAATTTGAAATTTGTATCAAGCAAATAAAATCTAAATTATGTATTAAAACAAAAGAAAAACAATTTACACACACTTTTGAAAAACACAATGAGCCATAAATTTGTTAACATGTACTAGATCAATTGTAACGATTATTTAATTTTTTTATTTAATTATTTCTAAAAGATAAAAATTGTAAATGGATTCAATTTTAAATAATGTTCCTTTCAATATATTAGTATAAATATTTTAAAAATTTTACATAAATTTAATTATTTAAAAATGCAAAAACATTTTGATAACAATTGTAGCTAATTTTTGTAAGGATTTGTAAATGAAATTGCAAACATTTGAATGACATATTTTTCACAAATTTGTGACATAAACTTTAACATAATAATATAATGAATTTTTGAAATAAAAAGTCAAGATTTTTTTTAAAAAATAGTCAATAAAAAACTCACTTAAGGAAGCACCTTTGGTTCCTTTTAATATGCTTGGACCCAAAGTTTAAACACAAATGTTCTAAGAAATTTATTTTACAATAACACATATTTCAAGCACACAAATTTGAAGAAATTTGCATTAAAATAGAAGAAAATAGAATTTATGCACAAATGATTTGAAGAACTTTAGAATAAACTTGAAGAAAATAAAGTGTAAGCACACATTTGTAAAAACATTTACTTTTACATCAAGGACACAACAAATTGCGGGCCAAAACATATGAAGAAATCTATAGCCATGATTGGATGGAAGAATAATTAAACCTTGATAACAAAATGAAGTGAGGGAAAAACTGGAAAAAACTAAACCCACAAACTTTCGAGAGCAATGCCAAGACCAAGATGAGGTTTTAGGGATAGGAGATAAAATTGATATTGGTGCAACTACTTTGATAAGAGTCTAGAAGGTTCACTCATGGTAGTTGGTTTTGAAGTTAATCCTTACAATGTTCTTCATCATGTGTGCTACAAATTCTCTTTTGATGTAGTACAACTATTGAATCCTATTGCAAAGTTCAGGTTGGAACTTATTAGAGAACAAATTGTGTACTCAATATGATGTTTCTTATGAGTTAAGTCCTATCCACTAGCCTAGCAGGTGGGATGTAGATACCTTGAAATGAAGGGTGCAAGTGTGTATTGGTTCTCCACTCTCAGCTCTATGATGGTCATCTCTTGTCTTGCTAGCATAGAATTTGTTTTTGTTTTGGGGATAGAGTAAAGGGACTCAACCAAGTATGAGGAGTTGGACAAGAAATCACATGCATAGATGACAAAGGAGCTTATAAGGTGAAAGCACGAAAGGACTCAACCAAGTATGAGGAGGTGGACAAGCAATCACAAGCATGGATGATAGAGGAGCTTTCAAGATGAAAGCTCTTGAAAGCTAGTGATCGGTGATTTATTCAATGCATCAAGGTTTGTAGAGCTTCGTCACATTGTGGTAGAGCGATGGAGTGGAAATCACATGCATGGCCATTGTGACCATGTTCTCTCTTGGTGATTGCCATCATCTTTGCAACAAGCACAACATGATTTCCAACATCATTTTACTATGTGCACTACCTTGTTTATTGGATGAAACTTGACTTGATGTCTGTGCAATTAGTGTTTGGATAATTCATGCACCAGGAGATGCATGGGATGTTTCAAGCAATGCAAGGGGTCTACATTAGCACTGACACAGGAAGTCCTGAAGTGTGGAACATTGAAGGTGGGAGAAGGAATATTGGTGTACATATGACTATCTAGTTGGCATTAAGTCTCTTACAATGTATTGAAATTTGCAGGTAGTTTAGTTCAGTATACCTGTGTGACCGTTTATGGGGTGGCCGAACGGAAACCTAATTATGGCTATTGAGTTTGGAAATCTGATCTTTTTGGTTTAAGGGTTTGAGAAATTAAACTCGCCGGAAAAACGGACTTAATGAAGGCGGCCATTTTATGGATTTGGGGACTTGAACTTGTAACGGTGCATGGGAAAGCTTGAGCGGGAAGCCAAGCAGGTAACGGCTGGAATTCTGGAGGTAGGAAGGCGATTTGGATTTTGGGAGGACTGGCAGATGAAGGGGGGTATTCTAAGTGGCGAGGGGGGATTTTCTCTTGGGTTGTTCTTCATGCAGCTGCTTAGTTTGTTGCTAATTTTCTTCCGCTGCGCTAGTATCATGTTGAGCGGCTGTGTAATCTTTTGATGCAATTAGCATGGAAGGTGGCGACGAGGAATGATGAGAGTTCTAAGGGGTCCGAGCCTTAGATGTGTGGCAGGTAGAAGAGAGGGAGAGGATCTGTTAGCGGAATGTGTTTCTGTGGGGATTTGTTTGCATCTGAGTTGTGGTCAGCAGA
>Ga0116227_10015771_pt1 | contig 11095 bp, 10 predicted proteins | sample S1TSphgellanicum_FD_89693 | JGI IMG/M metagenome (GOLD analysis project Ga0116227, IMG submission 89693) | Host-associated microbial communities from peat moss isolated from Minnesota, USA - S1T2_Fb - Sphagnum magellanicum MG | ecosystem: Host-associated > Plants > Peat moss > Unclassified...
CCAGCCAAAGCCTCAAATACCTCGGCATAAAGCAAACCGCTGCCGCCGCCATAATGCTGAACAACAGGTAATTCCGGGTTGTTTGATTTAAAATATTCGCAAAGTTCATCATTCTCGTCAGCTGTTAAACCTGCACCAATCAATACCAGGTTGCAGCCTTGCTCCTCAAACATCCGGATAGCTTTCTCACAACTGAACGCGCCCGTGCCTTTCCATTCCGGCTTATTGTTAATCAGCCTTAAAATGGTTTCCATAATTTGCGGGTGCTTGCCTACAACCAATATTTTTACAACATCCATAGGATTAAAATTTCATCGGTACATCCATCAACAAAAACTCGGCATCGCTTAAAGCTTTAATGGTAAATTTATCAGTATCCCAAATACCAAAGCCATCGCGGGTATTAACCACCTGCCCGTCAATCTCAACCGATCCTTTCAATATAAAAGCATAAACACCGTTTCCCGGAGCTTTAATGGTGTATTCAGTACCCACGCCTTTATCAAAATTTCCCAAATGGAACCAGGCATTCTGATAGATCCAAACTCCTGCATCATCCTTATTTGGCGATAATACCTGCTGCAGTTTATTATGGCGCTCTTCTTTATTTAACGTTAACTGATCATAACGCGGCTCAACATTCCTCACATTCGGGAACAGCCAGATCTGTAAAAACTTAACCGTTTCATTAGGGTCATTATTGTGTTCACTGTGAAAGATACCCGTTCCGGCGCTCATTACTTGTATATCACCATCGCTTATTACAGCCTGGTTATTCATATTATCTTTATGCTTCAGGCCACCTTCCAACGGTATCGAAATGATCTCCATATTATCGTGCGGGTGCTCGCCAAATCCTTTGCCACCTTCAACGCTATCGTCGTTTAAAACGCGTAATGCCCCAAAATTCATCCTTTCGGGATTATAATAACCACCAAAACTAAAAGTGTGCGCACTTTTTAACCAGCCCATATCAACGTTTCCGCGGGTATTGGCTAAATGTAATACTGTTTTCGACATGATGTTTTTCTCCTTGATTTATAATACAAAGATATAGCCCCGTGAAGCGATCACACTTGATGTAGGATAAGAAATGAGGTGGAAATAGAAAATAAAAAATGTAATCTCGAAACGAAGTGAGAGATCTTTTTCGCGCGATAAGTCAGTGCGCGACCAGTCTACAGCATACCCAGCAAGCGCAAAAGATTTCTCCTCAGGTCGAAATGACATGGTGAAGAGTAAAATGGGCTTACCGCTTTATCGGTGCATTCCTATCCATCTTCACCAAATTATGCTGCATCCGGCTAAAAAATTCAGGCGTAACACCAATATAAGCCGCTATCTGTTTTTTCGGCAAGCCATTAATTAAGGTAGGATATCGCTTGCAAAAATTATGAAAGCGGTCTTCGGCCGTCAAGCTTAAATTATCAATCAAACGCTGCTGGTAAGCAACCAGCGAATTCTCTGTAATGATCCTGAAGAACCGCTCAAACTGTGGTATCTTAATATAAAGTTTCTCCTGGTCGGCTTTTGATAAATTTAGCGCTTCGGTATCTTCAATCGCTTCAATATTCAATATCCCTGGCTTGCCGCTTAGTAAACTATACATATCCGCGATCCACCATCCCGGCGGACCGAAATTAAGCACATGCTCAAAACCATTCTCGTCAACAGTAAACCCACGTAAACAACCCGACGTAACAAAGGTTGAGTACTTACAAACCTGCCCGTACTGTAAAATAAACTGCTTGCGCTTAATAGTTTTGGGATGTAACAACGATAAAAAGTAAGCCTGCTCACCCTCCGTAAGGTGAATATGTTTGGCCACACTTTGTAAAATAAGCTCGGTAGACATAGGTTTGAAGATAGCGTTTTATTAATTACCGCCAGTCATCTCCTTAAATTTTTGCGGAGTTAAAAATTCATATCCCTTTGGCGTACTAAAAATCCCATCAGGCACCTTTTCAAACTTAACGTCCTTAGCGGTAGTTTTAACTATCATGCCGCCCTGTTTCATGGTAAAAGCCAATGGTACACCCAAAGCTGTATCCAAATTCATGGTTAACGAGTTTGGGATAATCGCCACATCCTTAGTAAACCAGGCCTCAGCAGTTTCGCCGGTTAGCTTTTCTTTTAAATTGTATTTATACGCATCGTAACCGCCAATAGTTTTATGCTCATTGGTTTTAGAGTAGGTGTACGATGGCATACTGGCCAGTTCTTCTACCTGGGCAGCTTTATCGTAATCAATAGCGTAATATTTTTTCTGCTCATCCGATTTGAGCAGCGCTCGCATAAAACCACCCTTTTGATTAGTGATCACACTGGTCGATTCTTCCTTACCCGCCTGTATCGTTATCGCGGTATCGCCTTTAAAATAAACCAAAGCCTGTTTAGGCAAATGCTCGGCATATTCTTTTAAGCTGTCAGGCAACTGGTATTCAACCGTGTAATAAATTGAGCCCTCGGTTTTTTTGCCGCTGCAAGAGTATAACCCCACAGCGATAACGAACATAAACAAGATATTCCTTTTCATCGCTGCAAAAGTAGCATAAACCTTAACGCGCCGCTAATTTATCAGGCCTTTTTAGCCATATTTAGCTCGCTAAGGATACGTGCCAACTCCCAGTAAGGGTTCTTAAAGTCGTGTCTGATCTGATCGCGCTCAATAAAGTTGCGACAAACATAAGCAATGTTATAGGCCGACATACCCCTGTTCTGTATAGGCATCAACTGCTCCAATTGCTTGGTGTTAAAATACGAATGTACCTTTTTACCCAGTGCCATGCCAGTATAAACCACGGTTGAGTATTGGGTGATCAGCTCGCTGCAATTGGCTATCATTTGGTTGGTATTACCCGTTTGGTAGATCAATGTGCCCTCCGGCGCATATTTGCGGATCTCCGCTTGCGCGCGATCAAATTTTTCATTAGGATGTAACTTAAAGAGGAGTTTCCGGCCGTTAGCAATTTTAACAGCTTCTTTAATAAACGACGGACGGTTTTCATATCTAAAAGTTTCGCGCATATCCGTGGTAGCAACCATTACATAGTTACGGTACGGGAAATCATTATCCACAAACTGGCTCAAATTATCATAATTAGGCATCCCCGTTACCACTATTTTACTGGCATCGGTACCTAAACTTGCAAACTGGGTTTTATATCCTTCGGATGCGGCGCAGTAAATATCACAAACGTTTGATGCCCCGTTAAGCGATGTACCCCCGCTCAAAATAGGCGACATGTTCAGCGCTTTTACTATCTTACTTTTCCAGGTATATTTATCGGTCATGCCTTCCTGTACCCAAACGGTTTTGGTGCTGCGTAACCTTTGCGGGATATGCAGATCACTGCAATAAACGATCAGATCATATTCGTTTTTTTTGGCCTGATAATCTATCTTTAAATTATGTTTTTTAAGATAATCTTCGGAGTTGCGTTTAAACTGACCTGCCAATATAGTGCTATCTAACAAACGTGTATGTTTAATCAGGTAGTTAACAGCTGGCGAATCGCTAAAAAATTGGCTGAACCAGCAATCGTAATCAATCAGTTGCTGAGCAACCTGATGCATTTGCGATGTTTGGTTAATTGAACCTGTAATAAAGAGTATTTTTCCTTTCATACGTACAGTAATTACTGTTTGTAACTTTACTAATACAAAGAAAAAACACTAATAAAAACTTAACATCATTAAATTGTAAATTTACTATCTGACTTTTGTAGTTGAAAAGTAAAATCAATGTTAATAAAAAAGGACTTTTCAAATGATGAAAAGTCCTTAACTAAAAGTTTATATAGGTGGATATTATCTGCGCTGAAATTCCGGGGAACCAATGATAATACCAACAACCTGCGACAGCATATTAGCCTGGCTATTCGCATTGTTTTGGGCTATTACTTTCGGTGGATCTTTAACAATCGGCTTTGTTGTATTTTCGGTACCTAAGTTCATGGTACCCATATCGCCCGGAGCACCAACTGTTGGATGATCCGGTGCGTTTGGCGTAGCCTTAGCTGCTGCATTGTTTACCTTATCCGCTAAAGCGGGATCATTTAACAAGGGTATCAAATCTTTATAGGTTTTATCCAGGTTACGTTCCGGTAATAAAATTTTACTGTAGGTAGTCAATGCGGCAGTGGTACTTTCGGGTTCATGATGGTTGTTCAAAGCTGCCAAATTAACCTTTACACCTGGTATGCGCTGTTGGGCCAATGCCAAACCAAAATTCATTCGGTTAAGCAAAGCACCAGTATTTATCCAATACTGACCACGATCCGGAAAACCGGTTGGAGCTTGGTAATAATATATTTTTTGGCCCATGCGGGTCATCCAGTTATATAGTTGGTAAGGGTCTTTCACATCAGCGTTTAAGCTACGTACCGAGCTAACCACCAACTCAAAAGGCGATTTTGTTTTTTCGCGCAAAGCCTTGGCATTCCAAAACTCAGGCGAGCTTACCATCGTGATCAACACCTGTTTAATATCACCATTCTGTTCAGTAAAAGTTTTAGCCATCTTATTGATCAGACTTGCAGGAGGGTTATCACTCACAAAACGCACAGCCAGTTTTTTAGAAATAAATTTAGCTGTAGATGGGTGATGTGCCAGCATTTCTAACAAATCAACACCTTCCTGATAACCACCCTTACCATCAAAATGATGTCCTAAAACAACTTTCTCACCCAAATCATGGCGGGTTGGGGTAAACAAAAAGTCGCCATCGTGTACATAGCCTTTGCTTTCTAAATTGGCAACGCCAATCTTATCAACCAGTCCCTTCATGGCACTGCCATAGCCGTAGCTGCTGATAGGATAGATGGTCCAGCCGGTTAAAACTTTAGCGGCTTGTGTAACATCGCTTTGAGTATAACCACCATCCACACCCAAAGTGTGCAGTTCCATTACCTCACGTGCATAGTTTTCATTTAACCCATTAACGTTTTTGTTTTGAGAATTTGGCGGCGTTACCGGTTTTTTAACTGCAGGTGCCGTACTTGGCGGACTCATCATCGCCATCATATCAGGCTTCGCCGCTTGCCTAGTTGCTGGTTTGGCTTCACCGCTCATCATCATATCACCACCCTGTGCTGCTTGTACAGGTTTAGCAGCCGGTTTTTCAGCTTGGGCGCTCATCATATCACCACCCATCATCATATTGTCTGCAGGTTTTGGTGCAGGTTTGTTTTGTTGTTTTGGTGGAGTAGGGGCCGGCGGGCCAACACTGGTAAAGTTATCCAGAAAGTAAAGCATAGCTGGCGATTTTGCCGATGCCAGCAACAGCTTATCAAACTCTCCCAAGGCGTTAGGCCGTATCACATCGCGCTCATAAGCTGGTATAAAAGGTACACTCTCGCCTTTGGTGAAGGATACATTAAAGTGGTTGAACCAAAAATCAGTCATCACTTCCTGCAACTGGTTGCGGCTATAAACCGCGCGCATAATATTTTGATTAATAAACTGGCGGGTCAGCTCGTACTCTGGTTTAAAGCCTTTGCGCGCCATGTAATTATTAACGGTATCGTTAAAGGCCTTTTTGTTCACAGCTTTATTCACGGAATCTTTACTGATCACACTGTCCTTGATAGCCATATAGGTAACCACAAAACCGGCCGGATATTTTAATAAAGCGTCGGCATTGTTCAGGTTGATCGCATCGTATTGTTTTAAACGGTTATTGAGTGTATCATCTGCCAATCCCGCGTTCAATTGCTGGTCAAACCATTTTTCCAGCCCCATATTCACCACCGAGTCTATTTGTCCCGGTGTTGCACCATAAGTAAAACGGTTAAGCAAATGGGCAGCGGCCTGTCGTTCGGTCAACCCGCCGCGCTTGTACGGAAATTTGTATGTTTTTACGGCTAATGCCGGACCGATCAAAAATGATGAGAGCACTATGCCGCCAACCAACAAGCAGAGTGCTATGCTTAAAAATTTACTGGTCTTCATAAAAAATAACTTTAGGTGATGTACACTTATAGACGATCTAAAACAAACATGGTTTAAATCAATCGTTATTATTACCTGTAATTTAAAATACGATTTGTCAATAACAGATAGTAAACGGTATAAAACATGCACTTTCAGCAATCTAATTAATGTTAAATTTGGTGCAATTATAGTGCCTCAAACTTTCTGATATGATCAAAATAAATACACTCACAGGCATATTGCTGTGTTTTTTTACTGTCGCCACCAAGGCCCAAACCGAAAAGCAGGTTATTGTAGGCACGCGTAATGTTAGCCTGGTACTTACAGTAGGTAAAAATGGTCGTATTTATCAATCGTACTTTGGTAAAAAGTTGCTTAACGCAGCTGATTATTCAAATTTTGTACAAGGCCGGCACGAAGCCTACATAACCGGCGGCATGGAAGATCAGTTTCAACCCGCCATACAGGTTAAGCATAACGATGGCAACCCATCTTTACAATTAGTTTATGTTAGTGATAATAGCAATAAAAAGAATGATAATGTTACCGAAACTACCTTTAATTTAAAAGATCCCAAATACCCTGTAGAAGTAGTTTTACATTACGAAACCTATTTTAACGAAGACGTAATTAAAGCCTGGACGGAGATCAAACACAACGAAAAACAACCGCTGGTATTAAGTAACTACGCATCAAATATGCTGCATTTTGATGCCGATAAATACTGGCTCACCCAATACCACGGTGATTGGGCCACCGAAATGATGCAACAGGAAAGCGAGTTAACCAGCGGCAGTAAAGTAATTGAAAGCAAGCAGGGCAGCCGCCCCGATATTTACCAGGAACCCTTATTCATGCTCTCGCTAAACAAACCTGCCGATGAAACCGGCGGCGAAGTTTTAGCAGGTTCATTATCATGGACGGGCAATTTTAAGTTCCAGTTCGAGATAGATCAGTCTAACTCACTAAGAGTGATCACAGGCATCAATCCCTACGCGTCGGAATATCAGTTAGATGCCGGTAAAATATTCACTACACCGGCCTTCGTATTCACTTATAGCAACAGTGGCAAAGGCCAGGCCAGCCGTAATCTGCACAAATGGGCACGTAGTTATGGTGTTTTAGATGGCGATAAACCACGAGCCACACTATTAAATAACTGGGAAAATACAGGCTTTAAATTCGACGAAAAGCTCTTGGTTAATCTTTTTGATGATGCCACCAAATTAGGTGTTGATGTGTTTTTGTTAGATGATGGTTGGTTTGCCAACAAATACCCCCGTAATAACGATAAAGCAGGTTTAGGTGATTGGGAAGAGAACAAAAACAAACTACCCAGCGGCATCGAATACCTGGTAAAACAGGCTGAAGCCAAGGGTATAAAATTTGGCATCTGGATAGAGCCCGAAATGGTAAACCCTAAAAGCGTTCTCTACGAAACTCATCCCGATTGGATCTTAAAACTCCCAAACCGCGATGAGAGCTACCAGCGTAACCAACTGGTGCTCGATCTGTCGAACCCTAAAGTGCAGGATTATGTATTCAGTATTCTGGATAACATGATGACTAAAAACCCGGGTATTGGCTACATTAAATGGGATTGTAACCGCACTATGAGTAATACCTATTCGGTTTACGAAAAGAACAGGCAATCAAACCTGTATGTTGATTATACTATGGGATTGTACAAGGTTTTAGATAAAGTACGTGCTAAATACCCGCATCTGCTCATGATGCTCTGCTCCGGTGGTGGTGGCCGTACCGAATACGGCGCCATGAAATATTTCACCGAGTTTTGGGCCAGCGATAACACCGATCCGCTGGAGCGGATTTACATCCAATGGGGCTTTTCTAATTTCTTCCCGGCCAATACCGTATCAAATCACATCACCTCATGGAGTAAACAATCAACGGTAAAATTTCGTACAGATGTTGCTATGATGGGGCGTATGGGATATGATATTAACGTAAAAGATATGAGCGAGGCTGATGTTAAATTCAGTCAGCAAGCTGTTAAAAACTACAAACGTTTAAGTGATGTGATCTGGTTTGGCGATCTATATCGTTTGATATCACCCTACGAATCAAACCGTGCCGATCTGATGTACGTAAACGAAGCCAAAACCAAAGCCGTACTATTTAATTATATGCTTAGCGCGAGATATAAAGAGATCTTCGGCAAAGTAAAACTACAAGGCCTTGATCCGTTAAAACGCTACAAAATTGAAGAAACCAATATGATGGAAGGCGCAAAATCATCCTTCGCGGACAATGGCAAAACCTTTAGTGGCGATTATTTGATGACAGTGGGATTATCCCTAACTCAAGGTAGAGTAATGCCACAAAGCAGCAGCCTGATCGAGATCACTCAACAATAATATGCTACTGATTGTCATTGAAATTTAAGATTTTATAATCGCAAAATCGAAAAATATAAATTTTAGAAAACGAAATGTATAAATTTTAAGGCTCAAAAACAGTGCTGAATGTTTAAATAAAAAAGCACCTATTGGTTAAAATAAGTGCTTTTTTATTTGGTAGTAAACTATAAAATCTTTATATTTATAGTAAATAAAGGGGTTTTAGTGTGCTTTTGTCTAAGTTTAAGTAGCGTTCAATAACTGTTTAAACAATTTTAACAACCCGGTACACCACTACATAATCCTGCATGGTGCTTACAGCAGTCCCACCTCCAGCTGTGGTGTTCTTTCTTGTGTCACCAGTTCCTATAGCTTCATTATAAGTTGATCTTTCACCATTTACGCGAACGCCTGTGGGCATTTGGGATGTTGTGAGAAAGGTTTTATTTCGGCCTCCAGTTTCTCCAGCGTTATATATTGTTTCTTCGCCGTCCAATGTGTCAACATGCCTACCAGCACCTAACAACACCTTACCTGCTGAGCCTGGAGAGAAATTACCATTATCAAGCGCCCAACCTATCCAGCGTGGTGTTATTCCTAAACCCGAATCATCAAAGTTTAAATCAAATGTACCATCCAAATCATACACCTCCCTGATAGCACCTTTTACCTCACTGGATAAAATAGTATCTTTAATATATTCGTTGATGGTGTACATAACTGGCTTAACTTTAAGCTCAGTTAAATTTAAGGCGGTTGCATTAGTTACAAAAGCTTTTGCCTCCCTGTAGATGTTTTTATTTGACCCATCGCCAAACATCCTCATATCACTTGCAATATAAGCTCCTTTTAACAGTGCTTTAGTCCCATCAGAGATAACATTACTATCACCATCGTACCGGATAGCCTCTCCACCTATATAAACGATACCGGGCGCTATATTGACAGTTCCATTGCCGTTATCAGTAATTGCACATCCGGATAATACAAAATCAAAGCCGAATGAGCTAAACATTGAGTTACCGAGCGCCAACATTTCAGTTTGTAGATTTAATAGGAAATCCATTTGGCGTGGATAACCACCTGCTAAGGTTAAAAGCTCTTTCATATTTTAAAAAGTTTCGATTTTGAAATTAATTCCTGTAAACACGTATTTTTTAACAAAGGCATACACGGCATTGCTCAGGCTGGCCATACTTAATGGTATCCGTACTATAAAGTCTATTTGCACACCATACTCAGCTTGTACAAAATCATAAACAACGGGCGTGTGAGCCTCAGCATTGGTATAATCATAATCAGGCGTTGCACCCTCATTTTGCAGATATACAAATGCTTCATCCAAATAATCCGTGTTGTGAATTATATAGATAGTATTATCGTTAAAATAGTCCTGCAAGCCTTTTGTCAACCTGTTGGATTCTGATGTGATGGTTGCACTTTTTAGCTGTGATAACCTATAGGCCAAAAAATCTGAGTGAAGTGATTGAATTGGTGATAATATAGTTTCAATCCAGGCAACTTGAACAGGCCGCAATAAAAAGTACGGTACTAAGCGCCGTACAAGCTTGTTTACATCAAAGCTGTAGGTTCTCATGCTGGTATAAAGTTTATAACTGCTGTTAGTGGATAAGCGGGATCAATCATAAAATAACCGGCCTTTGATTTGTAACGGCTGGTAAACGTTTGGTAAGCATCTGGCCCGTTTTTAGCAGCAATCTGCAAAACCTCAACCTGATCATTTACGATACCCGGCACCGCCTGTATAGCATCTATAAATTTGTTTACGTAAAATGTTCCATCAAAATTGCTGGAGCTGATGCCGCTGGTGGTGTTTAGATTACTCAAAAAGTTTTGAATGGCTGTATTTACCGCTGGTTTTAACAATGTAATATCAGCAGATGCATTATAATATACATTAAGCAACATTTTAAGCGTATCAGCTTGTAATGACTGAACGCCAAACCTAATACCAGCCGGGCGAAACTGAGTGCAATATGCCAGCAATCCAGCTAATTGCCCGGCATCTAAAACAACTGGTTGCCCTCCAGCCTCAGCGGCTGCTTTAACCTGAACAATACCGCCAACGGTGCTAATTGAGCAAAATTTAACTATCTGTTTTGATGCATCTATAACAGGGTACTGGTAGATGTTATTAATGAACGCCAACAAATCACCGTGCTGGTAAGCCAATATTTTATTAAACCACCACTGATCATTACCATACTGGTTGCTATCTATGATTTTTTGAACATCGGATTTAAACAAGTCAAGTATGGTGCTAAACCATGATATGATTGTTGATGTTAAAAACATCCAGCCAAACCATACAGAGGTATTGCTAACGTTGGTTAACCCAGCTAACTCAGAACGGTTAGTTTTTTCGGTCAAAATTTGCGTTTGTATTTGTTCTGGTGTGTACATTATCTTTCTGCTTGTAATTCAATATCCATAAATGAGTTAATTTGAACGTTTACGGTTTGGTAACCGTCATACTGCATTTGCAGCCGTATTTTTTGCCTCAATTTATCCACGTTGGCAACGGTAAAAGAGCTTTTTAGATAATTGGTGATACCAACACCCACTAAAGGACTATTTCGGTAAGCACCTTGCTGAGCAGCTAATATTAGCTCCTGATTTTGCTGCTCAGCATCATCAACAACAAAATCACCATTGGCAATAGATAAGTCCAGGTTGTTATCCAGTATTACATCAATCATTGCTTTATCTTTTTATTTTCAATATCCGCGCGGGCAATAAATTTTTTTGTTTTGGCTGGTGCTGCTCTTAGTGTGATGCCC
>Ga0116227_10015772_pt1 | contig 11095 bp, 6 predicted proteins | sample S1TSphgellanicum_FD_89693 | JGI IMG/M metagenome (GOLD analysis project Ga0116227, IMG submission 89693) | Host-associated microbial communities from peat moss isolated from Minnesota, USA - S1T2_Fb - Sphagnum magellanicum MG | ecosystem: Host-associated > Plants > Peat moss > Unclassified...
TAGGAGAATGAACTTGGAGCGGAGTTTTCCTTTCTCATGATGAGCAAACTTCTGTGGATCAGGCACGAGGTACGGTGCCAGTTTGAGGAAACAGATTAAGAAGATGGAGGTCAGTCAGCACTCGAAGTACTTCTGCGAGTTTTGTGGAAAGGTAATTCCTAACCTGCAGTCCAAAAATGTCGTGATCTGGCAGCATAGTCAAACTATTTCATTCAGAATGTTTTAGTTTCTTGGTTCTACTTGCCTCCTGTTTCATGGACATAATATAGACTTTTAGGCACATGTTGATGATCCTTCTAATCGGAAAACTGGTGAATGTATGAGAAGGGCTGGTTAGAGAATTTTGCAGCTAGTGGGGCAGAGGTTAGGTGGCCTTAGTGCCAGGGTTCCAGAGTTGCTGTTCTCTCTCTAATATTGGAACTGGGAATTCTCTTGCATGTCTGCAGTTTGGTGTGAAAAGGCTGTTGGGATCTGGAACTGCAAAGACTGTGGAAGGTCAAGGCTGGTGGTGCCTACACCCTCAAGTAAGTTCATTTGTTTGATTTGTTTGATGTTTTTTGCAATCTAAACAGGACTTTGCTTTAATTTTCCAGAGATTTATAATGGATGTATGGAAGCATAGACCCATATGACCTATCTCTTCCCCATGCATTTGGACTTGGCAGTGCAGTGGCTTTGTCCAATTGCTTTCAAAGTATACCACACAATACCAAGGGCAAATGCAGATCTTAGAGTGTCAGTTTTTCTGACGAGCTATCCTATTCACACTTCAAGCAGTTTCAAAAAGCACCTATTGATTGGACAATTTTGTATCTTGTGCAGCACGGCAAGTGCTGTTACTGTGCGAAGTACAATCCACTGGCTGAGGGAGCAGACTGAAAGTTACAATTTTAGTTCAGGAGGACCTCATAACTACTAATGTGACTTTAGTTGTGCTGGAATTTGAGATTCTTCAGCGTTTATGCCTCCGTCTTATTAGTTTATACAGGCTTCCCTGATTTGTGAGCATTCTTCTGCAGTTTTCAGTTTGCATGCTGCAAATCCTCAGATTTGCTACAACAATGACAAAGTGCATCAAAACAAGTGGTATTCTATGATCCTCAGCTGAGCAATTCAAATATGTTTTTGACAATCCTTGGACTCCACTACCTCATTTAACAACCACCCAAGTATGGCATAGTTTCCACATCGGAAATTTATAACCTGATTTTTGTCTTTTCTGTCATGAAACTTGGGTCTGGTCAACTGTAGCTTTACTGCCTGTACAACAAACTCAGAAAGCCCAAAACCCAGATCTAAAATATTCATATTACATCAACCTGACAAATTTATGATCACCAAATTGGAGCACAAAATAAATGCCATTTCTTTACAATCAACACATGATAATATCAAGATGTTGGTGGTTCATAGGCAGCTGGCTAAGTATATAGTTATCTGATGTGCTGCCAGTAGACCAAACAATAATGTAAGTCATATCCAAGAAGAAGAAGATCATCACAACACAAAACACATTCACAGAGCACACATGCAGTAAAGAATGCTCAGTTCCAAGCAACCCATATAGTGTCAACTTGCTGGCTCAATCTTGGGAACGATTGTAGAAGGACCACCTCCAGCAAATGCCAATCCTAAAATGTCATCAACAGACACATCAGGATCAAGGCTAGGAAACCGCTCCAACTGCTGCAGCCCTTCTCCACATGGTTCATTATGAAGCCCCTGCATTACATCCTGTAGAAACGTATCCAAAGGCTCCATCTTACTACTGTCATCCACTGGGACATTTAGATGGAGTCTTTCATCCTGTATTTCTTCCACCTTCACGGTTCCCCCCTCAGAGGGAACTCTAGCCAAGCTGTGTGTATCATTTGGCAGACGAACTCCAGTCGGCACAAAAGGAGCCTCTGAACAACCATTCTTTTTTCCTCTGATAACCTGCACATGGGACATTTAAGGGTCTATTTAGACTAGGCAGTTGAGAGACTCTAGTCAAGAGCTGTATGCTACAACATCTGCAACACCTGTCTGTTTTACAGCAGATAATTTAGCTGATCAGAGAAAGCTCTTTTGTATAGCCGTAAGTCTATGTGAGGCACTTTTGGACACCGAAATCAACATGAGGTCAACTTTAGAGATTGATAATTGCAGACTAGCACTTGCAAACCTATTGACTTGTGGCAGACACATAAAGAGCTTGTTCACGTTACATTAAGCATCATCAGAGAAAGTCACAAATCAGAGGGCAGCAACTTAACTACCTTTTAACCATCCAATGCAAATAATCTGCAGAGCTACACAAAGAGCCTAAACTAAACTTTCACGACAATGGAAGCAAGGAGCTGCTTACAAATTTTTCTTGTAGATGCCTGTAAATGATTAACAAATCTCCTTCTTCCAGACCATGGGCTTTCACAAACTCTCCTGTAAATCAATACACATCATGTGCTTGATAAGAAGCTAGAATAGAAAAAGCTGTGGAAACAACCAACAAACTCTCCCCACTATGTGTTTTCAAGAGTCCCACAAGCTTCACTCAGAAAGACATTATCCATACATGGTAGACTCAGCACAAAGGCTGCAACAACTGAATCAACAGATATACTCTGGCAAAAATTTAACCCATGGAAGTTTCAAACTTGTACATGGAGAACTCAGCCATGATTGGATAGCACAGTGTAGAAAATAGAAAATTCACACTTACCAGTATTCTCCAACAAGTACATACGGCTCCTGTTATTTGGCCAGTATCTGAAACAGGTCACATTGGTATTATACATGTGTCAACTGGATTCATAATCCAAGGGATTGAGCATTCAACACAGGGATGTCAAGATGCTGTTCAAATGCCAGAGTCTTGAACATTCAAGATCTTCCCATAAGCTGATCCAAATGGCATCACACCACAGTCCCAGCCCAAAATACTATTGGGATCGATATGAGACAAACAAGAACCCTACCACAGCATGGAGTAGACCACTTTCCCATTTGAGCAACATATACACAACTTGTGTGCATATATGACTGGTATTTGAGCAACATGTCTATAGACATAATTATTACAGGAAACATATACATACTCCAAGTCCAGTCCCCTACCTGTATCTGAATGTCCATGTCATGCCAGTATCAAAGTCCTCCATGGAAACTAACAACCCTTCTTTCAGCGTGAGACATGGTAAATGGGCTTCAGACTCCTTCTATACCACAAAAACAAGCTGCCAAAATGAGAACAAAATCTATGAGATTGCAGAGAGAACTCCAATAACATGTTGAAAGGTAACACTGACAAAGAATGAGAAACCATATACGCAAATACTAAACCATCACAACAGATAGACTGCTGCAAAAAAAAGAAGCCTCTAACCTTGGGTAAGATGATGCGTCCTAGATTTCCAACATCACTGGGTCGTAAATCTTTTTGCAACAAAAGAAGCAGAGAATCTGTCTTCCACACCTGCCCACACAGATAACACCCACACTTGATTACAGACTGTTGGGATCATCTACAGTCCCATACGGCATCTTGGTCCCTTAGCCTAAAAAAGTATGTTTGCTATTGAAGTTTACAAAGCTTTCCACCACTAGAACACCTAGGGTTGTCATCACTGGGTCATCTTAGAAATAGTGAATTAGTTCTGATAAGTGTCACTTTGGATCAGAGCGACAGTCAAAAAGCTACAGTTTTGACCAACAGGGGGATCAGGTGGAATTCTATCCCTGTTACACACATGCAATAGAACTCGATACACAACAGATCCTGCATTCCTTCTTTCGTGGACCATGACGCAACAGCATGGGAATGGTTAGATAGCCTGGAGGTTGTTACCATCTCTAGTAAAACTGGGCACGGAACTGGATGATGGTACTTCTTGCATGTGTAGGATGCAATTCAGTCAAATGCAGTCCTTGGTGTGACCCCTCCGGCACCTTATTCACGCCATATCTTAGCCACATTCATGATAGCAAGGGTGTACCTGGCCTTTATTTCTAACAGGCGCCCTGGGCTGAATTGGAGAGTTGCCCTGATGTCTGTCACTAATCCCTCCTGCACCTGGTAAGCCCGTCCATGAACCACAACCCAAGGAAGACATAGAACCCTGACTCACACTGCGTGAAACCACCAATGATTGACGCTGTTGTGCAATTCGATTCTTGCGTGCTGCACGCTTGCTGGCAGCTGGAGACAAATTGGAAACGTCATCTGCATAGCGTTCAAATCCTGAGCCTGCTGTCTGCAAAGAAGCAACTGGTTGATGCACAATCATGTCACGGATCATCAACCTATCATTCGGTGGATTGATCAAATTCATCACAGAATTACAGATGGTGGGGGAATATGTTGTTATTTCCCCTGCTGCACAACTGACAGTCTCCCTCGGACTGAATCCAGAATCAATGGCTGCAGCTGCAAACAGTGTACCTCCATACATCCTGCAAACCTTGGAATCACGATGAAAATGGACAGCTTGTGGAGAATGCTGAAGAGGAGGCTCAAATGGAGACAGTGGCCTCTTCAAACCACTGCTGTTGTTAGCTTCCAATCCATTCGTGACTTGTGTATCCAAGGATACAGGAGGAGTAGTATTATGCCCATGTGCGCTCACATTGTAATCTGGGACAAAAGCTGAAGATGATGATGCTTGAAGAAGAGCTGGTGCTTGCAGTTCGCCAAGGCTCGCAATGCACTGAGACATTGACAATTCTGAGTTACTCTTCTCCCTGACCCACAACTTGATGTAGGCAATCAATCCCTTCATACCCTTTTGTCCACCCCCGAGCCTTTCAACAGCCTGATTCAGCAAGGCTTCATTCACTGTGGTCTTTTTGAACATGGCTCGCACCTCTCCATCCTGAAGGAAGGAAAGATCGTCCAGACTAAGATCAGTAACAGGGACAACATCGTATTGATCTGCAGACCCTCGTGAGTTGCTGGATGACGAAGTCGCAGAGTAGGATGCAGCCGATCCAAGGTGCAAACTCAGGTCCCCACTTCCAAGATCAATCAGGCCTGGTTGATGACACATCTGGAGAGATGATGATGATGAACTAGGTATTATGCCTTGAAAACAAACTTGAGATTCTTCGTTTCCTCTTCCCCCAGCCATTGAGTTCTCTTTTTTTCCCTTCAAATCTTCAAGTGCAACTGCCAGATCTGCCCACTCTGACCCTGCCAATACATGCTCTCTTGGCAACTCCACCTGCCCTCAACACTCCACGGCCTTCCTTCTTCTTCTATTGTTGTTATTCCTCTCCTTCTCTGAACCTGCTAACGATTGAGACCAAGTTCTCATCATTCTGAAGACTTTCCTGGAAACCTCTCAAAACCCAAAGACACATACATACGTACATACATAGCTTCCAAAAGTAAAGAAAACATCACTGTCCTCAACCCCAATGTTCTACATTTTTTTTGCGTATGTGTGCAGCAAAAGCAGAGAGTTGGGTAGCCTCCAAACCCTATCATCAATCAAACTAACTAACTACAAGAGCTGCTGGACTCTAAAACAGATGTCAACACCACCTGCCAGATTCTTGGAAACACATCTTCAAGAGACCTAAATCTCTAAGAACAAGGTAAAAAAACAAAGTCGCATGATCTCTCCCTCTTCAAGCTCTGAAAAATTGCAACAGGCGAAGAATCCACCCAAAAACAAAAAATCAAAAACAAAACACCCACTCACGAATTGAATGAAATCCGCGATGACGATGAGACTACAACTTGTGATCGATCACAACTGCATATCACCGAAGTCGGAGGAAGAAACTCTAGTCGGAAGCCCCCTTTTTATTTGGGTTTTTCTCCAGGATATGGCTTGCTATCACAGCACACAACAAAAAGGGATATAGATCTCCACACCCAAAAAGAAAAACTCCAAAACCATCACCATCTCAAAACCAAATCACACAAACTCAACTTCCTCTTCACAACATCCACACCCACCATCTCTGAGAGAAAAATGCTGTTTGAAGCTAGACACCAAATCCCCAATCCTTAATACCACCATCAGCACCTTCTTCTTCTTCTTTTTTCTACAATCTCTTCTTACAACAAGAGAGAAAACTTCAATTTCAATGAACCAAAAGACCAAAACCAAAACAAAAACAAATGATTTCAAGAGTCTACTACAACAAGAAAGCAAGCAAGAGAGCAAGGAAAGAGTTGTAAGAGAGAAAGTAGGTAAATAAGTCAAGTAAGTAGCAGCAGAAGAGGAAGAAGAAGAAGAAGAAGAAGCTCACAATCTCAGCTTGGTGATGAAAGACCAGCGACACCAGCTGGTCCAGAAGAATCCCATTCGCAAAAGATGTAATCACAAGATTGGTGGCAGGACACACAAAGCAACACAACAACATAAAGACTCCAACAAAGTGTACTGTGTAATTTGTTAAGAAATGAGATAACATTTACAAAGTGTACAGTGTGACTGTGTATTTGTTATGAAACGAGATAACATTTACAAAGTATACAGTGTGACTGTGTACTTTTGTTAACAAATGAGATAACATTTACAAAGTGTACAGTGTGACTGTGTATTTGTTATGGAACGAGATAACATTTACAAAGTGTACAGTGTGACTGTGTACTTTTGTTAACAAATGAGATAACATTTACAAAGTGTACAGTGTGACTGTGTACTTTTGTTAACAAATGAGATAACATTTACAAAGTGTACAGTGTGACTGTGTATTTGTTATGAAACGAGAAAACATTTACAAAGTGTACAGTGTGACTGTGTACTTTTGTTAACAAATGAGATAACATTTGCAAAGTGTACAGTGTGACTGTACTTTTGTTATGAAATGAGATAACATTTACAAAGTGTGCAGTTTGACTGACCTCTTTAAGTGTTCTTCTTTAAAAGGAGATTATTTTGAGTGGCACAATTATGTGTTCAGGTGAGGATCCAAAATTGGGCTGTAGGCTCCCACAATACCATGTGATGTGGGAGCCAAGTTTGTGTGGGTCCCCTCCCCCTTCTCCCTCCTCCTCCCAAATTCCCAAAACCCACCCTTCTCAAGTTCCTTAATTGTTAACCAGCCTTTTTTTTCTTTTCTTTTCTTTTCTTTTCTTTTCTTTTTGGGGAAATGTTTTTGTCAAAAAGAAAAATTAAAAAACCAAAAAAATTGAAAATGATTTTTATTTTTATTTTGAGAGTTTCAATGGCAAGAAATGACCCCCAAAAAAGAGTTTGAATTGTTTTAATAAGTAGCTAGAAACATAGAAAGATGATTAAAAATTTTGTTTCGTTCTAATGACAAGAATTCATCAAAGCTTGTTTAAGTAGAGTAATTTTAGATTCCATAAATCATCATTTCAGATGATAGTTTAATTAATTCCCATGTAAAAAAAATTAAAAAAATTCAAATCTTTGTTTTCTTCATAGAGGTTTTATTTTCTTTTTCTTTTTCAACATCATAGTCATGAGCAAATTTTTAATATCTTTTGTACCAATTTGCATCTCATTTTTTTTTATTGAGTTTGAATTCAATTCAAGTTGCATGTAATGCAATTCAATATCTTCATTCAAATAGAACTTAATTTTCACAAAATGAGTTGGTTTTTTCCATCAATTGATGGTCGTTGGCAGTAGTGCAAAGTTTTTCAAAACATTTGATTTATAATTAGATTTGATTAAATCTTCCTAGGTATGATGATTCATGTTCTTAAGGATGATTGTCATGTTGATTGCATAAAAAATTATTTGAAAAAACATTGATCATTACCTTGTTTAATTATTTGAAATTTTTTGACACAACCATGATTCATTTGAGAAGGAGAGGAGGCACCTTATGCATTGACATATAAATTTTATCTAGGCCATTTGAAGGTCACTCAAGACATGAGTTCTTGGAACCACCCCTTTCAAATTCCTTGCCCAACATTAAGATATGGTAAAATTTTAAGCAATTGTGATTCATTTGAGAAAGAGAAGTGGCATCTCATGTGTTTAAGCAAAAAAGTTACTATGTATTATATTCTTAGTTGCACATTGAAATGATTATCTTTAAAATGAATAAAAAAATCAATTTAACAATCTTTCATATTATTTTTTGAGTTTTTTGAAATGAATCTAAATAGACACTCTCGCATTCCCTCAAAAAGGTTAATAATTTTTACATTATAATAAACCTACTATTGTATTACATTAGCCACATTTCAAATATCCGTGGGTTTTTTCAAATAATTAATTAATTTTGAGGATTCCATTTTGACAAATGATATATTTTCAAATGTCCATCAAATTTTTTTATTTTCTTTATAAAAAATTAAAAATTCCTCTAGAAAATTTCAACAAATAATAAAAGTAATGTTGAATTGACCCAAGTATTACAATAAACGTTTGCTTTCAAAAAAAATTTAAAAGGCTTACAAAATAAGGGAAAAAAAGGGTTCAAAAGTTTGAAGGCTCTTTGCTTTTTACATAAAAATTGAGAATTCAAACCACAAGTGGTGGAAAAACAAGATACAAAACAATGTGGCAAAAATTTGTGATTTATTTCTACTAAAATGATGACCCTTTCTCTTTACAAAAGGAATTTTAACCTTTTTTTGTGTAACTTTAAATCTTTAACCCTTAAAATCAATGTGATTTTCCCTACCATTGGCCAAGCTTCACACCTTACAAAACTTTTGTTCCTCTCATCTTGCATTTATATCATCAATTAAGCTTAATGGTTGGATCTTATGTAATTGTCCAATTCAAAATGAAGTCGTTTGAAAAAAAAAAAAATCATATCACATTAGGTTGCTTTCATGATGAACCAATTTCCAAAGTGAATGCATCCATCTTTTTGCTAGCTAAAATAATTTGGTTTTGTGGGTTTTACTCTTGAAGAATGTAAGTGTGTTATTGTCTTCTTCTCTCTTCATTATCTTAAAATGGAAAATGTGCGCACATCTCTTGACCCCATCATTGTGCCATTTTTGGTTTTTGACATCGCTTTCCACAATCTATTTCCTTTGTAATCAATTTTTACAAGCTTTTCTTTTCACCTTCAAATTATGATATCCTTTGAATATCTTTAACTAATTTTTGTCACATTTTGCATAATGTCTTACTAGGTGAAACATAGTTCAAAGGATTATTTGGACTATTATAATTGTAATTTTTTTGGATAATAGATGAACTTAAAATGTAAAGTCATATTCAACATTAAAATTATCAATTTTTTAATTATCCATGTTGTAATAGACGTTAGTGAAAATCATATTTGGAAATATGAATGATTTTTTTTTAATGGACTCATAATGAACTTTTGAATTGATAACATTACATTTGTCACATAGATAGAAAGAAAAATATGAACTAAAAAAATATGTCATAGTAATGTCAAAATTAAAAATTAAACATCATCCAATGAATAGTTTAAAAGCAAGATGCATTGAAACTTTTTTTTTAAGTAAGATTTTTTTTTAATGCCATTATTTTCATCATTTTAAATCATGTAGTCCATTTGACATTGAAATATTAATTTTTTCATAGATTTTTGGACCAATCACATGTCTAGTGACATTTGAATGGTGGTCTACCAATATTTTTGATAAGAAAACATAGGAGGTAACTATAAAATTTATATTTTAATAATTATTATAACAACAAGAATTTTAGTTAATGTAAGATGCGGGCACCTCAATATGTCAAAGATGAATCATTTAAACATGTTTTTACCTTACTAACAAGCATAATGATCAAGGTAGGCATGTAGGATGAAGCCTCTTGCTTGTACAAGCCCACCCTATGCAATAACATTTCAAAACCTCACACCCAAAGTTATTACGAATTACAATATGAAATTGCAAAACTCAACATGACCAATGTTATAAGAATGGAAACATCAAAATAATAACATTCATAACCACATCACTAATAATTATGAATTCAATCACCGTCACACCATGCCCAATGTTGTGTATTATATTTCATCCAACTATAACAAAGGTTAATGTGTCAACTAGTCATTGAAAAACTTTTTACACCTTCAAATTTACTAATAATTCAATTTGCAAAATAAATCACGAATGTGATTTAAATTAAAACAAAGCTTGAGATTCATTATTCATCATATATTATAACCTCAAAGGAAGAACTACTTGCTTACATAATACAATTTGTAGTTTTTCACAAATCTTTTGTTGAAATAGATGAATTTTGATAACAACTTCAAATGATTTTATTACCTATTTTTATTGCATTATAGTTCCTCAAATTGTGCATTCAACTTACCATTATCTCAATACAAAGGACCCTATGGTTTTTATAATTCTACTTACATATGTGCTTAAACTACTTTGTTATGTTTATATTGGAAACATGATTTTTGTAACTACATTTAAAAAAGACTACTTTTTGTTTATTTTACCATGCTTACAACTTTACATTGTTGAATTTGTATACATTTGGAAGAAATCATAAAATTCCAAAGTTTTGGGAATCATAATTTCAAAATTTTCAATTTTAAGATTTTCACATCTGCACCATTTCAACATAGTTGAACTACATAATATTATAAGAAAGATGGTGATGCCTTTTCCTAAATATGGGCCGTGGTGAGTTTTGTGAGCCCATGTAAACATGTGACTAGTCTATGAATCAAAATTGGTTCCAAATTCATTAATTGTTCTCTTATTTGGTTGATGAAGTTTGATATGATTGAACATTCAATTTGAAAAATTAATTCATTTTAATATCATTATGATTTTCCAAACCCTTTTTTGATCTTCTTGTTAGGAGCTAAGGAACATGCTTAAGTTTCTATCTTTTGTTATTAAATCAAGATTAGGGAGGTTTTTTACCACCTACATCATTTTGACAAATTTAAGGGTATTTCATAAAATCTACTAAATTTACAACAATTAAACACAATGAACATATATTCTTTGTATTGTTTTCACATCACATAACTGATACTTGCAAAGTTGCTAGAATCAAAATAATAATAACAATGACGATGATTTTTTAATAAAAAAACTCATTTTTATTTGTCACAACGACCAGAGGGCACCGACACAAAACTCTTACATTAAGAAGCTATATACCTCCATAATTGACAATCTTTTATAATTCATTTTCATAACAAAAAAAAGGGGGGGGGA
>Ga0116227_10015774_pt1 | contig 11093 bp, 12 predicted proteins | sample S1TSphgellanicum_FD_89693 | JGI IMG/M metagenome (GOLD analysis project Ga0116227, IMG submission 89693) | Host-associated microbial communities from peat moss isolated from Minnesota, USA - S1T2_Fb - Sphagnum magellanicum MG | ecosystem: Host-associated > Plants > Peat moss > Unclassified...
GTACTTTTTCATAAGAAATTCAATATTTTTACAGTTTGATTTTGCTTTATTATATTCTAACCATTTATCTTCTCCGTTCTCACCATATTTTTCAATAAAATATTCTAATGTATTTGTATATATTTGTCGATCAACATAATTATTCCAAATTTCTAATCCTTTTTCTTCACCGTGACGTTCAATACATTTTTCCTTTGTAACTGCTCTAGATTGATTATATTCTTTAAATTCTTCTTCAGTCCAGCCAAATTTCTCTTTTTTTGCTTCATATAAATTTGACACGCGTTGTTTATTACAATATACTTCCCATCTTTTGGTTCCTTCTATTTTTCCATATAATGCAATATTTGTATCTTTGGATATAATTGATTTTGTTTTTTGCAAAAATTCATAACGATCTATAAGATTATCAAGATCATATGATATCAATCTGGTAAATTGACTATAAGCATAAATTTTCTTACCTTTTTCTATTATATAATCATATAATTCTTTAATTTTAATAAGTTCATTATTGTTGTAAACTCTATTATTTGTTGATTCTTTAAATTTTGTTGTTAAAATGAATTCTTCAAAAACTTGTTTCTTTGGCATAATTAATACTCCATATTATACACTATTATATTTAGTGAACAATACAGATGCCGTGTCTCATAATACTTAAATTAACGAAATAATTCTATCACCTTTTTTTATTTCGCTTGCTTTCTTTTCAATTAAATTTTCTTTTTCATCTAAAACCATAATTGCATGATCACCAGTAACTATTACTGATTTCCCATTTGCAGTATTGATTTTAAATTTTTGCTTTGATGTTTTATGACGATATACATAATTATATGTACTCCAATCAATTGTTTTATCTTTTGATTCATATTCAAGTATTTTAATATTGTTGTTTTTAGAATATTCCTTGTCACCCTCATTCCAAAATATATTACCACTTAAGAACAATTCCTCAATTGTTTTATTTCCGAAAATAGTCCTTATTATTGCTGAAGAAAAAACGGAATCGGTATCCCCATATATAGTTGCATCACCAAGATGATCATATTTTCCAGTTAAAATAGCATTGATTTCACTTCCCTGATGCTTAACAACACAACGGCCAGTTAGTGTAGTGCTTTGTGCCAAGTCTTGTCTGAACCATCTTGATCCCGGATTTCCCAAAGAACCATAACAAGCGTTACTTAACACCTTTCGAATAAGTTGCATCATATCCCAATAAACATTTTGTTCTTTGGCTTTTTTTTCATTAGCAATAATTTTTTTACCGTCCAATTTAATTACATCAGTATTATCTTTAATAATTTTAGCAATTTTTTTAAAATCTTTATTTGAAATTGCGTTATGTAATTCATCAACGTCGAACATATAATTTATCCTTTCCAAATTCAAAATCTAATATACATATAGACTTTAATCCAATATCTGACATTGTTTTTCCTTGATTGATTTTACAAAACTCATGTCGTTCAACAGTCATATTACTATGTGGTTTTGGGACGATTTTATCATTTAATTTTAAATTTCTACATGCAAAGTCTGGCAATTCTTTATTAACATCAAGTAAATCCAAGTATGAATAACATACACCATTATAATTAAAAAGAAATGTTTTATCTATTGAAGTATATGAATTAATATACCTTGATCGATCTAAAATATCAGTATCGATCATTAATACCACTTTATCCTTAAGATCTATTACTCTCTTTTTACCGTTGTTATTAATTATTGAAAATCCAATATGATTACATTTTCTACCTTTTTCATAACCATCTGGAATTTCTTCATCTTTATTAATACGCATTGTTTCATTAGTGTTATTATTAGATATCCATATAAGTTCTTCCATTTTCTGAATAAATTCTTCACCACGTAGCCAATCAGGATATCCTTCAATAAAACCATCATGCAAAAATTTATCATATTTCACTTCTTTTGTGCTGTCTTTATATTGCCAAAAGCTTCCAGTAACACGAATTGACATATCTTTTTTGTATTGGTCAGTATGAGTTCTTCCATATTGATCCAAAATCCATCCTTCTGGTTGCGTGCCTTTTTTCAATCGTTTTCTTTCACCCGTAATAGTATTTCGATATACATTAGTATCTTTATTTTTAAGAGACATTTTATTTCGAACATCTTCAGATAATTTTCTGCCAGTATTCAAAATAGAAAACGCAATGGCAAAATCTTTTCTGGCGGATGCATATAATCTACAATTCAATTTGCCTGAGCCTTTTGATACACGACGCATTTGATTAAATGAATATAAACAACTTACATGTGATATACTTTTATACAAAAGAAAATGCACCAAATAATGTGCCTTGACTGGTAAGTTTACTAGATTCCACTTTTCTTTAGAATATTCAGGAAATATAGCACGGGGTAAAATATGATGATTTTCAACAAAACCTTTCTGTGTTTTATTTTTAACGACAATATTATTTTGAAAGTAATTAATCATTTTCAAATATCTTACAAAATGTCTTTCTGATTTAATTATTGTACTATTTCTAAATTCTATTTCGATATCATGTAGATTCATATCACATCCCTTATTAAGACCTGTGATATTTATTCAATTAAATTAGTACATTATAATAATTTAGAAACTTCTTCAGCTAAATCATCTGGCAATTCAATTCCTTCTATAATATCCAAATATCTTGCGGCGGTTTTTTGCATTTCTTTTCTGCTTTTTATCCAACCAGTCAATACTTCTGGAATCAAACCAGGCCTACTACCATCAAACAATGTTCCATTAGCGCTTATGATTAGATTTTTATCGCTTTCGAATACATATTGATACATTTCATTTGCAGTCATTTTAAGAGATGTACCATCTTCAAAATCGCATATGATTATGTCGTCAGTTCTATCCATAACATAATTATATTCAAGTGTTCCAAATAATCCATTCCAAGCTTCTGCAAATGATACTGTTTTATCTTGTGATAATTTCTCTCTAAGATATGCCTCAGTATATTCGGGTCTAATCTGACCAACTATAGTTTCAAGACTCATATTAAGTGCTCGAATTGCAGATGGATACAGACTATTAATATCAACACCGCCAATCCAATCATGCATTCCTTTTTTAGGATATGCTACATATGCACCCGCCACTTGATCATGATTGAGTTCTTCTTCATCTTCATTATGAACAACCCATTCACGTTCTTCGACATATGCATCTGGATCTTTTCTTGATGGGACCATTAATCCTTTATCATGTGCTGCATTAACAATAGCTTGATCAATAAGAGCCACAGCCCCCATCGTTGTTTGGAATAGCACACAATTTGTATGTGCCATTTTATTTGCAAGTTCGATAAATCGTTTCTTTTTATCAATTTTAACTAACAGCATCACGTCTTGCCGATTATATTCAATAAACTTTTTAAAATCATTGTTAAACAATTGATCTAAGTTACCTTCATATTGAGTCTTTTTATCACCGACTTCATATTCTCCCACGAAATCAAGTCGGTAGCTATGCATTTCATGAAATGTATTTTTTTGATATAGATCTAGATAGTCTAGATGTACTCTTCCAATTAGATCATATGTAAAATGTTGTTTACCAAATTTTTCATAATCTCTTCGTTTGGGATATTTTCCCCAAAGACAAAGCCGTTTTGTTTCATTTTTTCCAAGTACTTGCACTATTCGATTGTAAATATATGGTATATCGTAGCCAGTTGAGTTATGCACCCTAATACCATTGCATATAAAATAGTGGTCGGTTGTTTGAATATCGCCCATTTCGATATATTCATCAGTTTCTATAATATCTTTAATTTTAATAATATGATAATCTTCTAAATGAAATGCATTCAGATTTTTATTTGCAGAATTATTTTCCACATTTAGAATGCGTAAATTATCAAAGGTTTCTTTTTTAACTGAATGCAACAAAGTCAATTTGTCGATAAAAAGCATATTACAATTATAAGTTGGTATCCTAGTATGATTCATTGTCTGGGTTGAATACACCCCAAACCAACTTAATAATGTACTCATACCATGTACATCGTCATTAAAATTGCACCATGTCACTTCTTCATTTGATATGGATCCATTTCCATCAATCATACCAGAATAATATGCGGCAAATTGATCAATAGATAATCTAGATAGTATTTCGACATTTATACGTTTTTTGTAATCATTATCAATTCTTTCATAAATCATTGGGAGTAACATTCCAAACATATTTTGTTTAGAAAATGATGTATAATTGCAACCATCGTCTTTTAATTTATGTGCAAATTCATATTTTGAAAAGATTTCCTCATAACCAGTTATAACACCGGAATCTATATTTGAAATTTTGAAATTTCTATCATAATTTGAAAAGAACCCATTTGTATAAATTAGTCCCAATATTTGTAAAATATCATTTGGTATCGTTTGCGAAATATCAAATTCAAATCCTTGTGATTTTGCATCGATATAAAACATGTGTATATTTTTGCTATTAATATAATCAAAAATATATTCTTTAGAAACTAAATTCCTTATCATGGCATAAGTTAATCTATAATTTGTGGATTTAAATCCAAAATCAACCATGTATTGTTTTCTTAATTTTCTATCATCAATTACGAAATTGATACCAGTATCGTACAATAAATCCAAATAATCAACAATATATTCTTTGAAAGTCAAATTGCTATTGTTATTCTTTTTTGTATGATGTTCGATATATACATCATTTGTTTTCAAAAGATCTTTAATTTCCTTAATAGAACATTCCTGCCTACTTTTGATTAATGTATTGAGATTTTTGACACTTTCAGAAGATTTTATGTATATCGGCAATACATGTTCATCTGATATATCAATGGTATGACCAAATACTGTTGTTAATATATTTTTCTTTTTTAATCCAGAATAGTGTGTATTGACTACGTTTTGACCATTAACAAGTGTTTGATTTTCGTTAATCTTTCCAAGAGGCAATAATCTATCTCTACATGCTACATATTCTTTTAGTCCAATACAGTTCCAACCAGATAAAATATCACAATCTTCAATTAAGTCTAAAAATGTCTCAAGTAATTCTTTTTCGCTATCACATAATAATGTATCTTCAAATTCATTTACAATTGTCTGTGCGGCTTCCTTAGTCATTTTATTTGGTTTAGTAACAAGAGTGAAATTTCTATTCAACCAATTGAGATATATGCTGATTGCATTAATTGGAGAAAATGAATCATCAACAGTTGAGTATCCTCTCACCTGATCAAATTCAGTTTCAATATCGAATATACCAACATTAAGATCAGGAAATCGAGCATTTTTATAATTATCATGCAAGTATCGAAAAATGGGTTTGATATCACTTTCATGTAATTTTTCTTTTGGAAGTATTGCTAATTCTTTATTGAAATCATTTATATTTTTAGTTTGGAATTTTTTTAATTTATATCCATAAATACTTGTTTCAGTACCACGTTCATCTGGCCAACATGCAATAAAAGTTGCTTGATCTGTTTTATAAACACGTTCACCATTCTCATTACGTTCAACTACTTCAATTTGACCAGTTTTTCGATCAAAGATTGCATCTATATAACTCATAATTTCCTTTCAAATATCTGCTTATTGGCCAGAATAACCGTAAAAAATATTATAGTAAATTATCGTTTTGACTGTCCAGATCCAACTGCAATAAGAATTTCCTCAATTGCATCTAGTTCTTCTCTGCCATCATTTAAATCATCTTTATTTTCGCCCATCTTAAATGCAACTTTAATTGCTTTATTAAGTACGGTTTTTGGAATTTCCATCTCTTCCGAAACTGCAGCTATTACTTCTGATAGTCCTTCTTTCAATATTTTAATATCATTTGTTACTTGTACGCCTTGATTGATTAATTCCTTAAGCTTTATACGATCATTTTCGTTAATTGCACCAATTCCCATCTATAATACTCCTTTAATTATTGTTTGTTAATTATGTAAAAACTTTTGTTAAATTTCAATTTAATTTGAATATTATTCCGTTTGACATCATTTTCTAAATATTTTAAATAATGTTTTATTATAGGAGAAATAACAAATGAACAAACCGTTTTCTGATATGACAGAAGAAGAGAAAGACATAGCTCGGATAGATTTTTGGAAGAACTTAGCAGACGATCAAGAGCACGTGTTTCTGATGCAAAGAAATTCCTTGAAGAATTCAACAACGCCATAGATGAGAGGAAAAAGGAAATTGCTGAAAATGAGAATAAATGAAGTTAATAAGTTCAATCGAATCGCAATTACGATGTCAGATATACGAATCGAATTCAATGAAGATTATGAAACTATTAAAAAATATTCATCACATTCAAACAAGGAAAAGGAATTAATATAGCAAATCATTTATCTATTCTTATGGCGAATAAAATTAATGATAAATTTGAAGAATTTGAACGAGATGCCATACGATTTATTAATTCTGATATGTTTGATAATAATGATTATGATATTATTGCTAGAAGAAACATTGTAGAACAACAATTGAATAATTTAAGAGTTATGAAAAGACAGGAGAATATCTAATCAATTTATAGTAAAAGCATTCATGTACATTCCATTATTATATCCAGTCCATGTAATCGTATCAGTGCTAATAAAATATGTATATGTGGTAAGAAGACTTCTACAACCAACTACCCAATGATTATTGAACCATATAACACTAGTAAATTGATAACCAGGTTCTTCATGTGATTGCCAAGTGGCTCCGTCTAAACTATAATAAATCATTCCACTACTGACGGCTACAATTTGACCATCTGGATTAGATTGTATTTGTTTAAAATCAGGCAGTGCTTGTGTTGGTTTAACAAAATTTGTAGCATTCCATGAAGATGTTGTAATATTTGTAGTGTAAATGATTACACCAAAAGCAGAAATATAAAAATTATTATTTGTATAAGTCACATCAAATAATCTTACGCCATTAAATTGTGATGGTAAAATAATTTGATCCCAACTGTATCCATTATCCAGACTATATAAAAGTAATGGCAAATCGTCAGCTGATCCACATGATATCCATATACCATTAATATTTCTTATACCATATAATATGCTATTTTGACTATCTTGGCTATATACCATTGTCCAACTATCTTCAAATCCATTTGGACTAGTAAATATCTGGGCCACTTCATCATGTGCTGAATGACTTTGTTCATCATTGCGATATTTTTGTGAACCAACCAACATAAAAATGCCATTATTACCACTGGAATTAGTCCCATATTGAATAGCCATTGGTGAAAAATCACCATCAATAATTGATCCAGTTGTCCATGTCTGTCCAAAATCAAAACTACTACTAATATATCCTGAACTCGATGTTGCAGTTAGAATTGATCCATTTGTAGCAATTCCAGTCGATGTTTGTCTTGGAATAAATGGCGAAATAATCGATGCAGGATTTTGCCAATTAAAGCCATCAATTGATGTAGTTAATCCACTGACGGTTGTAAGTCGATCATATCGTTCACCAACGGCATAAAGAGTAGTCATTATAATCCTTTACGATATTTATTTTATTTGATTATCAGAATTAATACTTTGTTTGATAATATCAAGTTCCGGCCATTCAATTCCATGATTATCCAAAAAATTCAAAGTATATTGAATATTAAGTAAATCATTTCCAGATTTTATGTTTGATAATAGATAAATGATAATTTCCTTTTTAAATCTGTTAATTAGTTGTGGAGTTGCATTTTTGATAAATCTTATCGTCGCGCCAGACGTGTTCAATGCAGCCATTTGAACTCGTTTAGATGGATTATTAATATATCCAATTGCACCCACAGTCTCTTTAACGGCAACCAATTGAACTCGTTCAGATGGATTTTGAATATATTGAATTGCATATCCATTTTGATTAACTGCAGCAAATTGAACTTCTTCAGATGGATTATCAATATATTCAATTGCATAAGGATCATTGTTGACCGCATTTATTTGTATTTTTTCAGGAACATTTTTGTAAAATCTTATTTGAGAACCCAATTGTGATAAAAGTTTTGATACTTTCACTTTATCATCCTCAGATAATGACTCAAAATCTCTTTTTGATATTTGTTTTTTAACCATTATAATATTTATGCATTATTTGAAAATAGATTCAAAATTTTGAATTGTTATGACTAATCATTAAGAAACCCGTTCATCTTATTTTTTACAGAACGGCATGACAATTTCAGCTATTGAATAACATCGTTATATGAAAATTTAGATTTTATTGATGATATAGACTTACAAAAATGTATTGATAAAACATATGATTAATTCACTAATTACTACTAACAATATAAAAATTAATTCAAAGAATTGATATAGGATCTTATTGGATCATTTAAATCTCTATTGATGCGTTTGATCGAATAAAGATTATTACCAGGAAATGGTATTCTTAAATATCGAAAATTATTTGGTTGCCAAAAAGTTACCATTTTATTTTTACGTAGATCATCTACATCGGTTATATTATCAACATAATGAGTCTTATGGTGAAAACAGCATACTGGATGGCCAAAATCGCAACCTTTTCCCAAATGATAGGATAGAGTTGGAAAATATACTTCTTCAAGGGAATAAGAAACATTCATTCCATTAATAATATCATAATTTTTTATAGTCCAATTTGTGATTTCTAAAAATAATTCTTTACTGAAAAAAGAGCCTTCAATCAAATTTCCCAAATAATTATTATAATTTTGCCCATCAAATAAATTTTTGAAAACCCTAGAATTATATGCATTATATAATGGTGGCCAATTCCATTCATAAAATTGCGTTTCAGGCGTAAACCAAAGACTATAATCTAAGTTTTTAATGTATTCATTTAAACCATTTTTAATATACATTTCACTTGTATGAAGTATACAGAAATGAGTAAAATTTATTTTACAATTACAAGCGTGAATAAAATTTGTAATATGTGTGGAAACTTGTGAATGTGCATGTTTCGTATCAAACTGTATTGGATTAATCAATACCCCATCAATATTACCAATGTTAAAGTCAGCAAAACTTTTAGAAACATGTAATACAAAAATACAATCTGGATTATATTTCCGTGCATTTTCAATGGTATTGATTACGGTTTGGTTCGATTCATGAACTGGTATTGAAAATAAAATTGTCATATTATATTTTAATCAAATTTGATTTAAATTCAAATTTTATATGTAATTTTTCTTTGTTACATATGAATCATATGGCTTTATCAAACTGCTTCCTTTTTCAATACTTTCTCGTAATTCCTTGTCGACATCATTTGAATATGTTCCATAAAAATTCAAAACCCAACAATATCGCTTGTTGCCATTGTACACATCGATACCGCCATCATTTGGATAAACCCATTGAGTCTTCATATCTAAAATTTTTGGAATTAACCCTAGACTTGGTAAGATTTTTGTCCATAAAATTTTTCCAGCTTCTATTTGTTCAAAATCACTTTGAATAGTCCAATTAAGATGTTCAATACAAAATTTATATATTTTACCAACTAATTTTTTGCCCTTATAGTTTTTCTCAGTCTGAACATGTTTTGCTTGCCATAAATTTTCCATTCGATCTGGTCGCTGTATAAAGATGGCAAATGCCGCAATATCATTAACTTCTTCATCAACCAGTGAGATTATTGTCCTTATACCAACAACAGTGCTATATAGTTGATATCCATCTATTTTATATGGAAGTATATGTGAATTTTCTATTTTATTTTTGATTTCATTAACATCAAAATTTTGATCTGGGACCCTTATTATTTCTGATAATGGAATATTTACCATCTTATGATATGTTCTAATATGATCTTCTGGTATTCGTGTTTTACCAATGTAATTAGGAGGCATTTCATGTCCACCCAACATTGCATCAATTTGCAATCTGCTAAACGATTCCAACAAATTTCTATTAATTTCATAACCATGATAATTAATATGCATATACTTTTTAAATTGTACTTCATTAACATAATCATTAAAACTTTTTTTCATTTTGATTTCACTTGATATAATTTTTCTTTGTTACATATAAATTTGAAAAAGGAGGTATTCCCCAATGCGCATTGATATGATTTCTGTAATGATCATTTGATTCAATTATCCAACAATATCTTTCGTTACCATAAACGTTTAGTGATCCATCATTATCATGAACGCGATGAGTTTCTAAATCTAAAATTTTTGGATTAATACCGATTTTAGGAAGAGTTTTTGACCATAATATTTCAGCAGATTTTGTTTGTTTCAAATCACTTTGTATTGTCCATTCAAGTTGCTCTTTGCAGAATTTATAAATTTTAGCTACCAAAAATTTACCTTTATATGGATAATAACTTATAGAATTTTTGGCTTGCCACATTGTAGTTCTAAGATCAGGTCTATGCATAAATGCGGCAAAAGCAGCAATTGCATTTTTATTATTCTCATCTACTAATAAAATAAATGTTAAAACGTTTTCAACATATACATAAAGAGAAAACTCATCTATTTTAAATGTTGACTTTTTTGAATGATCAAATACATTTTTTATTATATTAAAATCAAAATCTTGTGGAGGATAACGTTCTATTTCAGAAAGAAATTTATTTGAATCAATCAATTCATGATATGTTCTAATATGGTCTTCTGGTATACGTGTTTTACCAATGTACTTTGGAGGCATTTCATGACCACCAAGCATTGCCGCTATTTGTTCATGATTGAAATTTTGAAATAAGGATTTATGTACTTGATATCCATTCCATTCAAGTATCATGGATTTATTTTTATTAACATCATTGATATATTCTTGGCGCTATCCACATTGAGTGTTGGTAATATCTGAATTAACAACATTCACTGGATTTCCCTCCGTAATGACACAGGTATCGATATCTAAATCTTCAATATCAACATAAGTATCATTAGAACTCGTACAATCCATATTTTGAATTACAGGAGTTATAAGGGCATGATTCACTGGTAGCAATCTACCAGGAATTCGGGAACAACCTTCCCTACGTATATTTATTGCGGCATTCACATCTCGATCCCCAACATATCCACA
>Ga0116227_10015775_pt1 | contig 11093 bp, 14 predicted proteins | sample S1TSphgellanicum_FD_89693 | JGI IMG/M metagenome (GOLD analysis project Ga0116227, IMG submission 89693) | Host-associated microbial communities from peat moss isolated from Minnesota, USA - S1T2_Fb - Sphagnum magellanicum MG | ecosystem: Host-associated > Plants > Peat moss > Unclassified...
AGTCGCAGGTTGATCATAATATTCAAAAATGCGAATATTATATAAAAACATTCTTTTGGCAAATATATCTTCCGATTCCGCTTGAATCTCAATATGCACTAACAACCATAAATCCTTCCCTCCTATCAGCCTGACACTAACTAATTTATCTGCATATAATCTGCCTTGACTAGAAGCAAAGGTGGAATACTTGGCGCGTCAGTTTTTGAACTTCTTCGGAAGTTAAACTAATAGAAACTTTTGTCACCTGGGCATAACCATGACTACTGAAGAGCCTGAAATTGTTGAAAATTGACGAGACAGAACCCAAAATCAAAATTGTGGAGTGTTACTTGGCATAACTCCAATCAAATAATCAAACGTCTCCTCGTATTCTAATCCTGTTTTCCTCAATAATCCATAACCGATGAATAACAGCTTCTTGAGATAATAAACGAATTGCCTTTTGAAAAACTGAAATTAAATAGGGTTTATCCTGACGAATAACTCGTAATACTATAATTCCTAAAAACTGCTTTGGAGGATAAGTTCTAATATCAGCAAAATCTAAATCTAGCGTTACTAAAACTCTGCCTTCCTGCTGACAAATATTCAAAATTATTGGATCTTTTTCTCCTGATAATTTCTGGTGATTAACCGTCATAGCATCATAACCTGCTTCCTGTAGTATATCAGCTAATTCTACAGGTAAATTTTCATCGATTTTAAACTTCACTTTCTCAAGAATTAAGCTAGTATAATGCGTTCACGAGCTAATTCTGCCGCATAGGAAATGGCGGCTTGAATATCCGCATGAGTTAAAGACGGATAACTATGAATAATCTCTTCAATAGTTACATTTTCTGCTAAATTATCCAGAATAATGGAAACCATAATCCGAGTGCCTTTAATACAGGCTTTTCCGTGACATACCAGAGGATCACTAACGATTCGTTCTTGCCATTGCATCTTTGTTTTCTGGAGATTCATAAGACCTCTTGGTAAGTGGGAAACGAGCGTGGCTTTAGAGAAAGAGAGGGAAACAACTCGGCGACTTTAGTCGCAGTGAATCTTTGTTGTTCATCCATTACCGCCTTGGGGTTGTTCGATTTGGTGTACTAATGCAATTGCACTTTCAATGGGACAATTGCCATTCCAAATTTCACAACCCTGTACGCATAATAGTTTCGCTCCGAAGAGCCTCCCTTTCGGGGTAATGTTAGCTATGTGCAAAGCACACGCTTCGCGAATGACTTTTGTTTTGGGTCGGTACTGTCCAAACGACACTGGTTTAAACCAAAAGAAACAGTTTAATCGTGCACCTCCGGTGCGCCAAAGGCGAATGGTTCTAGAGCAGGGGATAGCAAGGCATCCCTTGGTAGATCTTTAACTCTTGCCCATAACGTAGTACGCGAGGTACTGTGAGTTGGGTCAGATTCGAGCTTTTTCAGAGACCCACGGCTTTTAGCCGTGGGTCTCTGACTACCTGAGCATAACCCATAAAATCTGTGAAAATTGACCAGACAGAATCCTTACATCAAAATTATGGAGTATTACTGAGTCCAAATATAGCTAAGATATTACTATTTTGGTTGGGATCTGACCAAATTTTGGTAAAGCTGTAGCTTCATCATCCAATACAGTTCGGTTAAGTGAGGGAGGCAAAACTCCATTTCTCCCCCTGCTCAAGAACAGCTTGCCTCAACCAAGAAATTCCTTAACCGAACCGTATTACACCATCATCCAACTCGCGGTTATCATGTTAAGGTCCAGTCCCCAAGAGCTACAGGCAAACCATCCCAGCCCGTAGTACCCAATTCAAGATCTAAAATTAGCTCTGTGAATCTAACCGAGGATCGCCGTCGTATTCGCCAATTTTTCGGTTCTACCTATCTGAGTGTAGAGTTAATCCTTCTGTACTAGAGGAAAGTGCAAAACAAAACTTATATACAAACTTATACATAAGTAAACTTGACTTATATATTAGGTTATATATCCATCTGGGAGGATGTAATTAAGTAAAAAGTAGAGCCGACAACACAACCCATTGTCCTGAACCTTTTTACTCTTAACCTTTTACTTAATTCAACCCATGACCACAATATATATCACCGAACTGGATGCAACCCTTCAAGTCCAACACCATTATTTAAAAGTATTCCACCACCATAAACAATGTGTGAGTCTGCGGATAAGTAACGTCAGCCAAATCATTATTTTTGGTAACATTACGCTACCCAAAGAAATAATCCAAGTTGTAGTTGCTCATCAAATTCCCGTCTTGTATATAACTCCCTTGGGTGAAATCATGGGTAGATTGGAAAACACATCACAACGACAATATAAATATCGAACTGCCCAACGCCAACGGGTACGCAATGGGGAATTCAAGCGAGCAACAGCCGAAAGTATGATTTGGGCAAAGTTGCATAATCAGCATACATTTCTCCAAAGTTGGACTCGTTATCATGTCAACTATAAAACCCAACGAGCCTTAAATTATCTGACGCTATTGATGGATAACTTACCAGTGGCAACATCCTTGAATGAATTGCGCGAATACAGTGAAGAAGCTGATCAGGTTTACAACGATGCTGTTGTTTCCATTCTCGGTTTCTACAACTTATGTTCCCACGTCAACGGATTTTTGCATCTGGGTTATCAACTACTACACCAATACATCTACACCCTGCTTGACAGTGTGGGTCTTGATCCCAACTCGGCAATTTTATCTCGTAATTGGGATCATGAATTACCCTTAGCATGGGATTTTGTCGGAGAATTCCGAGCACCAATTGTTGATGATTTGGTCCTAACTTTCGCCCGGAATTTTTCCCATCCTAACGGCAATGGGAATGGGAAAAGTCAATCACGAACTATCCTGCAACGTTTTCTCCAACATTGGGAAGCCAAATTAAGAACATTTGTGCTACATCCCTACGCTGGAGAAGTCAGCTATCGCCAGTGTATGGATTTACAAGTGCGTGAATATGTTGCCTGTTTACTAGGCAATGTGGAATACTACCGACCCCTGGCATTCAAACATCATCCAGCAGATTCTGATATTGTTGGTGCCATTGCACCAGTGCAAGCACCGTTAGCATTGGTGAAGTAGTGATGTTTTATTTAATATGCTACGACATTGTTAGCGATACCCGTCGCAATAAGGTAGCAAAACTCCTAGAAGCCTACGGTTTAAGGGTGCAGAAATCTGTTTTTGAGTGTGTATTAGATGAGAACCAATACACAAGTCTATCTAAATACCTGAATCGACTGGTAAATAAAGGCGAAGACCAAGTCAGATTCTACCCCATGTCTGCCCACACTCGTTGCAAAGTAGCAGTTGTCGGAACCCAACCTGAGTTTGCTGTTGATGATGCAGCATTCATTGTTTAGACAGTATTGAACCCAATCAAGATCCCAAAATGATGGACAACTGGGAAAAAGAGCGTTCACCCCCGGCTAGGTGACCATATCTGCGTTTGGATCTAGTTGGATATTCACGCAATGGATATCAAATTTCAGATCATATTTACGTCCAAAGCTCAAAAGCAAATCGACGTATTAGCCCATCAAGATCACCTGCAATATCGTAAAGCTTTTCAATTCCTATCGGATTTTGGTCCATCCTACCGCAGTTTAAGAACCCATCGTTATCGACACAAAGGTGGTCATATCTGGGGTTCTTCTGCATCAATGGCGAAAAGATTCTATTGGCATTTTGGGGAGGAACACAGCATTGTCGTCACCCACATAGATTCACACTAATTTACCCTTGACATATTCCTATGCCCAACCCTCGTCCATTGCAAATGCGAGAATTACGGCTAATTTCAATGTATAGCCACTGGGAATTTGGCATGACACCACAGCAATTTTACTCTAAATGGGCAGTTAGCTATGAGCAAATAGCCCTAATCTGTTCTCGTTCTGATTCTACCGTTAGGGGTTGGTTTAGAAATGACCGTAACCGACGCAACCCAACACGTAATGATTTACTGCATCTCGGATTCATGGATTTTTTACTGGAACATTACGAGGAGATTCCTGAGCAGATCCAAAGCTTACTGCATTTTGCTGGTTGATAGTTGTTTACACTCACAGAAGTATTTATCTGTCAATATCACTTAGACCTGTTTTAGTATATGCCTCCTAGACTAAGGTGATTTTAGGCAATTCAAAAGGCATTATTCAGGCGATTTTCAGCAATTGAAAGAGGTGATTATGACCTATCTTGAGCAGTTACATCCGTGGTGCATAGTTCGTAATTTACCTGGTAAAGATTGCATAGTAGTAGCGAGATTTCGTCGTTACAATGATGCAACTGCTTACCTACAAGTGCTGCAAAGACAAGTGAATAATGTTAAGTTTGCGGTGAAATTTAACTCCCAAATCTGAATTGCTTGACTTCCACAGAAGTCGAACTAATGGAAATATTGGCATTTAACTCACGCTAGACGTGCTCTATCTCCAGTTATAAATTATAACTGGAGATTTTTACTTGATTTCTCATCTAATCTCTAAGTAATCCGTTGTTGGGGCTGGTTGTAAAAATCTGGCAATCTCTGGAATGGGTAATTTCACAAAAAAATGAGGCTCTCCCGGTGTAGTGGTGATAAGTTTATATTATGAATTATTGAAAGGGGGTATATTTTAACGGCTAACTCTTCAGCTAGTGTTTCCATAAACCGACCTAAGTTCATGTTCTGGGGAGGAAACCATAACCCGAAAGGAGTTACTGGTGAAACGCCACGCCGATGAAAGTCAGCGTGGCGTTTCGCTCCCTCTCTCTGAAGCCTCTGAGTTTCCCACTTACCGAGTTTTTTTATGAAAATGATAAAATATAACAAACCAGAACCGAATTGTTATGAGTACCCCCATCACCTTAGAAGATATTTACCAAATATTCCAAAGAGCGCAAGAAGAAACTGAACGTCGTGCTGCTGAATTTGATCGCCGTCTAGCTGAGTCAAAAGCCGAAGCAGATCGTCGTACTGCTGAATCAAAAGCCGAAGCAGATCGCCATGCTGCTGAGTCAAAAGCCGAGGCAGAACGCCGTGCGGCTGAGTCAAAAGCCGAGGCAGAACGCCGTGCGGCTGAATTTGATCGCCGTCTAGCTGAATCAAAAGCCGAAGCAGATCGCCGGACTGCTGAACTGGAAAAGTTAGTAGCGTCAACTAATGCCGCAGTGAATAACCTCTCTAGCCGGTGGGGACTGTTTGTAGAAAACTTAGTGGAACCTGCTGCGGTTCAATTGTTCCAAGAACGGGGTATTGATGTCAAAGAAACCCATAAAAGAATGAAGGTGCACCGGGGTGAGATAGCAATGGAAATTGATATCTTTGTGGTCGATGATACTGAGGCAGTGGCGATAGAAGTTAAATCCCATCTCACTCAAGAGTATGTGAATGAATTTCTGGATGACTTATCTAAATTTAAACAAGCTTTTCCCGCCTATAAAAATTATCAAATATATGGTGCTGTCGCCGGAATTGAAATTGATGAAGGTGTAGATCGTTATGCATATAAAAAAGGTTTATTTGTGATTCGTCAATCCGGTGAAACCGTAGAAATTGTCAATGATCATAAATTTAAACCGACTGCATGGTAGTTGTCAAAATATAGGTTCTTGTCTTAAATGATGGAACTTAAACCCTTGACGTAGAGCAGGGAGCAGGGGCAGGGAGAATGGAGCAGGGGGCGGGGAGCAGGGGGCAGGGGGATTAGAGATTAGAAATTAGCGTTTTATGAGCCAAGGAGATGGATTGTTGATTATAGTTACTAGAATGCCTAAAACTCGGTTGTAAACTCCATAAAGTTCTGTGCCAGTATCAACGTCTAAATAACCACATTTCATAGCAAATTTAAGCCAAGTTTGGGTTTCTGCTGCTTCAGCTTCACTATCATTCAATTTAGCTATAAAAGCTGCTTCATAACGACGTTTTCTCCAAGCTTCAGCTAAAGAAAGCACATACAGAACGGGATGATCTACGAATCTGATCAGTTAAAGAATAACGTTCTTCAACAGGAAACTTCTTAGATAATTCAAAGATTTTCATGGCGACATCAAATGCCATTTTGTATACTTCTAGGTCTTCATGACTTTTGATTGGTTCTTTTTCCATTCCCCCTGCCCCCTGCCAAGTGCCCCCTACTCCCTGCCAAGTGCCCCCTACTCCCTGCCAAGTGCCCCCTGCCCCCTGCCCCCTGCCCCATTCCCCCTAGCTATAGAAAAATTATCATTTCTTAAATATATAAATATACTTCTGTAAAGATAGTTATACTTAAACATAGTTTTACAACAGTAGTTTCTTGGTTAGAGTAAAATTATTTTATACAAAAACCCTAAAGAGCAATGAACTTTTATCAACGTAAATTATATGCACTACTACAAGCACCTGAATTTGAGGATTGGGGAGACAGCATCCTAGAAGAGTTAGAATGTCTGAGAAATCACCACCAGGATTTAAAAGACTGGTGGAATGGGGTCAACAACAATCCCAAAGGTAAATATGCCCAGGACATCGCCTCCGCCTCAGACCGAGTCAATCTATACATAGAACGTAGCGAAAATCACCACCAAGTTACCGTCCGTCATCCTCTCAGTGGCCAAAGACAACAAGTTAGAACATTACAGCGTCCAAGTAGCGTACTAGATATTAGCCAAATCAAAAACGAACCTGACGCCCAAACGGTTTTCTGCTGGTTTTGGCGATTTTACCCAGAAAAATTAGCAAACACACAACCCGATGCACTGTTATTTCCGGCACATACAGTCATTCCCGACTGTCCACTACACAGTCACCAAAGTACAGTATCAGCCTTGACAGGTGCCATGTTTCCCCAGGAGTGGCCAGAGGGAGGTACCAAGACACCTTATTTATTGATATTTTCCTTTTCCCCAGTACAGGAATTCATCAAATCCTCACGGAAATTCCTCGATTTTTGGGCAGGTTCATATCTACTACACTACCTCAGTAGTCGGTTGTGCTGGTATATCGCCCAGGAATTAGGACCCGATGCTGTCATTGTCCCCTCCCTCTGGAGTCAAGAAATCATCGATGCCTTGATTATCCAGCAGTATCCATATTTTGCCCCGGATTTTGCTCAACAAAACCCCGTGAGCCGGTTTAAAGATAAAACATCGACAAGTTTAAGCACGGCTGGATTCCCCAATATAATTACAGCATTGGTTCCGGGAAAAGAAGCAGCCCAGAAATTGGGGACCCAACTTAAAGAGAAACTAACGGAAGAGTGGGTCCAAATAGGGGAGCAAGTTCAACTTTGTATCAGAGCAGGTGTAATTGAATATTTACAAAAGCCAACGACAAAGGTGGATAACCTCCTAGAAGAAGTCTTTGGTGATTTAACTAAATTATCAGAGACATTCCTTGCACCCCATAGACATGAACTAAAACTTCTCCAACAACCCAGTTGCTGGGAATGGAATAAACTTTGGCATGAACAACTAAAGCACACTTGGGAACCTTACTGGGCTGCCGTCCCCCTCGGAAGTCCAGATTTACCACTAATTAAAGATAAAGAAAATCAGAGCTTTGACCAAGACTGGATTAAAGTACAGCAAGAAATCGCTCACCTACTGATAGATTTACCTTCTGAAGCCGAAGTCAATGTTTACGACACCCTCAATGTGGGGACGTGGTGGGGAAGTCTACAACAAAGATTACGGTTATGTCTGAATGCAGTCAAAAATACTCGCAATTGGCAAATTCCCACTGCACCAGGGGAACGTTCAACAATATCGGGACAATTTAGTGCTGTCCACCCTCGGCTTAACTATACCAAATTTGCCGAGGGGGCGGGGATCAATGCTAGTTCAATGCGCCTATTTTGGCTACTCATATCTAAAGCATTTCCAGGATTATTCAATGGTACCGAAAAGTTGAATGCTCTAGAACTCACCAAGCGGATGGGGTGGATTTATGGCGGGGTTGCAGACGCATTGGGGTTGAAAGAAGAAATCTCCCTTGATGAAGAAGGTGCCCAAGAATTTGAAACTGATCTAGACGTAAAAGAAATAGATTACGAGCAATTAATCAGATTTCCCAATCTAAGTTCCATCGCTGCCGCCCGGTTTGCCTATGAATATCCTGATTTACTAGAAACCTACTGGCAAAATTTAAATACCCTCCTGAAGGAATATTGGCAAAAGGGGAACAAGGAAACTACCAGACAACAAAAACATGACTTTTATCGTAAAACTCGCCGCCCCTTTCATATTAGTAAAACCGACGCAGAAATCACAACTAAGTTACCCCATCAGCGGCAGAGTTATAACGGTGTCATGTTCTCCGGTAAATGGCTAGCTGATGACATGGGGTTGACAGGTGACGCCGTTGGTGAACTCAAAAATTTAGTTGACAAAGCACACCGGGATACAGGTTTTGGAGACAGCAGCCCCGCAGACTGGTGGGTAATTATTCTCGCTGACGGTGATGGCATGGGTAGTTACGTTTCTGGAGAGAAGCTAAAAAACTATAGGTATTATCTCCACCAACAAGCACTTTCCCAAGACAGAAATCCTGTGAATACCCATGAATTTCGCAGACAATTTGCTCGACTATTATTTCACACCCAAAAGCGCATGGGACCAGCAACCCATGTCGGACTCAACCGCGCTTTGTTAGACTTTTCTAACCGTCTCGTCCCCTATTTAACGGAAAAACGCTTCTGTGGTCGTGTCATTTACAGTGGTGGTGATGATGTGAAGGTGGTCTTACCTCTGGAAGACCTACCAGAATATCTATTATCCCTCCGTGCTGCTTGGTGTGGTGGCAAAGACCCACATCAAGAATTTACTAATTCTCCCCATGATACGGAAAACAGAGCCACTGGTTATTGGCATCCTATGGACAAGGTAACAGGACTACCCAATCGTCCCCATTTCACCATGGGAAAGAACGCCACCATGAGTGCAGGTGTGATCATTGCCCATAAAAGTGTCCCTCTCCCCACTGTTCTCGAAAGCCTATGGGAAGCGGAAAGCGATAGGGCTAAAAACATCCCAGGTAAAGATGGTATTTGCTTCCGCGTAATTTACAGTGGTGGAAATCAATTAGAAGCACTCATGAAGGGAGAATTACTAGAAGCCTGGTGGGAATGGGTCAAGGAATATGAAACATACAAAGAAAAACTTACCCCCCTACTACATCGATTAGCCGAAGAACTTCCCCGCAGGGCTTCTATTACTGATAATTACTATTTATTTTCTAAAGCAGCTAAAGTCATCATGGACAATCGTGAGCACAGCCAACATCTTGAACCGACGTTTGCCAAAATCGCAAGGTGGTTAGATAAATGGGAAGATTGGGTAAAATCAGTCTCACCACATCCTACTAAACCACTAGATATCTCCAGCAATGGATCAGATCCTAATTCTCAAAGATGTCCACTTGGCACTCAACCAGAAGATTTAGCTAAAATCTTGAGATTTACCGCTTTTTGGGTTGATAAGCGGGTAGAACGTTGGCAGTGGGGGGGAGGGGGGACAATAAGTAACCGAGCAGAAATATTTACAAACTAATATCTAGTCTGATCTAGACTGGATAAAGGATTTCAGCCCAGAGTTTGTGTAATTAATTCTGCTCAAGTACTTAGATCAACCCTAGTCTAAAATCCAAGATTGTCGGACTATTATATATGCACTGGTATAAGATTACTCCCTTGGATTTACTCCTATTTCGAGATTGTAAGCCCTTTAGCCCTGGGGACGGTTCATGGGCCAAAGGCTTATTTCCCCCGATGCCAATTACAGTATTTCAGGCAATGCGATCGCTTCTACCACAAACTAATACTGAAAACCGTACCCAGCGCCATCTAAGTTTTCTTGGACCTTTTTTATTAGACAGCCAAGATACCTTGTGGCTACCCACACCCAAAGATTTAGTTTGTCTATACCCCCCAGGACAAGACCGCAAAACCGCCACTGATAATTGGAGCCAAATTCAACACCTGCAACCCATTCCCAGGGATGAACAAGCTTGGAAGCATTTAGCTTTTGATGAAGAAGTAATTGACCCCTTAGTTCTGAATCAAAAATGGGGTGGAAATATCAGCCCGCCTAAACCTTGGATCAAAGCAGAAGCACTATTTAGTTATCTCACAGGGGACAAAAACAGTACTAATTGGTCTAAACAAGACTTTTGTCATCATCCTTGGAAATCACAGGTTCTACCCCATATCCACATGCAATCTGACAAACGTCAAGTCAAAGATGCTGATGGTTACTTTACTGAAGTTGCAGTGCGCTTGGAAGATGGATGGTCTTTGGTGGCGGCTTTGAGTGGGGATATTTTAAGTAGCGACAACATTGTCCGATTGGGAGGTGAGGGACATCGAGCTTTAGTATCTCCCCTGAAAGCAGATACTAACCTGCAAGAACAACTTAACAATTTGATTCAAGGTGAACCGACTAGTCAGCGCAACTTTGCCTATCTACTCACACCTGGTCTCGGACTATTTGCAGACACAAGATACAGCGTCTATCCCCAAGCCTGGAAAGAACATCTCCAGGGCTGTGCCACTGATAAAGCTTTACTGTGGGGTGGTATCTCGACAATGCGTAAAGATCTAAATGATAAAACCAAGGAGGAACCCGCATTGTTGCCGCAACGGGCATTTGTACCACCGGGGACAGTATACCTCTTCAATGGCACATTACCTGCAAACCAGCAAGTTTTACCCATTGGGGACGTAAATTGGTTGAAGACCTTTAGACAGCTTAATTATGGAAAACTTTTATGGGGCAGAAGGAATTAAGTAAGTGAACTGTGTTAATATCTCTAAGTTTTTGGCTACTTGCTGAGAACAATAAACACCTTTATATAGTTCTGCAACTACAATAGTCGAGAGATAGCACTGGGTAAAAAAGCGATTGAATTTAGGAACAGCTTGGGGGTTTTCATTCAACAGTGCAATACAAATGTTGGTATCTAGTAGATACATCAACCGTTATCCTGATGATCAATTGAGTCTATCGTTCTACCTTGATAAGCATGGCGATTTTGGTCAATTTCTCTAAATATTTCGGTTAATTCAGGTTGGTTCTTCCAAGCTCCAAATAATTGATTTAGTCTAGCTAGCCTTTCCATTTC
>Ga0116227_10015776_pt1 | contig 11093 bp, 5 predicted proteins | sample S1TSphgellanicum_FD_89693 | JGI IMG/M metagenome (GOLD analysis project Ga0116227, IMG submission 89693) | Host-associated microbial communities from peat moss isolated from Minnesota, USA - S1T2_Fb - Sphagnum magellanicum MG | ecosystem: Host-associated > Plants > Peat moss > Unclassified...
CGCAGAGTTACCATACACCTTCGCTGCGCAGCGTGCGCCAAGCGAAGGCTTCGCGGGCTTCTCGTCTCGCGATGTGATGTACCTGATCATGACTGACCGTTTTGCAGACGGTGATCCCAGCAACGATGGTCCTGATGCAGATAGCAAGGCAGGCAGTGCCGAAGCACTTGCAGAGCGCGCCAAGCCGCGCGGCTGGCACGGCGGCGATCTGCGCGGCATCGCACAGCACCTGGACTATCTGCAACAACTCGGCGTGACGGCGGTTTGGACGACACCGGTTTATCAGAACCATCAGGAAGGCAGCTACCACGGCTATGGCGCGACCGACCTGTACCGCGTGGACGAGCACTACGGTTCGCTCGACGACCTGAAGGCGCTCGCTGCCGCGCTGCACGCCCGCGGCATGAAGCTGGTGCTGGATACCGTGCCCAATCACATCGGGCCGGCCAACCCGTGGGTCGACGACGAGCCCGCGCCGGACTGGTTTCATGGCACCAAGGCGCACCATCGCAACGGCGAGACGAACTTCCCCGCACTCATCGATCCCCACGCGCCGGAGCGCGACAAACTTGGCACGCTCGACGGCTGGTTCGCCGATGTGCTGCCCGACATGGACACGGAGAGCCCGGCGGTGGCGAAGTATCTGCGCCAGAATGCGGAGTGGTGGATTGAAGAGACTGGCGCCGATGCGCTGCGCATTGATACGTTTCCCTATGTGAACCGCGAGTTCTGGCACGACTTCAACGGCGAACTCAAGCAACTCTATCCACGGCTTACCGAAGTTGGAGAGGTTTTCAACGCCGACCCGGTCATTGTGTCCGCGTTCGCCGGTGGAGTGACCCGCGCGGGCGTTGACACCGAACTGACGACGCCGTTCGACTTCCCCACGTACTTTACGCTGCGTGATGTCTTTGCCAAGGGCGCGCCGATGAGCAAACTCGCCGGCACGCTCGCGCAGGACTCTCTCTATCCCCACCCTGAGCGTCTGCCGACGTTCTTCGGCAATCACGACACCACGCGTTTTATGGATGCCACGACCGGGACAGAGGCGCAGCGCACTCTCTCGTTGCGGCTGGCCTTCGCATACATCATGACCACGCGCGGCATGCCGCAGATCTACTCCGGCGACGAGCTGGCAATGCATGGCGGCGAAGACCCGGACAATCGCCGCGACTTTCCCGGCGGATTTTTGGGAGATGGCAACGACGCGTTTGCCGCGGAGCACCGAAGCGCGCAGCAGCAAGCGATGGTGGCCTGGGTCTCCACGCTTGCGGCGTTGCGCAGGGCGCATCCGGCGCTGGCTTGCGGCGCGGAACAGGTGATCGCCGCCAACGACGACTGGCTCGTTTCTCTGCGCGATGCCAGTCATGCCGCGGACGGCAACTGCACAGCGGGGAAGGACAAGGTGCTGATCGCGCTCTATCGCGGGCCAAGCGCTGCATCGCTCACGGTCCCGCTGCAGCAGACGTGGGCGTCTTCGTGCGGGAGCCTGCACCCCGAACTCGCACCAGACGGAGTGTCGGCGACGGTCAAGGACGGTGACCTGGTCTTGCACGCCCAGAGTGCGGGGGCATGGATAGCAACGTGCAGTGAGCCATAATCCAACGCGATATCCGACAGAACATCACTCCGTTTCTGCTAATGGGGGCGGGATTCTTCGCTCGATTGCATGAGTGAAATTTCCACAATTTTAATCTTGACGAACCTATAAGAATGGATTAGTTTACTCCCGCTGCTAAGGCCGAAGTAGATTCCGCTTCCAACGTACAAGCAACCGTCCTATGGTCGGGTGGCATTTCCACACCGTCGATGCATGGTCTTGTGCCGGAGGCGGATTTTTTGGGTTTCAAGTGCCACAAAGTTACTGAAGATTCACAAGGCATTAACGGCTGTTGTGCAAGATAACCAATAATCACGCCACAAAAAGGCAGAATACTGTTGCAACGCCCAGTAGATGCACAACGGATCCCGAGAAGCCATTCAGGACCGATTTTGAGTTGAATTCAGGAGACGCAATGTTTATCGAAAGAAACGCAATCGCAGTGTACGGTGGAGCTCACACCCACAACACGAAATCTGGCGCTCGAATCTCCGGCTGGATTTGCTTCGCCATGGCGCTTTTGATGGCATGTTCCGCGCCGAGTGCCTTTGCGCAGTATGACAACGGAAGCCTTGTAGGAACGATTCATGATGCCTCTGGCGCGACCATGCCCAATGCCAGCGTGACGATTACGAATATCGATACGGCGCAGGTGACGCAGTTGAAGACCAGCTCTTCGGGCGACTATGAGGTGCCGTCCCTGCATGTGGGCATCTACAAGATTGCCGCCTCGGCCCCCGGCTTCTCTGACGCGATTGCGAACAATATCACCATCTCAGTGGGCGGACGCCAGCGCATCGACCTCACGCTGAAGGTGGGCTCCGCGCAGACAACGGTCGAGGTGAGCGATGTTGCCCTGCAGCTGGAGTCGGAGACCAGCGAGCGCGGACAGACCATCACCAACTATCAGAGCGAGGCGCTGCCGCTGGTAAGCCGCAACTACTCTGATCTGATGGGACTGATACCGGGATCACGCCAGGCGCCCACGGCGGCGACCACCAGCTCCATCAGCAGCCTGGTGCGTGCGGGCGCGTACAACGTGAATGGCCAACGCAGCATGTTCAACAACTTCCTGCTGGACGGTATTGACAACAACGCGTACGGCGAAAGCAACCAGGGGTTCGACAACCAGATCATTGCAATCCCGCCTGACTCGGTGGCGCAGTTCCAGGTGGTGACCAACAACGAGAGCGCGGAGTATGGGCGCAGCTCAGGCGCGACGGTGAACGTCGCCTCGCTGAGCGGGACGAACAGGTTCCACGCAACCATCTATGAGTTCATCCGCAACACCGACCTGAACGCAGCGGGCTTCTTCAAGCCGACCCTGATCGGAGGCACCGGCATCACCACTCCGTTCAAGAAGCCGGTCTTCAACCGGAACCAATATGGCGTCAACTTCGGCGGGCCCATCGTCAAGAACAAACTCTTCTTCTTCCTCGATTACGAGGGCTTTCGCCAGGTGCTGAAGCCGCTCAGCGTGTTGACGCTGCCGACACAGAATGAGCTGAATGGCATCCTGGTGGTGACGGTGAAGAATCCGCTGACGGGCGTCGTCTACCCGGCCGGAACGCCGATCCCCGACGCGCCCGCGAACGCGCCGACGCAGGGCATCAACCCTCTCTCAGCGCAGATCATCAACTACTTCAAGCTGCTCTCCGCTGCGCTTCCGACCACGGGTGTCGCCACCACGGGTGTCGCCACCAGCGACTACGCTGTTCAGGTGCCATTCACCGACCATGCGGACAAGGGTGATCTGCGCTTCGACTATCAGCAGTCGCCCAACCGCTCCTTCTTCCTGCGCATCAGCGACCGCAAGGAGAATGGCGTGAACTACCCCACCATTCCGGTTCCACTCGACGGCCAGACCAACGGCAAGATCCGCATCCTTGACCAGCAGATCGTTCTCGGTGCAACGCAGTTGTTTGGTTCCAACAAGGTGCTGGATGCCCGCATCGGACTGGACCGCACCAAGGCCGGCAAGTACAACCTGTCTATCGGCAACACGGCGTTCAACAACATCCCCGGCCTGCCTACATCGAATGCTGTCGTTGCCGGCGGTCTGCCGTCGACCAGTATCTCCGGCGGCTTTACGAGCTTTGGCCGGCAGAGCACTAACCCACAGTGGCAGGACCCGGCACTGCTCGATCCCAAGGTGAACTTCACCTGGGTGAAGGGCAAGCACTCGCTGAAGTTCGGCTATGAGTTCGAGCATATCTGGATGGCGGTGAACGACAACAACCCGCTGTACGGATCGTTTACGTTCGGCGGTGGGTACTCCAATGCAGGCGGATCGACGGTGGCCGACACCTACTGGGCTGACTTTCTCTTCGGCGCCACCAGCGCGTACTCTCTGGCGAACTTCTATGAAGCGCATCTTACCCAAACGGACCACAGTCTGTATGCGCAGGACGATTGGAAGGTGAGCCCCAAGCTCACGCTGAACCTTGGCCTGCGCTGGGAGTACGGCTCGCCTTACTCCGACCTGCACCACAACATCTCCAACTTCGATCCCGTCTCGCAGACAGTCTTTACAACCACGCCTGGAGCAGTGGCCGGCAATGGAATTACGCCGGTCTCTGCCGGTGGGGTCTACGGCAATACGCTGGTCAATCCGGACTTGAATGACTTCGGTCCTCGAGTCGGGTTCGCCTATGCTGTTGATCCCAAGACGGTGGTCCGCGGCGGATATGGCGTCAGCTATGTGCACTACACGCGCGCGGGATCGGGCGACATTCTGGGCATCAACGCACCGCAGGCCCAGTTCGCCTCAGTGACGCAGCCTTCGCCACTGACCACGCCGCACTGTTCCACGCCACTGCCTGCGCAGATCATCAATCCCGGAACCACCACGCCGTCCTGCTACGCGACCGCCGACCAGGGATACCCCAGTGGCCTGGTGACGACCTTCAACTCAGCGACAGACAACATTACATACATCCCCAAGAACACCCGGGACAGCTACGTGGAGAGCTACTTCCTCAGCGTGCAGCGCAGCCTCTACAAGAACTCGCTGCTGGATATAGCCTACGTCGGCAATCGTGGCATCAAGCTGCAGGGCTTTATTGACGCAAACCAGAAGGTTCCGACGGCGGGATTTGCGCGTCCCTATGCCAACTGGCCCTCGGACATAACGACGGCCCTGAACGAGTTCCATTCGCACTATGACTCGCTGCAGGTGAAGTATGAGCAGCGCATGGTGGCGGGTCTCACGCTGCTGAACTCGTTTGCGTGGGAGCACTCGCTGGACAACGCCAGCGCCGCGCTGGAGGGCAATACGCCCTCGCCACAAAACGGCTTCGCCATCTCAGCAGGAGACTATGCGCAGTCAGACTACAACCTGCCGGTATCCAACATTACCAGCCTGGCGTATGAGCTTCCCTTCGGTAACGGACGCCGGTTTATGAGCAGCAGCAACGGCATGGTGAACGGCGTGTTGGGTGGATGGCAGGTGAGTGCGATCAACACCGCGCAGGCCGGTACCCCGTTCAACCTTACTTACAACCCTAATGGAGCGCAGCAGCTCTCGCCGCAGATTGCAACCAATGCGAGCTATCGCGGCGCAAATGAGTATCGTCCGGATTACATCCCGGGAGTGCCGCTCACGCAGGGCCGCTCCAGCCGGGCGGCCAACACAGGCTACGTCAACTACGTCAACCTGAGCGCCATCGTTCTGCCGCCTATCAAGGACGCGGCGGGCAATGTGCTGAGCCCCTTCGGCAACCTGAGCCGCAACCCCGCCCGCACACCCGCGTTTTACCAGACGGACATGGCGCTGAACAAGAAGTTCAGCACGCCAATCGAGGGCTTAAAGGTGGAGTTCCGCACCGAGTTCTACAACATCTTCAACCACACCAATTTGTATCTGCCCGGTGCAGGTACATCCACCGTCGGCGGCGTCATCAGCGGAACCCAGGGCACCACGACCGGCACCTACGGCGTTGGCGGCACCGCTCCGCTGGCCAGCATCGTCGGCGGAACACCGACAGGCGGTCAGATTACCAGCACCTTCACGCCGCGTGTCATCCAGTTCGGCCTGAAGATTCTGTACTAGCCCTCCGGGGAGGCCCCGGCGAATGCATCTGCCGGGGCCGCCTCGCTTTCATTCGCTCGCTGCCTGTATGCTGTCATGTTGCATAGAAGACACGCGTGCAGGGAGACTCGTAATGGCCGGGCCACAATACATTCTTGCATTGGATCAAGGCACCACAAGCTCCCGGGCGCTAGTGATTGACGCATCCGGAAAGGTCGTCTCGATTGCGCAGAGGTCCTTCCCGCAGATCTTTCCGCAGCCGGGTTGGGTGGAACACTGTCCCAAGGAGATTTGGTCGTCCCAGAGTGGAGTCGTCACAGAAGCTCTTGCCGCCGCGGACCTAACTGAGCGCAACATCGCCGCCATCGGCATCACCAACCAGCGCGAGACGACCATCCTATGGGATCGCGAGACCGGCGAGCCGGTTTACAACGCCATCGTGTGGCAGGACCGGCGAACCGCGGGATACTGCGACGCCATCCGTGCGCGCGGTGATGCGCCCATGATCCAGGCGAAGACAGGTCTGCTGCCGGACGCGTACTTCTCCGCGAGCAAGCTGAACTGGCTGCTCAATAATGTGGAGGGTGCGCGCAAGCGCGCCAACGCCGGCAAGCTTGCGTTTGGCACGGTGGATAGCTGGTTGATCTGGAAGCTGACGCAGGGAGCGACCCACATCACGGACGTGACCAATGCGTCCCGCACCATGCTGTTCAACATCCACACACTGGAGTGGGACCAGGAGCTGCTGAAGCTGTTCGATATCCCCGCATCTGTGCTGCCGCAGGTCGTCGCTTCCAGCGGACGCTGTGCGGTGACCAAGGGCATTCTCGACGGCATCCCCATTGCAGGCATCGCCGGCGATCAGCAGGCCGCGCTCTTCGGACAGATGTGCAGCTCACCGGGCATGGCGAAGTGTACCTTCGGCACCGGCGCATTTATGCTGCTGAATACCGGAGAGAAGCCGGTCACATCGAAGAACCAGCTGCTCACCACCATCGCGTGGAAGATTGGCGAGCGTGTGGAGTATGCGCTGGAAGGCAGTATGTTGATGGCCGGAGCCGTCGTGCAGTGGCTGCGTGATGAGTTGCAGATGATTCGCACTTCGGCAGAGATTGAAGAGCTGGCGGCTTCCGTCCCGACCTCGAATGGCATTGTCCTGGTGCCGGCATTTGCGGGGCTCGGCGCGCCCCACTGGGATCAGTATGCTCGCGGCTCGATTGTCGGCATGACGCGTGGGACGTCGCGTGCACACATCGCCCGCGCAGCCCTGGAAGGAATAGCGCTGCAGGTTGCAGATGTGCTGGAGGCGATGCAGTTGGACTCCGGGCTGCCGCTGTCGCAACTGCGAGTGGATGGCGGCGCCTCGGCCAACAACCTGCTGATGCAGATTCAGTCGGATGTTCTCGGCATCCGGGTGGTGCGCCCGAAGAATGCTGAGTCCACCGCCATGGGTGCCGCGTACCTTGCGGGCATCGCCGTCGGCTACTGGAAGGATGTGGAGTCGATTGGGAAGCAGTGGCAGATTGACCGCGTGTTCGAGCCATCTATGGATGCTGACGAACGCAAGCGAGTGCGCTCCATCTGGCACCGCGCCGTGGATCGCGCGCGAGACTGGGAGTTGCACGCGTGACCGAGAGATCAGAGATACTCCGCGAGGTCTCAGCAGACGGAGAACGATGGGACGTGCTGGTCATCGGCGGAGGCGCCAGCGGCCTGGGAGCAGCTGTCGAATCGGCTGCGCGCGGCTATAAGACGCTGCTCGTGGAGCGAATCGACTTTGCCAAGGGGACATCCAGCCGCAGCACCAAGCTGGTGCATGGCGGGGTGCGCTATCTCGAGCAACTCAACATCACGCTGGTGCTGGATGCTCTGCGCGAGCGCGGCCATATGCTGCAAAATGCGCCGCACCTGGTTCACGACCTCTCCTTCGTGGTCCCGGCGTATAGTCGCCCCTCGCTTGCCTACTATGGATTCGGACTGAAGGTGTATGAGCGGCTCTCGGGTAAACACTCCTTTGGCCGCTCCAAATTCCTCTCACGCGAACGAACGCTACAGCTACTGCCTGCTATTTCCCGCGAAGGACTGCAAGGGGGGGTGCTGTATCACGACGGACAGTTCGATGACGCTCGGTATGCGATCTCGCTGCTGCGCACGTTCCAGGATCTGGGTGGCACCGCCATCAACTATGTGGAGGCAACGGGACTTCTGCAACGCAATGGCAAGACGGTCGGTATCTCAGCGCGTGATACGGAGGATGGCGAGACGTTCGACGTGCAGGCGAAGGCGGTGATCAACGCCAGTGGGACGCACACAGAGAATATCCTCTCGATGGACAGTGCGCCGCATGGCGCAGTGCTCGCGGTGAGCCAGGGCACGCACTTTGTTCTGCCCGGATCCTTCCTGGAAGGCAAGACAGCACTGATGATTCCCAAGACCGCGGATGGCCGTGTCCTGTTCGCGATTCCGTGGCATGGTTCCACCATCGTTGGCACTACGGATGAGCCTGTCGATCATGCGTCAGATGAGCCGCGGGCTTTGGCGCAGGAGAAGAGCTTTCTGCTGGATCACATCGACCGTTACTTCGGCCGCAGACCCGCAGCCGGCGAGATCCAGAGCGTATGGTCGGGCCAGCGCCCGCTGGTCCGCAGCGGCAGCGGTAAGACATCGCAACTCTCCCGCGACCATCGAGTGCTGGTCTCAGAGTCAGGCCTGGTGACGATCACCGGCGGTAAGTGGACAACATACAGGCGCATGGGGCAGGATACGGTGGACCGCGCCGCGGAGGTCGCTTCACTGGACAAGCGGCCGTCGCGGACCGTGGACCTGAAGCTGCATGGCTGGATGGACACGCATCCGGAAGGCGTCCCGGAGTGGGAGTTGGTGTATGGATCTGATCTGGCTCAGCTTCAGGCGCTCTCCGACGAGCAGCCGGAGTGGAATGAACTGCTGCATCCCATGCTTCCGTATAAGCGTCGCGAGGTGGTATGGGCAGCGCGTTATGAGATGGCACGTACCGTAGAGGACGTTTTGGCCCGCCGCACGCATGCCCTGTTCCTGAATGCGCGGGCGGCTATGGAGGCTGCGCCTGTGGTGGCGAAGCTGCTCGCAAAAGAGTTGAAGAGAAGTGATGCCTGGATGACTCAGGATTTGGCTGCGTTTCAGGCACTGGCCGCGGGATATGTTTATGAAGATGGATAATGCTGTGCGGTGATCCTGCCTTGCACAAATGAGATCTGGCTGCAGCCGAACCCGCATTGATTGGAGACTGATTCGTGAGAAAAGAATTTGCTGGGCAAATGATTTCTGAAGCGATGGCAATGTTCATCATCATCGCGTTTGGCGACTCTGTCGCTGCAATGTATACCCTCTATGTTCCGAGCCCGTATCAACAGGCCTATTGGGGCGTCTGCATCGCGTGGGGCCTGGCTGTCACGCTGGCCATTTACACCACGGCCTCGGTCAGTGGGTGCCATGCAAATCCAGCGGTCACGCTCGCGCTCGCCGTCTATCGCAAGTTTTCCTGGAATAAGGTGCTGCCGTACTGGTTCGCCCAAGTCGTCGGCGGATTTCTGGGGGCTGCGCTGGTATACCTACTTTTTTCTCCGGTCATCGATAGCTATAACGTCACCAACCATCTTGTTCGCTCCAGCGGTGGCGCTGCGGGTGTCTTCTTCACGCATCCCGGGCTGGCCATCACGCCCATGCATGCCTTCATGGACGAGATCATTCTTACCGCGTTCCTGATCTTCGGCATCTTTGCGATTACGGAGAAGTTCAATGAGATGGCGCCTGGCGCCAACGCCGGTGCGCTCATCATTGGGCTGCTGGTGGCACTGATTGGCGCGTCCATGGGTTATCTGGAGGCGTGGGCAATCAACCCTGCGCGTGACTTTGGCCCGCGGCTCTTCTGCTACTTCGCCGGATGGGGATCGTCGGCACTGCCTTCGCCGGACAGCTATTGGTGGATTCCCATCGTGGCTCCGCTGCTTGGAGGTCTATTCGGCGGCGGCGCCTATCAACTCTTCATCTGGCCTTTTCTGCCCGCGCGCGAGCGGGCGCTGCTGGAGCAGAATGAGAGGCACGTCGCCGCAACTGATCGCCTGTAGTGGTTGTCTTGCTGTACGCTTCACCTGCTCTTGAATCTTGAGCCAGGCGGTGTTCTTTGGCAACAACGCAAATATCTTCACCGGTACGTTCCATGCATGGCATCGGCATCTTCTGTGCAATCGCTGCTGCCGCGTGGCTGGGTGGTGCGGAAGCACCCACCAAGCTGGTCAATACCGGCTTCTCGCCGGTCATCATCTCGCTGTGCATGATTGTCGGCGTGTTCTTTGCGCGCTGGACGGTGCCTACGCTGTTGAAGGGCACCGCATACGTGATGTTCGACTTGAAGCGCAAGCCACACCTGATGGTCTGGGCAGTCATTGCCGGCAGCATATGGGCTGTCGCCAACACGCTGACCATTGTTGCCGTCCGCGATGTCGGCTTGGCCATCGCCTTTCCGTTGTGGAACATCAACTCGCTGGTCGGCCTCTTCTGGGGATGGCTGCTCTTCCAAGAGCTGCGCGGGGCCGGAGCCAAGACCTGGGTCAGCGTACTCGGTGGTGCTATCGCCATTACGGTCGGGGCGGTGGTCCTGTCCACGGCCACGGCTGGTTCAGGTGTTATCTCGGCGCATCGCGTCTTCTCGGGAGTCTCGGCCGCCCTTGGCGCGGGTCTCCTGCTCGGGACCATGTACATCCCGTATCGTAAGGCGTATCTCTCCGGTCTGAATCCGCTCTCCTTTGTCACCATCTTCACGCTGGGCGAGTTGGTGACCATCGGTCTGCTGGCATGCACGCTGCACGATGGCGGCAGCTCAGCGCTGATTCAACTGAAGGCGGTCAAATCATCGGCATTGTGGCTCTTCCTGGGAGGCTTCTGCTGGGTAATTGGTGACCTGTTTCAGCAATATGGAACAAAGTATGTCGGCATCAGCCGTGCAATCCCGCTCTCGAACACCAACCAGCTCTGGGGTTTGGTCTGGGGCGCACTGGTATTCGGAGAGTTCGCCCACTTCAGCCGCTTGTCGCAGATTGTGATCTTCTCTGCGTCAGCTCTCATGATCGTCGGCGCGCTCGCTATCAGCACGGCGTCGGCTTCCGCCGGCGAGCGGGATTCATGTGTTCGCGCGATCAGCCGGGAGTGCATGATGTATCACATGGACCTTGCGGAAGCCATCGCAAATCAGAACGGCGAGGAGGCCCCTGCCAACGCCGCGCATAAGCGTCGCTGGTGGGACTATGCGATTCTACTCGTCGCCCTTGGCGTTTTTGTCCGGTTTGCGTTCTATGCCAGGCTGCCGCCGCTGGCCATTCACTATGGATATGCAACGATGCTCATCGCTGTTATGTTTCTCTTCCTGGCCGCGGGTAGCTGGGCGCTCTGGAAGTACACTCGCTTCGCCTGATACTGGCACATCAA
>Ga0116227_10015777_pt1 | contig 11092 bp, 10 predicted proteins | sample S1TSphgellanicum_FD_89693 | JGI IMG/M metagenome (GOLD analysis project Ga0116227, IMG submission 89693) | Host-associated microbial communities from peat moss isolated from Minnesota, USA - S1T2_Fb - Sphagnum magellanicum MG | ecosystem: Host-associated > Plants > Peat moss > Unclassified...
AGGCTCGGTGATCGAGCTGGTACTAAACAATCGGGCTCAGACCAGGAAGCCGGAAACAAGGAAATGCCACAATGTCCCCGTGATATCGATCCTTGACACAAAAAGCCTCATGTGAGGGTGTGCCTGTCAATGAGGAACTTTCGCGATGGATTTCAGGTTCGGCGCTTATGGCAGGAAACCTCATTATACCAGATATTTGAGTGCGGCAGCGGCCGCGCATCGACGGAGAAAATTTTCGTCTGAGCATGTTAATGTTCCACTCTTGTTCCGTTTCTGGGACCAAATAGCCATCAAGAGAAACCAAACTCCGAGTCAGAAGATGGGGCCCTTCGGACGCGACTGAGGCAGCCGACTGCTATCTTGCTTCGGAATGAAGCGGGCGCACTTGGATGGTTCCCGACCATCCAAGTGCGCCCGCATTCCAGTGCCGGTCACGCATACTAAAGTATGTTACAAAGCATCAGCGCGTCATCTGAAATGACAAAGGGGCCGGCGCCGTCAGACGCCAGCCCCGAAGCGCTCGTGGAGCCAATGAACCGACATCTCCTCGATAAACAGCCCGTCGAGACTGTCGATTTCGCGCTGGGTGGCAACCATGCTCCAGGCGGCGACCAGATCCTCGAAGTATTCGTGATCGACCAGCGTTTCGGCGCGAGCCTCGCTGACCTGGCTTTCCTCCCAGGCGCGGGCATGAGCGGCGTCGGTCGCGCTGGCGATGGCATTGGCGAGATGAGCGGCGATTTCGTAGTCTGACATGGATGCCGACTGGATCTGGATGCGGGCAACCATGGCCGGGTTGGTGACGGAGATGCCGGTCGAGACGCGGGCAATGTCGTCGAAGGCCGAGATGATCTGCATGGGCTTTGCTCCCGAATTGAAACGGGCGGCCAATCAGGCCGCCCGTATGGGTCAGATGAACTCGATCTCGTCGGCGACGATTTCGGTGTTGTAGTAGGTACGCCCGTCCTTCTCGTTGCGGGTGTAGCGAATCTCGCCGGTGACAATCAGTTTGTCGCCCTTCTTCTTCTGGTTGGCGATCGACTTGCCCAGGCCATTGAAGGCCTTTACGGTGTGGAACTGGTCGTAGGTCTCGGGGTAGCCATCCGCGCCTTTCTGGACTTCGCCGTCCTTGATGACCGGGCGGCTGGTGACGAGGGTGAAGCTGACGCCGCCTTTGCTGTCTGTGCCGAAGCGGTTGATGTCGGAGGTGATCCGGCCGGACAGAAATACGTGGTTCATGGCGGGTCTCCAGGTCTTTCCGGTGGGCCAATCCCGCCGGGATGAACCCAAGCGCAGCCCGCGATTGAGGGCGCGCCGCACCGAGCAAAGCGGAGGGGAACCTCCATTTTTCCGGGTGGTGCGGGCGCCGACCGCAGGGCGGTAACTCGGCCGGACAAATGGGGGTTGCGGGGTGCCGGCGCGGGCGTAGTGTTTCATCCCTTCCAAGGCGGATTGGCCTGCCGGAAAGTTCGATCTCGGAGATGCGCTATGGACGATGGAAGCCAGAAGCCCGCTGAGTCACCGTTTCATACGCTCGGGTGGCGCAGTCGGTGGTCCATCCCCGCCCTCATCCTTTGCCGATCAGGGTTCGCCGGAAGACCAACGTCCAAAGCAGAGAATTCCCCTAAGGACTTGCAGTCTCCACCCACGACAAGGAACCTGGCGTTGCAACGATCGTCAGTCCAACTGGGTGACAGCAATGTTACCGGATGCCCGTTCCGGGCTGCGGTGCGCGAACAACCTCATCGGCTTCACCAACACGCAGGCAATCCAATTGCCAACCCGCACAAAGAATTCGATCAACATGATTTGTGCACGCATCGCAGATGTAATGATTAAATCAATGCCCGCAGATTCCATATGAATTTTTTATAATTTCGTAAATCTAAATGTAAATTTCTCAATTAAAATAATTAATATTATCAATCTCAGAAAAAACTTGGAGAACTAAGTTTCGCTCGAATTTAAAAATTCATCCAGCTTGTTGTTATTCATCACAAAATTGGCGGCATTTTCCAAATTAAAATGCACTGCAGACTTAGCCTCTACAGGATTCCTGGTTCTCAGCGCATCGACGATTGGTTTGATAGGATCATCACGAAACCAACCACGAGAATCTTTAATGACGATATTCAGGAACGGTCCGGTTTTTAGCCAGAATGATTCAATGACAGTCATTAGAGTTGGCGATCGTACAATAGAATAAATCTTAAAGAAAAATAGTTTCTCGAACTCCATATAGCGAGTAGCGACTTCAGGTGCATCGATATTAAGAAACAAAGTATGCATCTCTAAATGCATCGCTACTAGTTCTTCTATTTCGGCGTCAGATATCAGGAGCGCAGCCGCCTCGGCTGCAGCAGACTCGACGATAATGCGCGCGGTCATGATGTCCTGATACCGGATTGCCGAAGAAATCGGAACGCTGACCCGGCGATTAGGCAAAAATTCAAGTGCCCCCATGGCTACGAGCCTATTCACAGCCTCGCGTGCAGGCATGGTGCTAGTGCCAAGCGCCGCTGCAATAGTACGCAATGGAATTCGCTGTCCGGGAGCAAACCGCCCGCTCATTAAAGCATCGCGCAGTGTAGCGAATACCTGATCCGGAAGTGAAACCTTGCTTACAGAGCCCAAACCGTCAAATGATGGCGACTTCGAGAGCGAAAGGTTGAGCGTCGTATTCTCGGCCACGGAAGCATTTCTCGCTCGGTAAGTTGATATCGAAAGTATAATTCAGACGTCTTGAACCTAGACTTACGCCTGATACGCCGCAAGTTGCTTACTCAGGACGAGAAAACCATTCGTTGCATAAACAGCTATCTGAGGACATCGTAGCAGCAGTCTCCGCCGCGAGCAACGAATGATGCTATCTGATCACATTTAGCCGAGGCCAGCGAGAATGGGTCATTCGTTAGCGATCTCTAAAAAAATCGGCGTATTTCAGTTCGCGCGATCTCAGTCATATTGCAGTTGCAGTACCGATAGATCGACGCGCAAGCCGCTTGAATATGCTCTGCCCCAGCATCACCAAGCCACCGACAAAGAGCCAGGAAAAACCAGCGATTTTGGCGTTCGCTTGAGTGTTGAGCAGTGCATATCCGACCAGCAGAAATCCGATTGCGGGAACGACAAGGTGCCGGATCCAGCGCTTGCTACGCTCGCGCACCACGAAATGGACAATAACCGACAGATGTAAGGCCAGAAAGCCGACAAGTGCGCCAAAACTGACCATGGATGTCAGCAACTCCAGATGGTTCACCATGCTGACGGCTGTCACAATCGTCACGGCCGCGACCAGGACAGTAGCCCGGTCTGGCGCCTGTCGCCTGGCGCTTACGTGAGAAAGCGCCCTGGGCAGCATTCTGTCCCGCGCCATGCTGAAAACCAGCCTTGCGGTCGCGGCTTGGCAGGCAGCGGCCGAGGCGAGACCGGCCAGGAGGATCCCCACGATCGAAACGACAAACCGAAATGCGTCGCCGCCTACCATTCGGGAAATTGTCAGGAATGCCGTGGAGGATTCATCGCCATCAGCAAAGGCGCTTTGGTCTAGCACGAACAGCGACGCCATGTAGGTCTGCGCAATGAACAACGTTGCTGCAAGGATCAAGGCGAGCAGCGTTGCTCTTCCCACTGCCTCCGCGCCGCCTTTGGCTTCCTCGGCGAGCGTCGAGATCGCGTCAAAACCCAGGAAGCTGACCATCGCCAGCGTCAGGCCACCGAATATCAGCGAGGGAGAGAGCTTGTGGGCGTCGTAGAGCGGCGTGATTGTAATGTGCGCACCATTCACTCCGTGCGAGAGAGCCACAAGCGATAGCACCATAAAACAAGTTAGAAGAGCGAGTTGAAGACTTAGCATGATCATGCTCAGGCGAGCGGTTCCGTCGATGCCAGAGAGGTTGATCATGGTGTTGAACAACAAAAAAACCAAAACGAGCACGGGTTTGGGAAGTGAGGGTAACACCGCTTGAACCGCAACAGCACACACCACGTATATCAGAGCTGGCGAAAGCAGATAGTCCAGCAAAATGGCCCACCCGGCAAGAAAGCCGACGGACTTTCCGATACCGCGCCCCGCATAAGCGTAGACCGAACCGGCCACCGGAAATGCCGCCGACATGGTCATGTAACTCAGGGCGGTAAACATCATCGCGACCATTCCCACGAGATAGACCAGCGGAACCATGCCACGGCTGGCATTGAACACGAACCCAAACGAAAACCAGGGACCGATTGGCCCAATGAAAACCAGGCCGTAAATCAACAGATCGATCGGTCGAAGTGAGCGTTTGAGTTGCTGTGTGTAGCCGAATGGTTCCACGCTTTCAGCGGGCAACACAGTATCGGGTGAATTCATGAGAGCCACTTTCTGGCAACATGGGATCCGGACTCGAACCGCTGTTCTGCGCGCGCACGATCTCGGTAGGCCTGCGGGCGGTTTTCAGAAACCATGTTTGAACTGGAGACCGACCGCGCGCGGGTGGAGCACGCCAACGCGTGGGTAGGCAATGGTCTGGCCTGCAGAATTGACGATTGTCTGATTGAACGAGATCTGTTGAATGTCACCCGTGTTAGCCTTCGTATCAAACAGATTGTTGCCATAAATGCTGAGCGTTGATCTACCGAATGCAACACCGACCCGAGCATTCACAAGCGAATAAGCGGGCTCTAGCAACGGTGACGATTCGCTCGATGTCCCCGAAAGCCGGTTGCCGACGTAGCTGTAGTCCATGGATATAAAAGGCTGGTATTTGCCTGTCACTTCACGGGTATAGTTAAACCCGAATGTCGCATTTAGCTTGGGAACCTGGAAAACGCGCTCGCCTGCTGCCAGGGGACTGCTCCCCGGATTCGTGATGATGGCAGACTCAAAGCCAAGCCCGGCCCTGATATCAAATCCCTTGAATACCTGGCCGTTGAACTCCCATTCTCCACCACGAATTCTCGCCTGACCTGTATTTGCTGTTATGGTCGAGTCACAAGGTAAAAATACGGTCTGCTGGATGTTATTCCAGTTGATCTGGAAGGCCGCAGCCGAGACATACGCGCGACCGCCAAAAAGTGACGATTTCGCGCCGATCTCAAAGTTATCTACAGTGTCCGACTTGTACGCCGCTGCATCGATACCGAGCGCGGCAGCGCCAGCTTGGCAGGCATCAGGCAGAGGTGGCTGGGGGGCGCCGGGCCTGAACCCCTTCGAATAGAGCGCATAGAGATTTGCGTCTCGCGTAACCGAATACGACAACGCGGCTTTGGGACTAAAGCCGGTTTGTCGGCTACGGATCACGCCACCATCAAAAGGGCCGCCGAAGTAAAATCCATCCGCCACTTCATGGAATGACTGCTGAAGGAAGAATAACCGGCCACCCAGGGTAAGAGTGAATGCGTTCAAAAATTTATAATACGCTTCGCCAAAAGCAGCGGTGCTGTCTCGCGGCGCGGTCTCCTGCCCTACGATAACCAGATCACTGGAATATAATCCGCTGGCGGCAAGCCCTGCGATATTTTGTGCTGGAAAATCGTATATATTTGAATCATGGGAGTAATAAACACCCAAAACCTCCGATAATCCGCGCCACGGGTCGAACGTAATCCTTGCTTCCTCGGTGATCGATTTTTGGAATTCATGCTGAGAAGCGGAGAAACCATTTGCCGGGTTGAAATCAACTCCTTCATTTGCCGCAAAGAATTCGTATGTTCCCTCAGTTCCATTTTCATTTTCGTAACTATTGTTATAAAAATAGCTGGTTGACGAAGTTATCGTAAACCCAGCCCCCTCATATTTCGCCACCATCGCGGCCAATATGAAGCGATCATACGCGGACTCGTCAACCCGGGCGGTCCGATTGAGCGTATATACCGGCGTAAATTCCGGCAGCGGTGCATAAGCTTCAGGAAGTCCTTGATATCTTTTTTCCTGCCCGATCACCTTGAACGCCAGTTGAAATTTATCCGAAAACTTGAATGTTGCCGACACGGCCCCGCCGTAAGTCGTAATCTGATCCTGGTTGCCGCGTGATAGCGTAGCGTTCCCATTCGCAGAGGGATAGGTATTCGTCAGAAACCCTGCATCATGCTGGTCGAAAGCCATCGCACGAACGGCGATACGATCGGGCACGGCAACAATATTGACAATGGCATTGCCGCCGTAATCCGCGCTGCCGCCGTGCGACGTACCGCCGCCCTGCAACATCGCGCTTCCAGAGTTTCCGGAAAAGTCTGGCTGATTGGTGATCAGGCGGACATTTCCGCCCATCGAACTAGCGCCGAACAGTGTCCCCTGCGGTCCCTTCAGAACCTCGATGCGCTGCAGATCGACGACCCGCGGATCTATGGTACTTGGAACCGGCGTGTCGTCGATATAAAAACCAGTAGTGTTTATCCCCGAGACCCCACGAATTTGAATCGTGGTTGTCTGAGTAGCGCCGCCCGTGCTCGCAGCTCCGCCACCATTATTAAAGCTCAGGTTTGGGACTTTTGCGGCGTAGTCCGAGAAATTCTGAATGTTGAATTTGGCAATGGTACTCGCACCGAACGCCGTGATACTGGTAGGAACTTTTACCAATGACTCTGACCGTTTTCGGGCGGTGACGATAATATCACCAGTGTTCCTGGTTGCCGCGGTATTATCCACGACCGGGGTATCGTTGTTCGACGGAGTTGCCGGTGGAGCGCTTTGAGCATGCGCATTGCCCGCAAAGAGCGCGGCAAGAGAGACTGCCATGACAAACCTGCCGCGGCTGACGCTTGGATGCGCGCCAGTCAACGCCACAAAGCGAGCAAATCGAGATTGAGCTGTAGACATAATTCCCCCTTGTTTTTCGGCCCTACGGTGGCGGAGCCATGCCAGAATCAGCGGATCGACGGATTTTGAGCGCCTCAAACCAATTATTTTCCGCGCCCTGCATGAGTGGGACCGCGCCCCTACGCGTCCCCGCTCAACTCAAACGATCAGATGTGTCAGCGCCCCGGTTCTCGGTCTCAAGAAAGATAAGCCGAATTCGATGTCGGGCTGATAAGGATTTCGTTGAAGCACACAGATTTCGGCGCTTGTGCTATAAATTGGATCAACTCGGCGAGATCCTCCGGACGGAGCATCTTGGCGCGAGCTTCGCTGCTGACTGGAATGGGGCGGTGATCAAGAATCGGCGTCTCGACTTCCGCGGGACATAAACAGCACGAACGAATGCCGTTGATGCATTCCGCCTGATTCAGGCTTTCGCTCATGGCCACCAAGCCATGCTTTGATGCCACATAGGCTGGTCCCTGGCCTGCCGTCACGTAAAGGCCGGCCCACGATGAGACCTGTATGAGCAATCCGCCGCCCTGGGCACGCATCGCGGGAAGCACCGCGCGCGACGCGTAGAAGCAGCCATTGAGGTTTGTTTTCAAGACTTGGTCGAAACCTTCTCCATCAACCACTCCCCATGCGCGTTCGGGAATGTTGATTCCTGCGCAATTTACCAGAATGTCGCAGCGTCCGAATTTTTCGAGTATCGACGCAGCGCAATCTTCGACAGAGTTCGCCGAAGCCATATCTGTCACGACGACAAGCGCTTCACCGCCCTCGCTATCAATGACGCGGGCCGTTTCTTGAAGTTTGGCTTCACTACGCCCCGACAGCGCCACGATCGCGCCGGATCGGGCGAGCGCGAGGGCACTTGCTTTTCCGATGCCCGATCCAGCTCCTGTTACCCAGGCGACCTGTCCGGTCAGTTTTCTTGCCATGCGGATTTTTCCTTCACATTATCAGTTTTATTCACGTTCAAACTTGATGCGAGCAGCACGCTAAATCCGAATAAAATCGCGGATGCTGCGAAACGGACCTTTACGAATTGAAGCCTTCGGTTAAATTTGCGGCGGAGAGCCCCAATAGCCGAGGCACTCCGCCTTCGAATTAATATGTCCGCAAGTTCTCTACGCCGCGCAGACCCTTGCTGCGCACCTCGTTCGACGCAACGCGCACAGCAGCGATATAGTCATCCGCCGATGACGCATGAATTGGATTTAGGCTCAACTGGATCGCCTTTGGATTTGCGTTGCGCACCGCATACCAGCCTGCATCGCCCAGCAAGTCCGCAAGGGCATCGAGATCTAGCGAAGGATCAGTCGAGCGATACAGAAACGACGTGAACTCCAGAGGACTGACGACCTCCAGACCCTCAATTGCGCTGATACCCGCCGTAAGCCGGGTCTTCGCATCAAGGACCATTCGTGCATTCTCCTGGTATCCGGCGCGGCCGAGATATTTCAGCACCGCCCAGGCCGCTGCGACCGAGCCACCTGGACGTGAACCGGTGAATGTCTCAGTGGCATATATGCCGCTGGGCCATCCACCGAATTCAAAACCGTAATGTTGTTTCAGCCCGGCATCCCGAACCATGAGCAAGGAAGCACCACGGGCGGCGAAACCATGCTTGTGCAAATCGGCAGACAGGCTGGTGACAGTTGGCACAGAGAAGTCGAATTGCGGCACAGGCTGCCCGATTTCTCTCCAGAACGGCGCTAGGAACCCTCCAAGACACGAGTCGACGTGGAACCAAAGATTATGTCTTTGCGCTACCGCGCCGATCTCGGCGATCGGGTCAAAAGCGCCGTGCACAAAGCTTGGCGCAGAGGCGGCCATCATAACGGTATTTTCGTTTACCGCGCTTTCCATCGCAGCTGGCTGCGCGTGGTAGTCGCCCGCCATCGGCGTACGGATGACATCGAGACCCAGGAACTCAGCGGCTTTGTTAAAAGCAGGATGCAGGGTTTCACAAGCCACGATGTTCGGGCGCCCCGTTACAGCCTTCGCATTCCTGGCGCCACAAACCGCCAGGAAAATGCTTTCAGAACCGCCGCTGGTGAACGAGGCTCCGGCTTCTGGCGGTGCATTGAAGAGCGAAAGGCCCATATCGAGCACTTCGGTTTCGAGCTTGGCCAATGACGGAAAGGCGGTCTTTCCGAGCGCATTTTCATTCTGGTAAAGGCTGTAGGACTCCTGAACAACCCGGAGCAATTTTTCGTCACGATAGTAATTGTACAGCGGAAGCCTGCCGTTGCGCCAGTCGATGTCATGATCCTTGGCGCGGATGAGTTCCTCCTGAAGGTCTTCCCATCGAGATCCTGCTTCTGGAAATTTGGTGCGTGCGTTGTCGCCATTTTCGTCAGACATGGTGTCTTTCTCTATCAGTTTTGAGTTTTGGTAGATTTGCATCGTGGGAAATCCCGGCGCCTTCTGTTCATAACCCGACTTCGAAGGCGTGTTCCGTCTGTTGAGCCCGCTCAGATTCAGGTCATCGCCACCTTCGACGGTGTGACAAGGCCCACTGTTTTTGCGCTGGCTAACTACCACTTCCCCTCCAAGGACATATGTGATCACATTTTAATATACGCGTCAATCCGCAAAACTCTCTTGATTATGCAGAGAACGAATGGCATCAGTGATCGTGATCACAATGCCGCTTGACTGATATCACCAGAATGCAGGCGAAGATTTCGCCGCGGATGCAGTCCTTTACGAAGATGGGCTGCAATCGGATTCGGTTGACAGCAGAAGAAGCCAGACAAGAAAGCAAAGTCATGGGCTTGGACGGGGTACGTGCTCTGGTCTTCGACGTTTTTGGCACGATCGTAGATTGGCGGAACGGAATAGCGCGGGAAGCGGCACCGTTCCTCAAGCGGCATGGATCAGACGGTGATCCCGCCGACTTCGCGGATGCATGGCGCCGCCGCTACGATCCGGCAATGGAAGCGGTGAGATGTGGCCTACGCCCATTTGTGCGCCTTGACGTCTTGCACAGGCAAAATCTCGAGGACGTACTCCCTGAATTTGGCGTCAACGTTTCGGATGTGCCCGACAGCGAGCTCGCTGACCTCAACCTAGCCTGGCACCGACTTGACGCCTGGCCGGACGCAGTCGCTGGGCTCGCCCGGTTGAAAGCCCGCTATATCATTGCGCCTCTTTCCAATGGCAATGTCATCTTGATGCTCGACTTGGCCAAACGCTCGGGGCTTCCCTGGGACGCCATCCTCGGCGCCGAGTTGGTACGGGCCTATAAACCCTCACCTGAAGCATATTTGCGCACCGCCGATATACTAGCCATGCACCCGAGCGAACTGTGCATGGTTGCGGCTCATAACGCAGATCTGGTGGCAGCGCGCAGTTGCGGTCTGAAGACAGCCTTTATAACTCGCCCTACCGAGCACGGAACGCATCAGACTACTGATCTCTCCGCCGAACGAAATTGGTGCATTATTTCTAGTGATCTTGACCATCTCGCTGATATTCTAGGCGCATAAACAATTCACAAGCGCGCTTGAAAAGCGCTTTGGAGAGGAAACAGAATAATGATTGATGATCAAAAATTGCTGATCGGCGGGGAGCTCGTCAAAGGTGATGCGGTCATGGAAGTGATCGACCCTGCCACAGGACAGGCGTTCATGTCGGTGCCCCGTTGTTCGGTGCGGCAGATCGAGCAAGCTGTCGCTGCCGCAAAGGCGGCACAGCCTGCGTGGGCAGCTTTGCCAATCGAAGCACGGCGCTCGCAGTTATTGGAATTCGCCGACGCTATCCAAGCCAATGCTGACGCGCTTGTCCGCATGCTGGTTCGCGAACAGGGCAAGCCTCTTGCCGAAGCGTGGTTTGAAATCGGGGCAACCGAAGCTTTCATTCGCCATTTCGCGGCAATCGACCTGCCTGTCGAGGTACTGCAGGACGACGATTCGCGCCGGGTGGAACTCCATCGCAAGCCGCTGGGCGTGGTGTGCGCGATCATGCCGTGGAACTTTCCCGTGCTGCTCGCGGCTTTTAAATATCCGGGCGCCCTCCTCCTTGGAAATACCTTTATATTAAAGCCCGCGCCGACAACACCGGTGACTTCGCTTATGCTTGGCGCGCTAGCCAAGGGTATCTTTCCGCCCGGCGTGTTCAACGTCGTCACGGACCTGAACGATCTCGGACAAACACTGACCAACCATCCGGACATCGCTGAATGACTAACCGGCTGACGCCGGTAGGATCACGCGGAGGGGCTGAAGCCTTCCTTGTGGGTATGTCGGTCGAGATACCGCATGATGATGTCGTCCGTGATGTTGCCGGACGTCGTTGAGA
>Ga0116227_10015778_pt1 | contig 11092 bp, 13 predicted proteins | sample S1TSphgellanicum_FD_89693 | JGI IMG/M metagenome (GOLD analysis project Ga0116227, IMG submission 89693) | Host-associated microbial communities from peat moss isolated from Minnesota, USA - S1T2_Fb - Sphagnum magellanicum MG | ecosystem: Host-associated > Plants > Peat moss > Unclassified...
CTTCACCATTGACCAACTCAGTCCGAATGGCAAAACGCCCGCTCTGCCCGCGCTGATCAAAGGCACGATCGTCGCGAAGAGGGTGACCCTCGACACCGATACCCTGGAGGCATTGCCTTAGACTTAGAGCAGGTGATCGCGGCGGGTGACCCCTTTTATGTCCTCACTCAAAGCGGCATGAAAGGGGTCACGCCATCCCAGATATCGGGAGAGCTAAGCGAGACGAATGATGAAGATGCTGAATCCGCGAAGTTCGGCTATTAGACCTTGAACAGCAGGTAGTGGTCCACGATCAGGGCCGCGAACAGCAGCATCAAATAGGTGATCGAGAAGCGAAAGGTCTGGATCGCGAGTTCGGGATGCTTGCCGCGATTCAAGCGCAGCACGTAATACATGAAGCGAGCGTCGAGCGCGAGCGCGGCGGCGAGATAGATGAAGCCGCTCATGCCGGTCAGATACGGCAGCAGCGTGCTGATCACGAGCAGGATCGTGTACAGCACGATCTGCAAGCGCGTGAATGCGATACCGTGGGTCACGGGCAGCATCGGAATCCCCACTTTGGCGTAATCGTCGCGCCGGGCGATCGCGAGCGCCCAGAAATGCGGCGGGGTCCATGTGAAGATGATCAGGAACAGCAGCAGCGCTTGCGAATCCACGTGATTGGTCACGGCCGCCCAGCCGAGGATCGGCGGCGCAGCGCCGGCCGCACCGCCGATCACGATGTTCTGCGGCGTGGCGCGCTTGAGCCACAGCGTATAGACCAGCGCATAGCCGATCAGCGATCCGAAGGAGAGAGCGGCCGTCAGCGGATTGACGCCGAACCACAGCACGAGCATCGATGACGCGCCGAGCAGGCTCGCGAAAGCGACCGCCTGACTGCCGATCATGTGCCCCGTCGGCAGCGGGCGGTTCCGCGTCCGTGCCATCTGTGCGTCGATGCGCCGATCGAGCACGTGATTGAACGCCGCGGCGGAAGCCGAGGCGAGCGCGATGCCGATGCCGCCGAACAGCAGCGCCGCGAGCGGCACCCTCCCGGGCGAGGCAAGCACCATGCCGACGACGGCCGTGAACACGATCAGCAGGCTGACCTTCGGCTTCGTGAGCTCGAGAAAATCCCGCCAGCCGCCGGCGGACACCACAGCGAGGACCGGATTATCGGGGAAGGTGGACATGCGGCAAGGGTATCACGGCGTCGTTCGAGGCCGGCCACAAGGCCCGCAGCAGGATGACGGTCGCGCACACGAGGCACGCCGCTCCCGCGTTATGCAGCGTGGCGAGGGGCAGAGGGAACGCCCAATGGACCGTCGCGATGCCGATCGAGATCTGCAGGCACACGGCGCACAGCAGCAACACCGCTGCCACCCGCAGGCGGCCGCGCCGGGCTCGCAGCAATGTCGCGAGCGCGACCGTGATCAGCACCGCCCCGGCCACGAGCGCCCCGAGGCGATGGGTGAAATGAATCGCGACGCGCGCGGGGCTGGCGAGCACTCCGCCCTCGTAATCGATGCCCAATCCGCGCCACAGCACGAAAGCATCGCGGTAGTCCATGTGCGGCCACCAAGAGGCCTGGCAGGTCGGGAAGTCGGGGCACGCGACCGCAGCGTAATTGGTGCTCGTCCAGCCGCCGAGCGCGATCTGCAGGATCAGCACGCCCAGCCCTGTGAGGGCGGCCGCCCGCAGCGGCCGCTCGGAGGACGCGAGGCCGCGCCGTTCCGGTGTCATCGACAGCCAGGCGAGGACGGCGAGCGTCGCGAGCCCGCCCAGCAGGTGCGCCGTGACGATCAGCGGGGTCAGCAGCAGCGTCACGGTCAGCGCGCCGAGCGCACCCTGCACGCCGATCAGCGCGAGCAGCACGAGCACCGGCGCGACGGGCTGCCCCGGTATCTTGCGGTTCCAGATCGCGAGCGCCGCCAATCCCACCACCACCAAGCCCAAGCTCGACGCCACATAGCGGTGAATCATCTCGTGCAGCGCCTTCGCGAAACTCATCGTCGCGAGAGACTGCGGATAGGCGTGCCCGTAGCAGCCCGGCCAATCGGGGCAGCCGAGCCCCGCGTTGGTCAGCCGGACCCAGGCGCCCAGCACCACCACCAGCGCGGCGAGCAGCGCACCCAACAGGGCGAGGCGCCGGAAAAACACCAGACGTCGGGCGGGCGACATGGCTTCAACCGATATGCGAGAGCTTGAGAAGCCGCTGCATGTCTTGGAGCAGCCCCTTCGGCTCGAAGTCGGGCGGATAGGTCATCATGAGATTGCCGAGCGGGTCGATCACATAGACACGGTCGGCGCGGCCCACGGGAACGCTGTCGAACGTCGGCAGCGACGTGAGCAGCGGCGCGGCGGCGCCGGGCGTCGTGCGCTCCCGGCCGTCGGCCGGGGCTGCCAGCACCGCTATCAGGTCAGGATGCTCGTGCTCGAGCCAGTCGGCGTCACAGCAGCCGGCGCTGGTCACGAACACGCGCTGCACGCGCGTCATGTCGCGGTCGAGTGCGGTTCGCACCTGGCGCGTGTCATAGAGCTTGCGGCGGCACTGCTCGGCGCAGGGGTCGAGATTCACATAGAGCAGGGTCCATTTGCCGCGCAGGAACGCGGCGTCGGTCGGGACGCCCGACAGGAGCAGGGGCAGGCCCCCCAAAGGCACGGTGCGCGGCGGTAAGACCAGCGCGCCGCGGTTCACGCGGCCCATGGGCTGCAGCGAGCTGTGGCTGTAGTACAAATAGAAGGACAGGGCGATCGGCGCGAAGAACAGCACCGCCAGGCCCACCAGCAGGCGGCGTTGGCGCCGATCGTTGCGCGGATTCGCAGGTCCTGCCATGAGCCGCGCGCTCACGCCGACGCCGTGCCGCGTGGCCGGCGCCTGAAGGTCACGACGTAGATCACGGCCAGGGTGAGCGCGAGCCCGAACCATTGGACCGCGTAGGCGAGGTGGCGCATCGGCGACAGGCCGGTCGCCCCCCAGGCGCGCACGTACCCGTCGGGTTGATCGGCGTCGAGCAGCACCACATCGGCCGCGTCCGACCACGAGGATTCGGGCAGAAAGTGTTGCAGATCCGGTAGCAGCGGGAAGGTCGCGACGGCCGGGAACGGCGGCGCCAGCGGGGCCGGATGGCCCATCCGTAAGCCCGGACTCGGCAGCCTGCCGACGCGTCCACGCAGCGTACGCGGCTGCTCCGATACGCCCACGGCCGGGCGCTGCGAACGCGAAGCCCCGATCGGCACCCAGCCGCGATTGACGAGCACCCAGCCGTCGCCTTCCACCGCGAACGGCGTGATCACGAGGTAGCCCGCCCGGCCGCCGGCGTCAACGATGTTGTCGATGAGCACCTGATGCTCTGTGTCATAATGACCGCGCGCTTCGACGTGCTGAAAGCCCGGCAGGCGCGCGGTGGCGGCTCCGATCTGCAGCGTCGACTCGGCGCCCGCCTTGAAACGGTCGATCTCCGCCTGCGCATCGTGGGCCCGGCGCAGTTGCCAGCGGCCGAGCGACAGCAGCGCGAGCAACAGGGCGGACGTGACGCCTGCGGTGAACACGCGCGCGGCGAAGGATTGGGAACCGATGGTGATTGGCACGGTATGCTGAAGTCAGACCCAACGATGCGAGGTGAGTGCCGATGGCGTTCAAATATCTCGTGATTGTGATCCTGCTCGTGATCTTGGGCAGCCTCGCGAAGGCTCTGTTCCACCTGTCGAGCGCCGGTCCCGGCCAGAGCGCCAAGATGGCCAAGGCGCTCGCCTGGCGCATCGGTTTGTCGGTGTTCCTATTCGCGCTGCTGCTCTTCGCCCACTCGCAGGGCTGGATCCAACCGCAGCATTCCTAACGGCGCGGCGCTCCGGCGGCGCGGTCAGATCCAGCGGCAGGTTCAGTTCCAGCGGCAGGCTCAGATCCAGTAGACGAAAATGAACAGGCCCAGCCAGACCACGTCGACGAAATGCCAATACCAGGACACCGCCTCGAACGCGAAGTGTTTCTGCGGTGTGAAATGTCCCTTCAGAACGCGGAACCAGATCACCGTGAGCATGATGGCACCGACCGTGACGTGCAGCCCGTGAAAGCCCGTCAGCATGAAGAAGGTCGAGCCGTATATGCCCGTGCCCAGCTGCAGCCCCAGTTCCGAATAGGCTTCGTGGTATTCCAGGCCCTGCAGGCAGACGAAGGTGAAACCGAGCAGGAACGTCGCCGCCAGGAAGATTTTCAAGCGAGTGCGGTGGCCGTCGATCAGCGCGAAATGAGCGATCGTCACGGTCACGCTGCTGGTCAGCAACAGCGCGGTGTTGACCGCGGGCAGGCCGATCGGCGAGACGACTTCGAAGCTGCCGTTGGCGCGCGGTCCGAGCGCGGCGGGGCCGTTGGTCGGCCAGAAGCCCTGATAGTTGTTCCACAACAGCACCTTGCTCAAGAACTTCGTGCCGGACCCCGAGAGCCAGGGGATCACCAGTTCGCGCGCATAAAACAGCGCGCCGAAGAACGCCGCGAAGAACATGACCTCGGAAAAGATGAACCACATCATCCCCATGCGGAACGAGCGGCCGACGGCGGAATTGTAGAGCCCGTGTTCGCTTTCGCCGATCACGGTCCCGAACCAGAACGTGAACAGCAGGGCGAGCATCACGAAGCCCGGCACGAGGGACCAGGCGGGCAGCCAGCCATTGAGCGTCGAGATCGCTCCCGACATCACCACGAACAGGGTCAAGGAGCCGTAAATGGGCCAGGGGCTGCCGTGGGGGACGTAGTAACTTGCACCTTCAGGCGCCTGCGCTCGATCCATTGGGTCAGGGTCTCGTGAGCTTGATGTCAGCGTTAGTTTAAACGAGGTTCTTCACGGTTGCGCTGCCGTTTGCGTCGTGTCGTAGAGCGCATAGGAGAGCGTCAGACGGTCCATGTTGCCCGGCAGCTGCGGGTCCACGATGAAGCGCACCTCGAGCTTGCGCGCCTCGCCAACGCTAAATTTTTGGGGGCTGAAACAGAAGCATTCGGTCTTGTGGAAATACCGCCCCGCGCTCGACGGGGATATGCTCGGCACCGCCTGGGCCACGGACGGCCCCGCGCTCAGGTTCTTCGCGAAGAACTCGGCGTCGTAGAGCTTCCCCGGATGAATGCGCAGCGAGCCCAGCAGCGGGCGAAATTCGAAGCTCCCGACACTCGCGGGATCCGCGACGAACTCGACCGTGATCTCACGGTGTGGATCCACGCTCTCGGCGGCGACCACCCTGCCCTCGCGCGCCTCTGCGTTGCCGATGCCCGTGAATTTGCAGAAAACGCCATAGAGCGGAACCAGGGCCCAGCCGAAGGCGAAACTCGCGGCCGTCATGAGCAGCAATCCCCGTACCAGTGCTCGGTTGGCACTCCCTCGCTCGCGCGGGCGATGATCCATCAGTGACGGCTGCGGTAGATCGCCATGACGATGAAGGCGAGATAGAAACCGACGGCGAGCGCAGCAACCGCAAACGTCGTGTTGCGGATGCGGCGCTTTTGCTCGGTGCCCTTGGTCACGAGCCGTGCGTCGGCCGCGAGCGGTGCATCGGACTCGGGCGGTGAGTCGGCCGCAAGCGGTCCATCGGTCACGAGCGATGCGCCGGAGACGAGCGATGCATCGTTCACGAGCGAGGAATCGCCGCCGGCTCCAGTTGCGGCGGCGTCGAGAAGCTGTGGTACGGGGCCGGCGAGGGGATGCTCCACTCGAGGCCGACCGGGCGGGCGCCTTCCCAGACCTTGGCCGTCGCCTTCTTACCGCCGCGTACGCACTGAATCACGACGATCGCGAACAGGATCTGCGTCAGCCCAAAGCCGAATCCGCCGAGCGAGGAGACCATGTTCCAGTCCGAGAACTGCACCGCGTAGTCGGGGATCCTGCGCGGCATCCCGGCAAGGCCGAGGAAATGCTGCGGGAAGAACAGGACATTGACGAAAATCGTCGACAGCCAGAAGTGCGTCTTGGCGAGACCCATGCTGTACATGTTGCCGGTCCATTTGGGCAGCCAGTAATACACGGCGCCCATGATCGCGAACACCGCGCCGGGCACGAGCACGTAGTGGAAATGCGCCACCACGAAATAGGTCTGGTTGTACTGAAAGTCGGCCGGCACGATCGCGAGCATGACGCCGGAGAAACCGCCGATCGTGAACATGAACAGGAATCCGAGCGCGAACAGCATCGGCGGCTCGAAGGAGAGCGAGCCGCGCCACATGGTGGCCGTCCAGTTGAACACCTTCACGCCGGTCGGCACCGCGATCAGCATCGTCGACATCATGAAGAACAGCTGCGCCGCCATCGGCATGCCGTCGGCGAACATGTGGTGACCCCAGACGATGAACGAGAGGAAGCCGATCGAGGCCGTCGCATAGATCATCGAGGTCGCGCCGAACAGGGGCTTGCGCGAGAAAGTCGGGAGGATCTCGGACACGATCCCGAAGGCCGGCAGGATCATGATGTAGACCTCGGGATGGCCGAAGAACCAGAAGATGTGTTCGAACATGAGCGGATCGCCGCCGCCCGCCGCGTTGAAGAAGCTGGTCTTGAAGAAATGGTCGGTGAGCAGCATCGTCACCGCACCGGCGAGCACCGGCATCACCGCGATCAGCAGGTAGGCCGTGATCAGCCAGGTCCAGCAGAATATCGGCATCTGCAGCAGGCTCATGCCGGGCGTGCGCATGTTGAGGATGGTCACGATCACGTTGATCGCACCCATGATCGAGGATGCGCCCATGAGATGCACCGCGAAGATCAGCATCGGAAAGCTGTCACCGGCCTGCAGTGCGAGGGGCGGGTACATGGTCCAGCCGCCGGCCGCCGCGCCGCCCGGCACGAACAGGGTGCCGAGCAGCAGCGTGAAGGCGAACGGCAGCAGCCAGAAGCTGAAGTTGTTCATGCGCGGAAGCGCCATGTCCGGTGCGCCGATTTGCAGCGGGATCATCCAGTTCGCGAGGCCGACGAAGGCCGGCATGACCGCCCCGAAGATCATGGTCAGGGCGTGGTTCGTGGTCATCTGGTTGAAGAACTGCGGATCGACGAGCTGCAGTCCGGGTTGGAACAGCTCGGCGCGGATCACCATCGCCATCGCGCCGCCGACGAAGAACATGATCAGGCTGAAGACGAGGTACATCGTGCCGATGTCCTTGTGATTCGTCGCGAACAGCCATCGTCCGATGCCGGGCGCCGGCCCGTCGTGATGCTCGTCGTGATGCTCGTCGGGGGATGTCGCGTGTGCGTTGGCCATGGTCGGATGCTCTCGTGAGGTTCGGTTCTGACTCGGGAGGTTCGGGGGGAGGTTCGGTTCTGACTCGGGACGCGCGGTTCTGACTCGGGGTCCGAAGCTCAATCCAGCGCTCGAGCGGTCTTGATCGGCGCGGCATCGGCCGCGCTCGCCTGTTTCGTCTCGGCCTTCTGCGCCTCGACCCATGTCTTGAAATCGTCCGGCGTCTTGACCTCCACGACGATCGGCATGAAGCCGTGGTCGCGACCGCAGAGGGCGACGCATTGGCCCCGGTAGGTCCCTTCCTTGCCGGGATCCACGTTGAACCAGAGCTCGCTGATGAAACCCGGGACCGCGGAGCGCTTGACGCCGAGATCCGGCACCCACCAGGCGTGAATGACGTCCTGGGAGGTGAGCAGCAGGCGCACCTTGGTACCGCTCGGCACGACGAGCGGCTTGTCGACCGAGAGCAGATAATTCGGCACGCTGCGCGGATCGATCCCGGAATGCAGCTGCCGCGCATAGTTCGAGTCGCGCGACAGCGTCGAGAAATAGTTCACGCCTTCGGCGGCGTCCATGTACTGGTACTGCCACTTCCACTGGTATCCGGTCACCCGGATCGACAGTTCGGAATTGCGCATGTCCTCCATCTTCAGGATCGTCTCGGCGGCCGGGACCGCCATCACGACCAGGATCAGCACGGGGATCACGGTCCAGACCACCTCGACTTTGGTGCTGTGGATCATCGTGGTGTCCGCCACGGCGCCCTGCGAATGGCGGAACCTCAGAATCGAGTAGATCATCGCGCCGAAAACGACGACCGCGATGCCGACGCAGATCCAGAACACGAACATGTGGATCCCATAGATCTCGCGGCTCAAAGCGGTGACGCCGGCGGGTAGGTTGTAGCCGTTCGACGTCGTGGCAACGGCATCGCCCGCCCCGGCCAGGGTCGAAAGGCCGATCATCCAGAACCTGTTCAACTTCATCGTGACCGATCCTCTTCGCTGGCGGCGCCTTCGAGCGGCGGCGACTCGTTCATGCCGCCCACGACGGTGCGCAAGCGCGCCGCGAGCCGGCGGCGCTCATCCTCGGTGAGAAAGCTGCCGACCTCGCAGGCGCGGCCGCGGCTCTCGATCATGAGACGGCTCGGGTAGCGCGTGATTTGCGGACTGCGCAGTCGAACCCTCGCCCAGTGGCGCGCGAAATCCTCCTGTGCCTCGCCGGCGCGCGAGCGCGTCACGAGGCTCACGAGCGAATCCGTCACGAGCACCGTCTGCGTGTGAAAACGCCGCTGCAGACCCGCGTGCAGCGCCAATCCCAAACCCAGCATCTCGAGCGCCCAGAACGGCAGCACGGGCCAGAAACCCTGCATCACGAAGAACATGCTCACGCCCAATGAAAACAAGGCGATGGAGGCAAAAAAAGCCCCGGCGGTCGCCGGCGTCAGCGAACAATTGGGAGCGAGCTCGATGCGCTGTTCCATGAGTGTTCGGTGGCCCACCAGCGAGAGCCAGCATATTAGCGACAGCCGAGTACCCGATACAAGGCAAATCCCCCTAGGGGTCGCGGCGATTCGGCCCGCCCTCCACGCATCGGCGGCGCGGCGCGGATCGGTCAATCGACCCCGAGCAGGCTGGCATCGAGTCCGTCGGCGATCTGCCCGCTCGTGGCGCCAGGCGCGTAGGGCAGCGAACCGAGACAGGGCACCCCCAGGCGGCGCTGCAACGCATCCACGTTGGCCGCTGCAGGTTCGAAGCCGCGCTCGATCGCGTTCGCGACCCAGCCGCGCAGGGTGAGGCCGCGCCGCTGCACTGCTTCCGCGGTGAGCAGGGCATGGTTGAGACAGCCGAGGCGCAGGCCCACGACCAAAACGACGTCGAGCCGCCAGTGGACGGCGAGATCGGCGAACGAGCGCCGTGCATCGAGCGGCACGAGCCAGCCGCCTGCGCCTTCGACGATCACGACGTCTGCCGACGCCGCGAGCCTCGCGTAGGCGGCATCCAGCGCCTCGAAGCGGATCGGCACTCCGGCTGCCGCCGCGGCCAGGTGGGGCGCGATGGGCGGCTCGAACGCGAACGGATTCACGTCGGCGTACGGGGCCGCAACGTTCATGGCGGCTACCAGCGCCAGTGCGTCGTCGCTGCGCAGTCCGTCCGCCGTGCGCACGCAGCCGGCGGCGACCGGCTTCATGGCGGCGACCCGCAAACCGCGGCGCCCGAGCGCGACGCAGAGCGCGCCGGCCACGCGCGTCTTGCCCACCCCTGTGTCGGTCCCGGTCACGAAACAGCCGCGGGCGGTCGGCGCGATCACGATCCGCGTCGCTCACGCAAGCTGCGCGTGAGCTCGGTCAGCGGCACGCCCACGGTTCCGTCCGCGCGCGCCGCGGCAGCGGCGAGCGGAGCCCAGGCCTGGCCGAATACCACTTCGTAAGTCGCCGGCAGGCGGCCCGCGTGCCGATGGGTTTCATAAGCCGCCTCGAGCGAGGCAAAGCGGCGCCGGCCCGTGAGCCCGCGGGGCCGGCCGAGCGTGTGATTGCGGGCTCCGACCGCGCGCAGGTCGCGGGCCAGGGCGCGCAGATCCGTGTAATAGAGCGTATAGCGGTCCACGTCGAGCACCGGGGCGGCGAAGCCCGCCCGCACCAGCGCATCGCCCACATCATGCATGTCGAGGAAGCGATGCACGTGACTGTGCGCATCGACGCGCGCCCACGCCGCCCGCAGTTCGCGCAGCGTATCGGGCCCGAAGCCACTGAACGTGAGACAGCCGTGCGGCGCCAGCACCCGGCGGAACTCGGCGAACAGTCGGTCCGGATCGCACCAGGGCAGCAGCAGATTGCTGAGGATCAGGTCGACGGACGCATCCGGCAGCGGCAGGCGCTCGGCGTCCGCGCAGATCCGGTCGAAGCCGCGCAGCCAAGAACGTTGCCGGCGCGCCGTGCGGAGCATTCCGAGTGCAGAATCCACGGCGAAGACGCGGGCGGACGGGTAGCGCGCCTTGAGCAGCCGGCTCGCGTGGCCGGTGCCGGCCCCCGCATCGAGCACGCGGCGCGGCTCGAGCGTCGTGAGCTCGAGCCGCCGCAGCAGCTCCGTGCGCACCTCGGCTTGCAGCACGGCCGCGTCGTCATAGCCGGTGCTCGCCCGGTCGAAGGACCGGCGCACGCCTGCCGGGTCGAGCGCGTAGGCGTCGGACGACGGCGGGCTCGCGCTCACGCCGTCGCGGCGGCGCGATCGGCGGGGCGCGGCGGTTCGGCCTCGATCCTGAGACGCTCGAACAGGCGTTGGTCGGTGGCCGTGTCGGGATTCCCCGTCGTCAGCAACTTCTCGCCGTAGAAAATCGAGTTGGCGCCGGCCAGAAAACACAGGGTCTGCAGCTCGTCGCTCATGCCGGCCCGGCCGGCAGAGAGCCGCACGTGGCAGCGCGGCATCAGGATTCGCGCCGCCGCGATCATGCGCACGAAGTCCAGGGGGTCCAGCGCCGCGGTATCGGCGAGCGGCGTGCCCGGCACCCGCACGAGGTTGTTGATTGGGACGCTCTCGGGGTGTACCGGCAGCGTCGCCAGCGTGTGCAACAGAGCCGCACGGTCCGACGGCTGTTCGCCCATGCCGACGATCCCGCCGCAGCACACGTTCACGCCGGCATCACGCACGGCCGCCAGCGTGTCGAGACGGTCCTGGTAGGTCCGGGTGCTGATGATTTGCCGGTAATAATCGGCGGAGGTGTCGAGGTTGTGATTGTAGTAATCGAGCCCGGCGGCCTTCAGTTGCTGTGCCTGGGCGGGAGTCAACATGCCGAGCGTCGCGCAGGTCTCGAGACCGAGATCCTTGACCGCACGAATCATCGCGAGCACTTTGCGCAGGTCCTTGGGTTTTGGCGCCCGATAGGCCGCGCCCATGCAAAA